>Ga0256830_1000053_pt1 | contig 101004 bp, 88 predicted proteins | sample 128326metaG_FD_190537 | JGI IMG/M metagenome (GOLD analysis project Ga0256830, IMG submission 190537) | Hydrothermal vent microbial communities from Lau Basin, Pacific Ocean - 128-326 | ecosystem: Environmental > Aquatic > Marine > Hydrothermal vents | place: Pacific Ocean: Lau Basin...
TGCCCGCTGGAGTTGGCCGGCTACGACATCAGCCAGGTGCCGATGGCTTCCCTTTGCGCCGGCCTGAGCGTTGTCTGGCCTTTGGAGGCAACTCAGAATGATGTCCCAAACTCGTGACGGTCGCTTTTGTCCTCTTGCCCCCCCTTTTTCTCCATGCTATAATGGCCTGGCGGTTCCTATGCCAAGGCCGAGGAAGCGGGGCAACCTGGGCTTCGATGCCACTCTTTTGCTTTCGCGAGGAGGGAGGAGGATGACAGCCGTTGGTGTGTATGAGGCGAGGACCCATTTCGCGAGACTGATTGAGCGCGTGGAGCGAGGCGAGCGTATCGTCATCACCCGTCACGGGGTGCCGGTGGCCGTCTTGCATCCTGTGGAAGAAGCGCCGGTCCTTCCCCCTGAGCAGGTCATCGCCAGCCTCAAAGCCTTCCGTCAAGGCCGTCGTCTGGAGGGGCTGTCCGTGCGGGAGATCATCGAAGAAGGACGACAATAGATGGGCGAGCAGTTTGTGATTGACGCTTCGGTGGTGATGGCCTGGTGCTTTGAAGACGAAGCTAGCTCGTATGCCGATGCGGTGTTGGAGCGTTTCGCCGAAGCGACGGCCCTTGCCCCAATCATCTGGCCGCTAGAGGTGGGCAATGCGTTGGTGGTGGCCGAGCGGCGTGGGCGCATCACCGCTGCTGAAACGGTACGCTTTCTGAGCCTCTTGCAGCAATTGCCCATTGCGGTGGAAGGAGAGACAGCGTCCCGTGTCTTTGGAGAAATCCTAGCCCTGGCCCGGGAACAGCGGCTTTCTACCTACGACGCGGCCTACTTGGACTTGGCGATGCGTGCCGGCCTGCCGCTAGCCACCCAGGACGCTGCCCTGCGTCAGGCGGCAGCGCGATGCGGCGTGTTGGTATATCTGGAAGGTTGAGTTCTCGGTTAGGTCAGGTCCTGTAGCCTGTTGCACCCTCACGGACCCCGCCAGGGCATCGGGGGAACGGCAGCCGGCTGCCCGTAGGGACCGGCGGCCAGGTCGTCCCAGTACCCCCGGCTGTTCAGCGCCGTGTAGGAGAAGAGCAGGTGACCGGCAGCGCCCAGGGAACGGGCCGCTTCGATGCGCCGGACGATCTCGTCGAAATCGGTGTAGTCGCCGCTGATGCCGGCGTAGACGTGACGACCGCCGCTGTGGGCCAGGTGGTCGGCCAGCAGCGTGCGGAAGCCCTCCAGCGTCCAAGCGGGGCCGGAGTCGCCGGTCTCCACCGGGTAGAGCATCGGTACCGTCGCGTCCAGCAACCCCGCCTCCAGCCAGCCCTGGGCGTCCTGGTAGAAGTCGCCGTAGCCCTCGCTGACACCCCAGCCCCATCGGTCCCGGTAGACCGGCCAGACGGCGGCGGAGACCCGGAGATCGGGCCGGATCGCCGTCGTTCGGCTGTAGACCCGGCGCACCAGGTCGGTCACCCGATCCCGCTGCCACTGCTCGTAGGGGAGCGTGGTCGAGAGGGGGGCGTAGGCGGCCAGGCTGAAGGGATCGTGGCTGTACTGGGCGTTGGCGTAGCGGACCAGGTCCAGGTGCAGCCCATCCAGCGGGTAGCGAGTCACCAGGTCAACGGCCACGGCCACCACGTGGTCCCGCAGCTCGTCCAGGCCGGGGCTGGCCCAGAGGTAGGAGGCGTTGAGGAGCATCGGCTGGCCGCTGCGGTCCCACTGGCGCCAGTCGAAGCCGTACCCACGGTCGTAGGTGAGCCAGTTGAAGAGGTGCTCCGGCGCGACAGGGCGAGGCGGAGGCGTCTCCCCCAGCCAGGCCGGGTAGACGTTGAGGTAGGCGTGGACCTCCAGGCCGGCCTGGTGGGCCTTCTCGATCATCCGGGCCAGCGGATCCCAGCCGGGGTCCTGGCCTAGCGTCTCCCCGTTGCTGCCGGTCAGCCGGGCGGCCCAGGGCTCCAGGCCGGGCGAGTAGTAGGCGTCGCCGTGAGCGCGTACCTGGAAGAAGATGGCGTTGAAGCCGGCACCGGCGACGTTGGCCACCATCGCATCTATACGGGCGGGGTCGGCCGGCTCGCCGTAGCGGGTCCAGTCGTAGCGGTGGATCCAGATGCCCCGCATCTCGTAGCGGGGAGCGCTGCCCCCCAGGACGAGGGGCAGGTAGACCGAGCGGGTGAGGCCCAGCGTCCCGCTCAGGGTGAGGGGGCCGGTCGCCGGCCAGAAGGGGGAGGGGGCGGCCGGTGGCGGGGCCAGGTCGTAGCCCCGACGGAGGTACCAGGCCTCGGCCCGCCCAGCCAGGGCGGCCAGCCGCTCCCCTTCCGTGATCGGCGGTCGGGGAGAGGGAGCGGCCCGCGAGGGCCCGGCGCGGTGCATCATCCCGGCGATGCCGCCGAGGAGGAGCAGCGACAGGAGCAGGATGCCGGCCAGGTGTACAGTGGAGCGCGTTGTCTTCATCCCTCGTCCATCCCGTTTCACGCAGTGGGCAACGGGCAACCCGTACTTTGTAACAGGCCATAGTATAGCACAGCCACGCCGGCTTCACCAGCTTCCTCCGGCTGTGGGCAGGGCTTTTCATGCTCCCTTGTCACCCTCCCGCAGGTCACGCCGTGTCGGCGACAGCCATAGCTTATCGGAGGCTGCCGACGACACGCTTCGGGCCGTGGGGAGGGCCTGCGGGAGGGTATGAAAAGCCCCGGCTGTGGGAAGGATCACCGGCTATGGCTGAGTTCATAGACGAGGAAATCGAGGTCCGTCTCGCCGGGAAACCCGGCCTCCCAGAGGCTTTCGTCTGGCGAGGGACGGAGTACGAGATCGTAGAGGTCCTGGAGGTGCGGAGGATCTTGGACCTCCGCACGGCTTGGTGGCGGAGGAGGCATCGAGACTACTACGTGGTGAGGACCGACTCGGGGGAAACCTTCGAACTCTACCACCACCGAGGGCCGGGCAAACGGTATTGGGTTTTGTACAGGAAACTGGGCGCGTAGAGGATCGTGAGTGGGTGTTATTGGTGAGGAGGTGTTGCGATGGCCCTTTCTCGGTTTGCTTTCGGAGAACGGAGGTTCCATTCCGCGGGTACTGAGCTGGGGGAGAGCAGGGAGGATCGGGTATCTAGAGGCCTGGCGGAGGGGGTGACCCGGCGCGACTTCTTGAAGTCGGCCGGCCTGGCCTTGGGGGCGCTGTGGTTTCCCCATCCTCCTGGCGAGCGGGTGCTCCCTTCCCGGCGGAAACCCCGAGGGTGGGGGCGAGTGGCGGTTTCGGGCCTCCGGCTGCACGAGGAGCCCAGCCGGCGCTCCCGGTCGGTGGACTGGTTGCCGAGGGATACCGTCGTCCCCATCTTCGCCGAGGTTGAGGGGGAGGCCTACCTGCCCCACAACGCCATCTGGTTCGAGACGGAAGGGGGCTACCTCTATTCATCGTGGGTTCAGCCGGTGCGCCGAGATTACCACTGGCGCTGGCGGACCCGCATTCCTGAGGCGGGGCTGTGGGGGCAGATCACGGTGCCCTACGCCGATACCCATCGCCGGCCCGACGAGGAGTCGCCCGTCGTCTACCGCCTCTACTACAGTTCCGTCCACCGCATCGTCGCCGCTGAGCGGGACAGCCGGGGCTACATCTGGTATCGTTTGCGGGATGACCTGATGCCCGGGCTGGTCCAGTGGGTACTGGCCTACAACGTGCGCATCATTCCCTACACGGAGCTCACCCCGATCTCCTTGGGCGTGCCCGACAAGTGGATCGAGGTGCACCTAAAGGAGCAGCGGTTGGTCGCCTACGAGGGCAAGCGGGAGGTCTTCACCTGTCGGGTCTCGACGGGGACCATCTTTCGGGACGCTGTGGGTGGTTTGCGTGACTTCAGGACGCCGGTGGGCAATCACCAGGTGATCCGCAAGACAGCCTCGCGCCATATGCGTGGGGGGACGCCGGGCGTGGACTTCTACGATCTGCCAGGGGTGCCCTTCACCACCTACTTCACCTGGACGGGGGTGGCTATCCACGGCACCTACTGGCACAACGACTTCGGCCGGCCGCGCAGCCACGGCTGTGTCAACGCGCCCACCGACGCAGCCCTGTGGGTATTCCGCTGGACGACCCCTTACGTCCCCTATCGGGAACAGGTCGTCTACGCCCGAAACGGGGGAGGGACACCCGTCGCCGTTGTGGGGGCATAGTCACGTTAACACCATACGGACACAAGCGGGGAGGCAGGCGCCGGCATAGCCCGATTTATAGTGTGGTACGGGCGGCAAGGCGATCGGCATAGCGGGTGATCTCGACAGTTTTCGTAGCCATCGTTCCCGCCCTTCTCTACGCTTTTACGCAGCGTCGGTGTGCCCAGTATACCACGCCGATCGCTTCCAGGTAATAGGAGTGGATGGTGCTTATCCTTGCATTGGCCGTTGGGGTTTTCGCCCTCATCGTTGTGGCCAACCTGGCCGAGCAGTGGGCCTGGGCCCGGTGGCTCGTCCAGGCGGCCCTGCTGGCGGTAGACCTCACCTTGGTTGTCGCCGCTGCGAGCCTCTTGGTCCGCTCGGCCACGGGACCGCTTCCGCCAATCGTGGAAGGGGCCGGTCCTCCCAACGCCTCGGTCCTTCTCCTGGCCCTCTGGGGGAGCGCTCTGGGCACGACGTTGGTCCTCTGGACCCCCTTCCGCCGCCTCCTGGCCCGCTTCCTGGCGGTCCGCGCCGACTCCCCTCTGCACACGACGGCCCTGGCCCTCGCCGTCTGGGCGGTCGGCTGGGTGGTCTGGCAGTGGGGGGCCATCGGGGGGACGGCCGGTCTGGGCCGGGGTGATCTTCGGGTGAGCAGCGCCGACCTCCTGCTCACGGCGGTCCTGACCTTCACGGCCGCGCTTCTAGGCGTGGGATGGGGCACCCGACGGAGTGGACGGGCGGTACTGGAGCGGTTGGCCCTGCGCCTTCCCCGCCGGCGCCACTGGCGATTGGCCGCGAGCGCCACCGTCCTGCTCCTCGGTGCCCAGTGGGTGATGTCCGCCTTCTGGTTCGCCTTCTCGCCGGAGAGCCTGGAGCAGTTCGGTGAGGTCTCCCGGGCGCTCTTCGGGGGCTTCACCTCGTTGGAGGGAGCCCTGCTGGCCTCGGTTCTGCCCGCCTTCAGCGAAGAGATCCTCTTCCGGGGGGCGTTGCAGCCACGTTTCCGCCTGCTCCCCACGGCGGCCCTCTTCGCCGTCGTCCACGTTCAGTACCTCTTCTCCCCTGCCACCCTCCTCATCTTCGTCGTCGGCATTGGGCTGGGGCTGGTGCGGCGTCAGGGCGACACGACGGCCAGCATCCTGACCCACTTCGGCTACAACTTCGTCAACCTGCTCCTGGCTATGCTGGCTTCCCAGGCCGGCCTAGGAGGATAAGGGTCGGGGAGCTGACGGGTGGGGCGGGTTGGATGTCGGGGAGTCCTGGGGGGCTTGGAACGATGGGGGGTGATTCACGCAGGAAAGGACCTCTTCCCGATTAAAGCGACCCAATCTCCGCTCCGTCGCTTCTCAACCAAGGAAATCCCGCCTTGCTGAAGGGCCTGGGCCACTTCACCTTCCTGCCCCTGGACGATACCTGTGACCACCAGGTCGCCCCCCGGCTTCAGTCGTCTGGAGAGGCCCGCCCGGGCCATCCCGATGATCACGCGGGCCACGATGTTCACCAGCACCAAATCGTACCGATCGCCTGCCTCGGCCAGGGATCCCAAACGGACGCTGACCACGTCGGCCACGCCGTTGATCTCCACATTCTGTCGGGCGATGCGGACGGCCAGAGGATCGGTGTCCACGGCCAGGACGGAGGCAGCCCCCAATCGAGCGGCGGCGATGGCCAGGATGCCGGAGCCGGTCCCCAGGTCTAGGACGGTCGCACCCGGGCGCAGGCGTTCCTCCAGAAACTCCAAACAGAGGCGGGTGGTGGGATGTAGCCCGGTGCCGAAGGCCATGCCTGGGTCCAGCTCAATCACCACCTCCTCGGACGTCACTTCCGCTTCCTGCCAAGTCGGCTTGATCAGCAGGCGGCGTCCGACCCGAAGAGGGTGGAAGTGGGTCTTCCAGGCTTCGGCCCAGTCCTCCTCTCGGATGGGGCGGAAAGTAGGGGAGGGGATGGGGGAGATCTGTCCTAGATGCCAGAGCCCTTCTTCGATGCGCCGGCGTACTTGGGGCGTGTCCAGATGGGGGGGGAGGTAGGCCCGCACGGTGATGGGACCGTTGGGGAAGCCCGCCGGGCCGGTCTCCAGGGCGACGCCGCCAGGGGCGTACTGGCTCAGCAGGTCCGCCACCGCCTCCGCTGCCTCTCCGTCCACTGTGACCGTCACTTCCAGCCAGACCCTGCTTTCTCGCTCCATAGCTATCTCCTCCTGCTGAAGTTTAGCACCCTCTCCTCCAAGGGACAAGTACCGGTGATTACCCATATCTTGGAGATAGGGAGACTAGCCGTCCACGAATGGGGCACGAATACGCGAGTTAAGGACCGCCTCATTCGTGCACTTGTGAGAAATTCGTGGATGGCCTGCTACGGACCACTCTCTCGCTCACTTGTGGGTAGTCACCGCACAAGTAGAGGCATTTGGCAGATTGTCCCATCTCCTGCTGCTCACGAGGGGGCGCGAATCCCCGATCGGCGCTTGACGTCTCCGCTGCTTGCCGGTACAATTCCTTGAAAAGGGAAAGGGAAAAGGAAGGTTGCGAAAGGTGATGTTGAAGTACCACGTGTGGACGATCGGTTGCCAGATGAACGTGGCCGATTCCCAGCGGCTGGCCTCGGCGCTGGAGAAGCTGGGCTATCAGCACGCGCCAAGGGCCGAGGAGGCCGACATTATCGTCCTCAACACCTGCGTCGTCCGACAGCAAGCGGAGGACAAGGTCTACGGTCGGCTCGGCTCCCTCAAACCGCTGAAAGAGCGCCATCCCGACAAGATCATCGGGTTGATGGGCTGTCTGGTCGGGGTGCGTGATCCGGCCCCTCTGCGAAAACGCTTCCCCTGGGTGGATGTCTTCATGCCCCCTTCGGAACCTGGTCCGCTGCTGGACTACTTGGGCGAGCGGGGGATGATTGACCCCGGTCAGGCGCTGGAGCTGGGCCAGACCACCCATCGCCACCGCCTTCAGGATGAGGAGTTGGTCCTGCCGGCCCACGAGCGGGGCCGCCTGGTCTCCGCCCACGTACCCGTCGTCTACGGCTGCTCCCATGCTTGCACCTTCTGCATCATCCCCTTCCGCCGAGGCGTCGAGCGGAGCCGTCGGGTGGGTGAGATCGTGGCCGAAGTCCGTTCCCTGGCCGCCCAAGGCGTCCGGGAGGTCACGCTGCTGGGGCAGATCGTGGACCGCTACGGGATGGATATTCCCGACGGCCCTTCGCTGGCCGGCCTGCTGCGGGCGGTCCACGAGGTGGAAGGGATCGAGCGCATCCGCTTCCTCACCAGCCATCCCAACTGGATGAACGACGAGTTGCTGGAGGCGGTGGCCGAGTTGCCTAAGGTCTGTGAGCACATCGAAGTGCCGGTCCAGGCCGGAGACGATGAGGTCCTGGCTCGGATGAAGCGGGGCTATACGGTGGATGACTACCGCCGGCTCATCGCCCGCATCCGGGAAACGGTCCCCGGCGTCGCCATCGCCACCGACGTCATCGTCGGCTTCCCCGGAGAGACAGAAGCCCAGTTCCAACACACCTACGACCTGCTGGCCGAGCTGAAGCTGGACAAGGCCCACATTGCCAAGTACTCCCCCCGCCCTCAGACGGTCGCCGCCCGCAAGATGGCTGACGACGTGCCGCCGGAGGAGAAGGAGCGCCGGCGCAAGGCCCTGGATGCGCTCCAGGAGCAGATCGTCGGTGAGATCAATGCCCGCCTGCTGGGGCAGACGGTTGAGGTGCTGGTTGAGGGGCAGAAGGGCGGCAAGTGGTACGGGCGGACCCGGACGAACAAGCTGGTCTTCTTCACCGCCGAGGGGGATTGGCGTGGCCGATTGGTGCCTGTCGAGATCACCTGGACAGGACCCTGGTCGCTCCAGGGGCGGGTCGCCTCATCGGCGTTGGCCCCCGCTGCGTTGCCAGCGGCCCATAGGGCTGCGGTATCCGTGTGATCGTTGGGGGTATGGGATGGGCCATCCTCGGTAGGGCGGTTCCACCTCCCTAAACCGCCGGATATGCTGAACCGGCGGCTGACCGGGCAGATCGCGGGTTACGCCGAGGGCCTGTTTGACTGCCTCAGCCATTCCCGGTAAGCGGCCTCCAAGTCCATCCCCACCTCGTTGGCCAATCGGATCAGGGCAGCCAGGCTGTCCCCCATTGCCTGGTGTAGCGAGGCCCTCTCTCCCTGAGGCTCTGGAGCGGCCAGAGCGGCCCCCAGCCGCCCAACGGCTTCCGTCAGCTTCAGGAAGGAACGGTAGCGGTCCGAGGGTTCCCCTCCAACGGCCTCCTGGCGCTCCTGCCGGCGCTGGAACTCCCCCAACCTGCGCATCCCGGCGAGGTGGGCCGGTTGGGGCAGTCCCATGTGGGGCAGCGGCTGCTGGATAAGCCCCTCGCCCAGCGCGGCCCGAACCTGACCCTCGATGGCCGTCAGGGCCTCTGGGTCCCGCACGAAATCCATCCCATCGGTCTCGATGGTGAGCACCGGCGCTTCCTGGTAAGTGGCGAAGAACTGCTCGTAGGCGATGCGCAGACTCTCGATATAGCCCCGGTCCATCCCTCGCTCGTAAGGCCGGTCCCGAATGGCGATGCGGGCCATCAGAGTCTCCGTTGTGGCCCTCAAGTAGACGACCAGGTTGGGGGTGGGGATGCGCTCGGCCAGTGCCTCGTGGAGCCGCTCGTAGGTTTCCAGTTCGTCACCATGCAGGTTTAGGTGGGCGAAGAGGCTATCCTTGGCGAAGGTGTAGTCGGCGATGAGGGGGGCGCGTTGCAAGGCGGCTGGTGCGACCTGGTGGAGCTGTCGGTAGCGGCTCAGCAGGAAGAAGATCTGGGTCTGGAAGGCGTAGCGGGCCCGGTCGGCGTAGAAGTCGGAGAGAAAGGGATTTTCCTCGAAGACCTCCAGCAGGAGCTCGGCCCCGAAGCGGGGTTGAAGCAGGCGGGCCAGAGAGGTCTTGCCCACCCCGATGACCCCCTCGATCGCGATGTAAGGATAGGGTTGCGTCACAATCGCCTCCTTGTACGGTGCGGTGTGGCTCTCCAGTCTGTCGGCCGGCCCTGTGGTCATCCGGCGTCTGCGCGTCCCCTTCGGTCGGCCTCAGGCGTTGGCCTGAATTGTATCGTAACTTTGGTAGGCCGTCAATGGCTCAACGATGTTTGCAGGACCCTTTGGCCCGCCCCATTGACAGCCTTCTCCCGACGGTGTATCATACCCGCCGGAGGAGGCAGTCCTGAATGACCGAGGGGAAAAGACGAGATGGTGTAGGGTGGTGGCTGAGGCGGGTCGGCATCCTCGCGGCGCTGCTCTTCCTCCTCCGCTGGGAGTACCCGGCGCCGGGGGATAGGACGTACCAGCTAGCCTACCTGACGGCTGGTCGGCAGTTCGACTTCGTGGGTTGGGAGATCGGGGCCCTGCTGGGCAAGGCAGGCCAAGCCCTCAGCCCTCTCCATTGCTACCTTCCTCCCCAGAGCCGCCGTCAGGTCGTCCTCGACTACCTGGATCTGGTCGAGGACATCCGCCGCACCGAGGACGAGATCAACCGCCTCTACGCCGATCCCCAGGTCGCGGACCCGGAGGTCGCCTCGGCCCCTCTCCGTGCTCGGCTGGCCCGTCTGCGAGCCCAACAAGCCCGGGTGCAGCTCCTGGTCGAGGCGATCCTCGAGGAGCAGGTTGCCACCGTCCTGGCCGATGAAGGGTTCGCCTTTCTGGGAGAGATTGTCCCTCCGGTCAGTTTCCATTTCACCCCTCTGCCCCGGATGCTGGTCATCTCCCCGCGCGATGAGATCCGCCAGATCGAGGCGGTGCCGTTGCAGGCCGGGTTTCCGGTGGACCAGGCTGCGGCCTTGGAAGCCCAGGTGGACGAGCGGCTGAATGTTTCTTCCCTGGTCGTCCCCATCGGCGGCCTGGCCCTCTATCCGGCAATGACGCTGGAGAGCACCAGCCTTCCCTGGCTGGTTGAGACCATTGCCCACGAGTGGACCCACCACTACCTCTTCCTGCGCCCCCTGGGTTGGCAGTATGAGTCCAACCCAGAAGCGCGGACGATCAACGAGACGGCGGCCAATCTGGTGGGCAAAGCGATCGGGCGGAAGGTGCTGGAGCGGTACTATCCAGAGCAAGTCCCGCCGTCCTCCCCGCCGTCGCCGCCGGAGTCGCCCTCTCCGACGGAGCCGCCGGCTTTCAATTTCACCCTGGAGATGCGGAAGACGCGCATCCACGTGGACGAGCTGCTGGCCGAAGCCCGACGGCTTCGGGAGGCCGGTGATGAAGCGGGGGCCGAGGCGAAGATCGAGGAAGCCGAGGCCTATATGGAGGCCCGGCGGCGTCTTTTCGTCGAACGTGGCTACCGCATTCGCAAGCTCAACCAGGCCTACTTCGCCTTCTACGGGGCCTACGCCGACGAACCTCTGGGCGGAGCGGCCGGTGCCAACCCCGTGGGCAGCGTCGTCCAGGCCCTCTGGAAGCGGAGCCCTTCCATCAAGAACTTCCTGGACACCGTTGCCTTCGCTACCAGCTTGGAGGATCTGAAGCGGGCGCTGGGGGAGGGCTGACTTCCATCCAGGTCCGGCCCTCAAAATTCCCCAAGGAGACTTGCCGGTTTCCCCCAATGGCTGTATACTACACCGTTGTAGCAAGCGATCCTGGGGTCGTGCCCTCGTTCTGGCGACAGTTGTTCCCCCTTTGAGCAGGCTGAACACAACTGGTTGTACACGACGTGGTTGCCGCAAAGAACCTAGACCTGCCCCCGTGCTGGCGACAGCGGTTTCCCCTCTGAACAGGCTAACAACCGTGCTGGCTCCTCTCTGAACCCTGCGAAAGTTTAACCCATTTCTATCCAGTCCTTAACTCTCTTCAAATTCTCATTGGGTATGCTAGGGTATGCTGAGGGTCTTCCTTTCGTCCCTGAGGGAACTCAGAGTCGGCTCAGGATACCGAGGAAAGGGCTCCCACACCCCCGTCTGCCGGGCGTGGGAGCCTGGTCTGCCGTTGTGATAAATGAGGTAATCCGACGCGCAGGAGACGAGCGCGGATACGTAACAGGGTTGTAATCCGGCTGTAATCCCTTCCCGCTTGCTGGAAGGTATACTGAGGCGGTGGCCCCTGGGATTGTCCCACCCTCCGCTCAGGTGATGCTTCCCCACCAAGGATAAGGAGGTTGAAAGCGCTATGGAACTGAAAGCGGCACCCGTCTGGGAGAAAGTCCCCCCACGCCTTGACCGTCTGGTCGAGCTGGCCTATAACCTCTGGTGGAGCTGGCATCCTGAGGCGCGGGTTCTCTTCAAGATGCTGGATTACCCCCTCTGGAAGGAGACAGGCCACAACCCGGTCAAAATGCTTCTCGCCATCAGCCCGGAGCGACTCCAGGCCGTGGCTCGTGACCCGGCTTTCCTTAAGCAGTATGATGCCGTGGTGATGTCCTTTGAGACCGAGATGGCCAACGGCCACCTCTGGTTTCCGATGCGCTATCCCGGCCTGATGCACTATCCCATTGCCTATTTCTCCGCCGAGTTCGGCATCCACCAGTCGCTCCCCATCTACTCAGGGGGGCTGGGGATCCTCTCCGGTGACCACAGCAAGGAGGCCAGCGATCTGGGACTTCCCTTCGTCGGGGTCGGCTTTATGTATCCGCAGGGCTACTTCCGGCAGCGTATCCCCCCCCACGGTTGGCAAGAGGCGATCTACGAGCAGATCAACCCGGCCGAGGTGCCCGTCCGCCCCATCACCGGGCCTGACGGGGAGCCCCTGGTGATCTCCGTCCAAATGGACGACCACCCGGTCTACGTGGAGGTCTGGCGGGTTCAGGTCGGTCGGGTCAACCTCTACCTGATGGACACAGACATCGAGCAGAACGCCCCATGGGATCGGGAGCTCTCGGCCCGCCTCTACGGCGGAGACCAGGAGATGCGCATCAAGCAGGAGATCATCCTAGGGATCGGTGGGGTGCGAGTCCTGCGGGCCCTAGAGATCCACCCGGCGGCCTGGCATCTGAACGAAGGCCACTCCGCCTTCTTGGTGCTGGAGCGCATTCGGGAGTTGGTCCAGGCCGGCTTGAGCTTCGAGGAGGCGGCCGACCAAGTGCGGGCGACGACCATCTTCACTACCCACACACCGGTGCCGGCCGGTCACGACGTCTTCCCCTTCCATCTAATGGAAAAGTACTTCTGGCACTACTGGGGCGAGATGGGACTGGACCGGGATCGCTTCATGGCCCTGGGGGCTTACGACCAAGGCTGGGGCGTGGGGTTCAACATGACCGCGCTGGCCCTCCGCTACTCCGGCTGGCGCAACGGGGTGAGTCGGCTCCACGGCGAGGTTTCCCGCCGGATGTGGCAGCCCGTCTGGCCGGAGCTGGAGCGGGCTGAGGATGTGCCCATCACCTCCATCACCAACGGCGTCCACCTCCCCACCTGGGTGGCTGGCGCGATGGACCGGCTCTACGACCGCTATCTGGGATCCGACTGGCTGGAACACCACGACGATCCCCTCTTCTGGGAGCGGGTTCAGGAGATCCCCGACGAGGCGCTGTGGGAGGTCCACCTGTACCTGAAGCGGAAGCTGATGGCCTTCATCCGGGAGCGGGCCCGGCGCAAGCGGATTCGGGGAGAGATGGACCCGGAGCAGGTGCTGGCAGCCGGCACTTTCCTGGACCCCGAGGCCCTTACCATCGGCTTCGCTCGCCGTTTCGCCACCTACAAGCGGGCTACTCTCATCTTCCACGACATCGAGCGCCTGAAGCGCATCCTGAACGACCCCTATCGGCCCGTCCAGATCATCTTTGCCGGCAAGGCTCACCCGGCCGACGATCCCGGCAAGCACCTCATCCAGTATATCTACAACCTGACGAAGGACCCCAGCTTCGGCGGGCGGATCGCCTTCCTCGAGGACTACGACATGCATATGGCCCACTACCTGGTGCAGGGGGTGGACGTCTGGCTGAACAACCCCCGGCCTCCGCGAGAGGCCAGCGGGACCAGTGGGATGAAGGCGTCCATCAACGGTGTTCCCAACCTAAGCATCCTGGATGGCTGGTGGGCGGAGGGGTACAACGGGGCCAACGGTTGGGCTTTCGGTAGGAACCGGGAGCACGAGAGCCCGGAGGCCCAGGATGCCGCCGATGCCCAGGCTCTCTACCGGGTGCTGGAAGAGGAGGTTGTCCCCCTCTTCTACCAGCGCGACGCCGATGGAGTGCCCCGCGCCTGGATCCGGGTGATGAAGGAAGCGATCCGTTCCACGATGCCCATCTTCAGTACCCGGCGGATGGTGAAGGAGTACACCGAGCGGATGTACGTCCCGGCCATCCGCAACGCTATCGCCTTGAGGGAGGCAGCGGAGAGAGTCCTCGCCGTACCACCGGGATAGGAGGGCCGAGGGAGGCGTTTGGCCCGAGCTGGCGAAGAACGAGGCCGACGGCTGTCCGCAGACAACCGTCGGCCTCCTGTCATTCACTTTTGTTCCTCACCATCAGGCGGGCACAGCGACCTCGATCGCCTTGCGGAAGACCAGGCCGTCGCCTTCCACATCCACCCAGATGGTGTCCCCCTCGCCGAACTCCCCTTCCAGGATCTTCAGGGCCAGGGGGTCCTGCACTTCCCGCTGGATGACCCGCTTCAGCGGTCGTGCGCCGAAGACGGGATCGTACCCTTTCTCGGCCAGCCACTCCTTCGCTGCCTGGCTCAGCTCCAGGTCCATTCCCCGCTCGGCCAGGAGCTGCCGCAACCGGTTGATCTGGATCTCCACGATCTGGACCAGGTGCTCCTTCGTCAGCGCGTGGAAGATGATGATCTCGTCAATCCGGTTCAGGAATTCGGGCCGGAAGTGACGGTCCAGCTCGTGTAGCACCATCTCCCGCGCGTTCTCAGGCCCCAGTTCCTTGATCCACTGGGAGCCGATGTTGCTGGTCATGATGACGACGGTGTTGGTGAAGTCCACCGTCCGTCCGTGGCCGTCGGTCAGCCGGCCCTCGTCCAGCAACTGGAGCAGGACGTTGAAGACCTCGGGGTGGGCTTTCTCGATCTCGTCGAAGAGGATGACGGAGTAGGGCCGGCGACGCACTGCCTCGGTCAACTGGCCGCCCTCCTCGTAGCCGACGTAGCCCGGCGGCGCGCCGATGAGCCGGGAGACGGTGTGGCGCTCCTGGTACTCGCTCATATCAATGCGCACCAGAGCGTCCTCGTCGTCGAAGAGGAACTCGGCCAGCGCCCGGGCCAGCTCCGTCTTGCCCACGCCCGTCGGTCCCAGGAAGATGAAGGTCCCGATGGGCCGGTTCGGGTCCTGCAGGCCGGCCCGCGCTCGCCGGACGGCGTTGGCGACCGCTTTGATGGCGTCGTCCTGACCGACGACCCGCTGATGGAGCCGTTCCTCCATACGGAGCAACTTCTCGATCTCCCCCTCCAAGAGGCGGGAGACGGGGATGCCGGTCCACTGGGAGACAACCCTGGCTACGTCTTCAGCATCCACTTCCTCCTTGAGCAGAGCACCATCCCGTTGAAGTTCCCTCAACCGGGCTTCTTGCTCCTGGAGCTTCTGTTCCAATTCCCGCAGGACGCCGTAGCGCAGCCGGGCGGCTTCTTCCAAGTCGGCCCGTCGCTCCGCCTGCTCGATGGCGATGCGGGTTTGCTCGATCTCTTCCTTGATCTGCCGGATCTCCTGGATGGCCTCCTTCTCGGCCTGCCAGCGGGCGGTCAACTGGGCGCTCTTCTCCCGCAACTCGGCCAGTTCCCTCTCCAGCTTCTGGAGCCGTTCCTTGCTGGCCCGGTCCTTTTCCTTCTTGAGGGCCTCCCGTTCGATCTCCAGTTGCATGATCTGCCGGTCAATGTGGTCCAGGTCCGTCGGCTTGGAGTCAATCTCCGTCCGCAGCCGGGAAGCGGCCTCGTCAATCAGGTCAATGGCCTTGTCGGGCAGGTGGCGGTCGGCGATGTAGCGGTCGGAGAGCACGGCGGCCGCGATGACGGCGCTGTCGGTGATGCGCACGCCGTGGTGGACCTCATATCGCTCCTTCAGCCCCCGCAGGATGCTGATGGTCTCCTCGACGCTGGGCTCGTCCACGAAGACGGGCTGGAAGCGCCGCTCCAGGGCAGCGTCCTTTTCGATGTACTTCCGGTACTCGTCCAGGGTCGTGGCCCCGATGCAGTGGAGCTCGCCCCGGGCCAGCATCGGCTTGAGCATGTTGCTGGCGTCCATCGCGCCCTCGGCGGCTCCGGCCCCGACGACGGTGTGCAGCTCGTCAATGAAGAGGATGATCTGGCCGGCGGCATCGGTCACCTCTTTCAGGACCGCCTTCAGCCGCTCTTCGAATTCACCCCGATACTTGGCTCCGGCGACGAGGGCACCCAGATCGAGTTGGACGATCCGCTTGTCCTTCAACCCCTCGGGCACGTCGCCCCGGACGATCCGCTGGGCCAGCCCCTCGACGATGGCCGTCTTGCCCACGCCGGCGTCGCCCACCAGCACCGGGTTGTTCTTCGTCCGCCGGCTCAGGATCTGGATCACCCGACGGATCTCGTCATCCCGCCCGATCACCGGGTCCAACTTCCCTTGGCGGGCCAGCGCCGTCAGGTCCCGCCCGTACTTTTCCAGCGCCTGGTAGGTCGTCTCCGGATGCGGGCTGGTCACCCGCTGGCTCCCCCGGATGGCGGTGAGGGCCTGGAGCACGACGTCGCGACCGATGCCGTGGGCTGCCAGGAAGTCCGCCGTGGGGCCGGCAGCCCCCCGGTCGGTCAGGGCCAGGAGCAGGTGCTCCGTGGAGACGTACTCGTCCCGCATCCGGGCCATCTCCTGCTCTGCCTGCCGCAGTACCTCGGCCAAAGCTCGGGAGAGGCCCACCTGGGCTGCTGCTCCGTAGACCTTGGGCTTGCCCTGCAGCGTCCGCTCCAGGGCCGCGATCAACTGAGCCGGATAGATCCCCAGCTTCTGCACCACCTGCGGGACCACACCATCGCTCTGCTGGAGTAGGGCCAGCAGCAGGTGATCTGGTTCAATCTGGCTGTGGTTGTACTCCTCCGCCAACCGTTGGGCGGCCAGGATGGCTTCTTGGGCTTTCTCCGTAAACCGATTCAGGTTCATCGCTCTGGTCCTCCTCTCTCCCCATCTCGACCCTTGCCAATCCAGCACGTGTTGTGCGTTACGTGTTGCGTGTCTTATTCTAGCCCCGGCGCATTAGATGGGCATAGGAAGAACGTTAGCATTGCATTAGAACTGAAGCAGCGGAAACGCGCCTAACCTGCGGGAGGGTGAACAGTTACTGCTTGTTCTCCCTTCGCTGGCCCGTTGGCTCTGACTACAAGATGACAACGGCACCGCCCCGGCGAGGATCACCTGTTGCCTTGATGGTGCCGTTCTGTCGGGACACGGCGTGGACGCCGCCGAAGTAGAGGCTGCGCTGACGCCAGCGGTTGACCTGGTAGCCCATCGCCTCCAGCTCGTCGGCGACCAGAGGGTTGTAGCCTCCTTCTAAATGGAGGGTGCCCTCTTCGAAGTGGACGCGCGGGGCGAGGACCGCTTGCTCCAGCGAGAGGGGGAAGTCCAGCAGGTTGTTGAGCACCTGCAGGATGGCTGTGCGCAGCCGGTTGCTCCCACCGCTGCCCAGAGCGAGGACAGGGCGGCCTCCTTCCAGGACGATGGTAGGGGCCATCATCGAGGCGAGCCGGATGCCGGGTGGATCCTGATGGAACCCTCGGGGGTGCAGATCGGCCTCTCCCATCAGGTTGTTCAGCGTCACGCCTGTCTCCCCGATGATGAAGCCGGCCGACTCCCCCGGCGTCGTGGTCAGGGAGACGATCAGTCCATCTCGGTCCGCCACGCTGATGTGGGTCGTGTTGGCCGGCCCACCGCTCCTAGGAGCATCGGAACCCCGGCCCGGTCGGGCCAGCGCCTCGGTCAGGTCTGCACAGTAGGAGGCAACCACCGCGTCGTCGAGGAACGCCGTCACCCGCTCTGTGCCTCCCAGCCGAGATAGCGCCTCCCATCGCTGTCGGGCTTGATTGGTCAACCGCATTACTTCGGCCAGGATGGTCAGGTGCCGGGTCGAGGCGTGGTCCACATCGCTCAGGTCCAGGCTTTCCAACAGTTTGAGGGAGAAGGCGATGAGGGCTCCACCGGTTGAGGGCGGCGGCGGCATTAGGATGGTGTGTCCTCGGTAATCGAGGCGGATGGGCGCGCAACGGTAGACCCGGTAGTAGGCCAGGTCTGCGGCCGTGATGAGCCCGCCGTGGGCCTCTTGGTCGGCGACGATGGCCTGGCCGATGGGGCCGGTGTAGAAGAGGTCAGGTCCCTCCTGGGCCAGCCACTCCAGCGTCTCGGCCAAGCGGGGCATCCGTATCAGGTCCCCTTCGCTGGCGAAGCGACCGTTGATGGTGTAGCGCCGGGCCAGGGATGGGGTATAGGTGAAGATGGGTTCCAGGAGCTTCAGGATGAACGCTCTGGGCGGGGCGAGATGGAAGCCCTCCCGAGCCAGACGGATGGCCGGGGCCAGTACCTGGGAGAGGGGCATCGTGCCCTGCTCTTCCAACAGGGTGCAGAGGCCGGCGACGTTGCCGGGCACGGCCGCTGAGGCCCGCCCCACGTGGAAGACCTGGGTCGCATCGCCGAAGTCCACCGTCACCGCCTGGAAGTCCAGGGGGCGGTCCTTCCCCCGACCCAGACCCGGCACATTGGCGAAGAAGTCATAGACCGTGGCTTCCCCCTGGGGCGTGCAGACCAAGGCGAAGCCACAGCCGCCGATGTTGGAGATGTCTCCCTCGGCGATGAACGAGGCGAAGGCGGCCGCCACGGCCGCGTCCACAGCGTTTCCCCCCTGGGCCAGGAGTTCAGCACCGGCAGCGGCAGTTTCAGGACTTCCGGCTGCAATGGCTCCCCGCATCGTGAGTTCCTCTCGAAGATTGACAAAGGGTGCTTTTCGTGTTAGCATGAAAGAGGCCCCCCAAGTGCCCCTGGGGGGCCAACGCAAGTCTATTATACCGAGAGACGGGCGAAAATACAAGGTTGACATGGCTGAAGGGATGTGATAGAATCCCTTTTGGAGTGGTTTCGCGTGACAACCCAACAGCACCCCCTCCTATGAATCCCAGAGGCCACCCCCATTGGAAGCAACCAACTGTCACCCCCCCTGCACCAAAGAGAAGATCGTATGACTGAACCAACTTCCGAGGAAAACAACGCCACCTTCCAGGAGCTCTTTGAGCAAGAGTATCGCTACCAGGAACCCCAGACCGGTGAGATCCGCCAAGCTACGATCATTGAGATCCGTCCTGATGAGATCATCGTAGATCTGGGGACCAAGCGGGACGGTATCATCCCCCGCCGTGACCTGCAGCGATTGGGGAAAGAGGAGCTGGCCCAGCTGCGGGTAGGTGACGAGATCCCCGTATACATCCTCAAGCCGGCCGATACCAACGGCGAACTGTTGGTCTCCCTGTCCAAAGGGCTGGAGCAGCAGGACTGGGATCGCGCCCACGAGATGTTGGACAGCGGTGAGATCGTCACTTGCAAGGTCGTGGGCCACAACAAGGGTGGGATTCTGGTGGAGTTCGGTCGGCTGCGGGGATTTGTCCCCAATTCCCACCTCTTGGGCTTCTCTCGGAGCCAGAGTCGCGCCGATCAGCAAGCCTTCAAGAGCGGTCTGGTGGGGCAGGAGATCGTCCTGAAGGTGATCGAGGTGGATCAGGAGCGCCGTCGCCTGGTCCTCTCCCAGCGAGCGGCCCAGCGCATCTGGCGGCGTCAACAGAAAGAACGGCTGATGGCCGAGCTCCACGAGGGAGAGATCCGCCGGGGGCGGGTCAGTGGGCTGGCGAAGTTTGGAGCCTTTGTGGACCTGGGAGGGGCCGATGGCCTCATCCACATCTCGGAGCTGGACTGGCAGCACGTGGAAGACCCCAGCGAGGTCCTCCAGGTAGGCGATGAGATTGATGTCTACATCCTGAGTCTGGACCGGGAGCAGGGACGCATTGGCCTCAGCCGCAAACGCCTCCTGCCCGACCCCTGGACTCTGGTTGCGGAAAAACACAAGGAAGGGGACCTGGTGGAGGGGGTGGTGACGAACCTGGCGGACTTCGGTGCCTTCGTCCAACTGGACGAAGGGGTGGAGGGCCTGATCCACATCACGGAGATCGCCTCGCCCCCCCCGGAGGATCCCCGGGCTGTGCTCCGGCCGGGGGATCGCGTGTTGGTGCGGATCGTTCGCATCGAGGCCGAGCGGCAGCGGATTGGCCTGAGCCTACGTCAGGTGAGCAAGCGCGAGCAGATTGAGTGGCTGGCTCAGCAGGCAATGAAGAAAGAAGAAGAGAAGGCGGTGGCAGAAGAAGCACCCCCCGCTCCGGCTCCCCCGGCGGAAGAAGCGGAAGAAATGGCCGTGTCGGAGGAACCGGTGGCCGCCGCCGTTGAGGAGCTGGCCCCTGAGGTGCCCACCCCAGCAGTGGAAGAGAAGGAGGGCGAGGGGGAGCCGAAAGAGCCGGGGGCCGCTGTCGTTGAAGAGCCAGCCTCTGAAGTGCCCACCCCAGCAGCGAAAGAGGGGGAGCCAGGAAAGGCCGTGCCCGGTCCTGCCGGTGAGGCCGAGGGAGAGGTGACGATGAAGACGTCCGAGGCGACGTCAGAAGGCGCTCTGGAGGGAGAAGACGAAGCCAAGGCATTCGTTGAGGAGCCCATCGAGGTTATGGGCGAGAACCCTGCGGAGACCGAAGGGGCCTCGTCGGGTACGGAGACCGAGGCGGGGCCCGCGCCGGAAGAGGCGCAATGAGACCATGGATGAAAGAGGGAGGAAATTGCAAGAGCTAGATCGGGACCAGCTTATCATCGAACTGCTGGCCCGCGCAGAAGAGCGGGGCTTCATCACTTTCCAGGAGTTAGAGGAGGTCTTCCCCCGGATGGAGGAGGACCTGCCCTTTTTGGATGACCTTTGGGAAGAGCTCTTCGCTCGAGGTATTCAGGTCGTCTCGCAAGAGAAAGCCACCGAAAGTGCCCCCGGGGGGGCAGGCGTCGAACCCCTTGAGTTGGAAGAGGGGGTACGGGACCTGGATGCCGTCTCGGCTTCGGATACGATCGGCCTCTATCTGACGGAGATGGCCCAGGAGCCCTTGCTCTCAGCCGAGGAAGAGATCGAGCTCGCCAAGCAGATCGAGCGGGGCCGCTGGGCCGAGCGCAAACTGCGCAAGAATGGCCGTTCTGCTGAGGAGCAGGCCCGGCTGCGCCGCGAGGTTGAACTGGGGCAGGCTGCCCGAGAGCACCTGAGCCGGGCCAACACCCGCCTGGTCGTCAGTATCGCCAAGAAGTATCGGGGATACGGCGTCCCCTTCCCAGACCTGATCCAGGAGGGGAACGTGGGGCTGATGCGGGCGGTGGACAAGTTCGACTACCGGCGGGGGAACCGTTTCTCCACCTACGCCACCTGGTGGATCCGCCAGGCGATCACCCGGGCGCTGGCCGATCAGGGACGGACGATCCGCCTTCCCGTCCATATGTCCGACCGCATCCGCAAGGTGTATCAGGTGGCGCACCAACTGGAGCAGGAGACAGGCCATCGCCCCACGCCGGAGGAGATCGCCCGGGAGATGGCCGAGGACCCTGACAAGATTCGCTGGATGATCAGCCGTTCCCGGCGGGCTACGTCATTGGAGCGACCCGTGGGTGACGACGACGACGGCAGCGAGTTGGGAGATTTCATCGAGAACGAGAACACGCCGGATCCGGCGGAGTCGGTGGCGAGGCAGTTGCTGGCCGAGCAGGTGCGGCGGATGCTGGAACAGCTTACCCCGCGCGAAGCCCGCATTCTGCGCCTGCGCTATGGCCTGGCCGACGGACGAACCCGTACATTGAAGGAAATCGCTCAGCAGTTTGGCCTCTCCCGGGAGCGCATCCGACAGATCGAGCGGGAGGCGCTGGACAAGCTGCGCCCCACCAGCGAGGCGCTCTCATTGCAGGAGTACCTGCGGTAGCTCGCCGGGAGCACAGCCTGCCTGGGCGGTTGTCCAGACGTTAGGAGGCCGGGTCCCTGAAGAAGACCCGGCCTCTGTCCTTTCGAAGGCTTCCTCTGGCTCGCGAGCCCGCCTATCCTCGCGGTGGGAGCGAGGGCCGTCGGTCTAGGGCTTTCGGATGAGGGGCCAGCCGTAGCGCTCGACGGCGAGGTTCAGCCACAGCCAGAGGACGAAGGGCCAACCCAGCCACCAGCCCCAGGGACCGATCCAGTTGGCAGAGAGAGGCAGCCAGGAGAGGACACTGGCGATCACCGCCGGGAGGGGCCGCAGGCGGGCGATGGCGGGGACCACCGGCAACAGGTTGTAGGGGATGAGGTGCGGCGTGAGGAAAGCGCCGCTCAGCATCAGCATGTCCACATCCCCTCGCGACAGCCAGAGCAGCGGCAGCGCGATGACAGCGCCGTAGATCCCCAGGCCGATGTCCTGCACATATCGCCCCTCGGCATAGTACCGGTTCACCGCGAGCGCCCGGAGGGGCCACGGCCCCCACACCAAGAGGCTGAGGCCCAGGAAGATGGCTAGGCCCAGCAGGTAGGACTTCCGGGCCCCGAAGGCGAAGATGGCGACCTGGGGCTTGATCAGGGCCAGCGGGGTGAGCCACGGCAATCCGAGGAGGCCGAGGAGGGCAATCCCTTCCAGTTGTCCCAGAAAGATGGTCCACAGCAGGGGGAGCGTCAGGAGGGGGAGGAGGGCGCTCAAAGGATGCTCTGATCGGATCAAGGCGGCCAGCGTCGTCGCGGCCAGCGTGATCCCAACCAGTCCGTGCCAGTTCAGCAGACGCACGATGGGCAGGGTCCACGGGGGGTAGAAAGGGGGGATCCGCCCGGCACTCCAGAAGTGCACCCAGTCGAAGCCCCTGAAACGATCGGCGAAGAGGAGCGTGCTGGTCAGGTAGAACGGGCCGAAGAGGACGAAGAAAAGGAGAAGCTGGTGGGGAAGCGGGAAGGCGTTCCGGGTGGCCTGCTGCTCGGGGAACAGGCTGTGGGAGAGTCGGTCCAGCCGTTTGGCGATCTTCTGCAGCCCTGCCATCTCGCCTTCCGATTCACTCCTGGGCAGGTCACCGGTCCAAGGGCAGGATCTCCACCTCGACTTGGTCAGGAGCGAGGCGCAGGATGCCTACCGATGGAGAGGCCCAGGGGGTGGGGCAGACGGCTCCCGGATTGACGAAGAGTTGGTGGTCTACCCGCTCGACGCAGGGTTGATGGGAGTGGCCGAAGAGGATGATCTCCGCCTGGGGGAAGGCGCGGGCCAACCGGCGGATCAGGCGGCGGTTCACCGTGCCGTCGTCCAGCCGCCACCCCAGCAGGCTCTGGATGCCGTACCGCTTGTCCGTTAAGCTGTGCCAGAGGGAGAGGTGGCCGTGGGTGAGGAGCAGGCGATGGCCGTGGACCTCTAGGGGGAGGGCGAGGGGGAGGGCCCGATCGTTGGGAGCGAGGGCCTGGAAGTGGACGTTGCCCCGCACACCGAGGGTGGGGGCGATCCGGCCAAGCTGGGCCAGCACCTTCAGGTCGTCCACGTCGCCAGCGTGGAGGATCAGGTCCACGCCGGCCAGTTTCTCGAAGACGGCGGGAGGCAGGGCGGCCAGCCGGTGGGGAATGTGGGTGTCCGAGATGAGGCCGATGCGGATCACCGAGACCCTCCTGGCGCTTTCCCGGCCTTCTGGTACTCGATGATGCCGTTCTTCATCACAAGGGTCACCCGCTCCAGGGCCGTGATGTCGTGGAGGGGATCACCGGCGACGATGATGAGGTCGGCCGGTCGTGCCGGGGCCAGGGTGCCCAGCCGGTCGGCCAGGCCACAGAGCTCGGCGGCATTGCGGGTGGCGGTCTGGATCGCTTCGTAGGGGGAGAGGCCGTACTCGACGTAGGTCGCCAGCTCGCGGGCGATCATCCCGTGGGGCATCAGCATCATCCCGCCGTTGGTGCCGGCAACGATGCGAATCCCGTAGGTGCGGGCCGTCTGGAGGTTGAGCCGCGTCGTCGTCTCTAGGTGCTCGGCCAGTCGGCGCACCGCCTCCTGGTAGCGGTGATCACGCTGCCAGCGGAGAGCTTGACGTCGAACGGCTGCGAAGCTTGGCCCGAAGAGCCGGACCAGGAGGGGATCGTCCAGACGCGAGGGGTCCCGGAGCACCTCGATGAGGTGGCGGTAGGCGTAGAGGGTGGGGACCAGGGTGGTCCCCTGACGGGCCATCTGCTCCCAAGTGGCATCCCCCAGGGTGCCGGGCCAGGTCAGCGCGTGCTCCAGGGAATCGCCGCCCAGGTTCAGGGCAATCTGCACCCCTTCCGGCTGGTGGGTGTGGAAGGCGACGGGAAGGCCGTGGCGATGGGCGGTCTGGACGAGGGTCTGGAGCAGCGGAGGGGGGAGAGCGGGCAGGACTTGTCCGAAGAGATCCTCCCCCGGCGCAATGGTTTTGAGGAATCGGACGCCTTGTCCGGCCAGTTGGGCGATGATCTCCTCCAGGTTGGTGTGGGAGGAGAGCAGCAGGCCGTGGGCAGGGTGGCCGAAATAGCCGCCGCGCATCGTGAGGGCCGGGCCGGCGTTGAGCAAGCGTGGTCCTCGCAGTCGTTGCTCCCGGATGACCCGTTCCAGGTCCAGGCCGCTGTAGCCGTAGCCGGGCATGTTGCGGACCGTCGTCACGCCGCTGCGCAGCGTCAACCAGGCGTTGCGGGCCAGCCGGCGCTTCAGCCGGTCGCGTAGGTCGGGGTAGGTTTCCAGCAAGCCGTTGAGGGCCAGGTGGACGTGGCAGTCGAAGAGGCCCGGCAGGACGGTACCCCCCTGACCGTCAATGACGTGGGCTCCGTCGGGAACAGGAACGTCATCCTTGGGACCGTAGCCGATAAGGTCACCCCCCTCGATGAGGAGGCGAGCACCATAGAGGGGCGGATTCTGACCGTCAAGCACCGTCACGTTGTCTAGGAGGATCGGCCCTGGTGGCCGGGGGAGGATCCGAGCCCGTGGAAACTCCCCTCCCAGGAAGAGGGAGGGGAGCCATCGGCGGTAGAGAAACCAGCCTGCGATGAGGATCAGGAAGGTCAGGATGATCAGCAAGACGATGAGTAGCATCGCGCCGTCCTTGACAGGATGAGTGTGTCAGCTGGCTGTACAAGCTGTGCACTGAGGCGGAGCCACCGGGCGATCAAAGTGCAATGGCCTGTCAGGCCGATTCCCGGTTGGCTCGTGCCTCGGACAACATCTTGTGAATCTCCATATCCAGCATTCGCTCGATCAGCGATTTACGGAACCCTGCCACACGTTCCATCGCTATGATATAGTTCTGGAAGTATCCCTCTGCGATCAGCCCTGCCACGACATCGGTGACCCGCTTGAAGGCGCTGTAGACCTTTTCAGCCTGAGGAGGATCGAACTCCTGAAGGCACTTGTGGAGAAAGAGCTGTTGAACACGGCTCATCATCCCGAACATAAAGGGGTTTGAAATACCGCGAGGAATGTGCACCAGTCCTACGATCCATTGCCATCGCCAGAATTCGGGCGAGAGATCGCCTCTCACCACGGTCAGATACCAATTCCGCAGGGTGCGCTCCCGTTCGGGGCGCTCGCCTTCCTTGAAGACCCTTGCTGTGGGTTCATAGGCAAACAGGGTGTCGTAGAATGCCTTCACGATCTCGTCCGCCCATTTCTCGGTTTGCGGGGCGGATTCGCGCAAGATCTGGCTGTCCTGCTCGGAAAGGCCGGTGAGGGTGATGAGGTCTTGAAGAATCTGCTCCATAGTATGTCTCCTTGTGATGTCTCCCTTGCGATGTGATCTGTGATCTCGTGGATTGGTGCTCATCTACGGGTCAGTTCCAACGCCGTCGGTATCGTCTGCCTCCTGTTCGCGGTAGGCCACCCGACCCTCCCACAGGGCCAGGGCCGGAGAGCGCTCCGGGTGACGGACGTCGTAGACGACGATCCCTTTTTCCCGCACCTCGCCGAGCAGGCTCAGGGGGCTGGCCTGGGTGTACTCTTCGGGGGTCAGCCCGATCGGTTCGACGGCGTGCGTTGCTGCCTCCCAGGCTATCCGCTCCAGCCACTCCAGGCGTGCAACTCGGTCCAGGCCGGCAAAGGCCGGAGAGAGCACGACAACGTCTATATCGCTCCACCGATGGGGCCGACCGTAAGCGAATGAACCGAATAGGATGACCTGCTCAACCTCCAGTTCGCGGCTAAGCCGGGCGATGAAGCGCTCGATCTGCTCGGTCACGAAATCCGGTCGCGTACCCATTCCAGCACCAGGTCCATCTGTCTCAGCAACCGTTGCGCCCGCGAAGCCGTGTAGACGTCCGGGCTGTCGGCCACCCCCGGGTACCGGGTCGCTCGGTAGTGGGGGTTGAGGCTCAACACGGCGTCAACGATGGAAGCCGGCGCAGATCGGCCTACGGCCTGGTCCAGCAGTTGGCGCAAGTTGTGCACATATGGCGGTCGCTGACCGGTGGAGTGTACAACCAGGGCCTTCAGCGCTTTCTCCACGGCCTGCTGGCAGTGGAAGGCCACGTCTCGATAATCGGCGACGGCGAGGGCGCTGTAAGCGCTGTGGCGGTCGGCCTCGGCGTACTCCAGCCAGACTCGGGCATCGGTCTCGGCGCTCATAGGGGAGGCCTCCGGGTGTGCCAGTCCGTGGCCTGCTGATAGGCGTAGGCGACCCGCAGGACGACCTCTTCCCCCAGGGCCGGCCCCATCACCTGCATCCCGATGGGCAACCCCTGCCGGTCGAAGCCGCAGGGGAGGCTCACCCCGCCGATGCCGGCCAGGTTCATCGAGAGGGTGAAGACGTCGGAGAGGTACATCTGGAGCGGGTCATCCACCTTCTCGCCGATGCGGAAGGCGGTGGTCGGCGTGACCGGGGCCACGATGACGTCCACCTGCCGGAAGGCCCGGTCGAAGTCCCCCTTGATGAGGGTGCGCACCTTCTGCGCCCGCAGGTAGTAGGCGTCGTAGTAGCCGGCCGAGAGGGCGTAGGTGCCCAGCATAATCCGCCGCTTGACCTCGGCCCCGAACCCCCGGCCCCGCGTCTGACGGTAGGTCTCCCACATGTCCTCCGCCTCCACCCGCAGACCATAGCGCACGCCGTCGTAGCGGGCCAGGTTGGCGCTGGCCTCGGCCGGGGCGATGAGGTAGTAGACGGGAAGGGCGTAGTCGGTGTGGGGCAGGCTGACCTCCCGGACCTCGGCCCCCAGATCGACCAGCACGTCCAGGGCGGCCCGCACCGCCTCTTCGACTTCGGGCTGCATCCCCTCGATGAAGTACTCCCGGGGCACGCCGATGCGGAGGCCCTCCAGCCCCTCCGGGCTCCTCCGCAGGGCGTCCACGTAGTCGGGCACCGGCTTGTCCAGGGAGGTGGCGTCGTTGGGATCGTGGCCGGCGATGACGCCCAAGAGCAGGGCGGCGTCCAGCACATCCTTGGTCAGCACGCCGATCTGGTCCAGGGAGGAGGCGAAGGCGACGAGGCCGTAGCGGGAGACCCGCCCGTAGGTGGGCTTGAGGCCGACGACGCCGCAGAGGGCGGCCGGCTGGCGGACGCTCCCGCCGGTGTCCGTCCCCAGCGCCCCCAAGCATTCATCGGCGGCCACCGCAGCCGCGCTCCCCCCGCTGCTCCCCCCCGGCACCCGGTCCAGGTCCCAGGGGTTGTGGGTGGGGAAGAAGGCGGAGTTCTCGGTGCTGGAGCCCATGGCGAACTCGTCGGTATTGGTCTTGCCCAGCAGGACGGCGCCGGCCGCCTTTAGCCGAGCCACGGCGGTGGCGTCGTAGGGCGGGACGAAATCCTCCAGGATGCGGGAGCCGCAGGTGGTGGGTATGCCCTGGGTACAGATGACATCCTTGATGGCCAGAGGGATGCCCAAGAGCGGGGCATCTTCGCCGGCTGCCCGCCGGGCGTCGGCCTGCCGGGCCTGCCCCAGCGCCGCCTCCGGCGTCAGCGTCAGGTAAGCCTTCACCCGGTTGTCCACCGCCAGGATGCGGTCCAGGACCGCCTCGGTCAGTTCGACCGAGGAGACCTCCCCGGCGGCCAGCTTCTCCAGAGCTTCGTGGATGGTCAAGCGATAGAGGTCCATCGTTCGGGATCTGCCGTTGGCGATTCGTGGCATTGGGTTGTCCGTCCTGGGTGCTCAGGATGAGGAAGCGATGAGGGATTCGACGACGGCGATAAACTCGGCGGCCTGGGCGATGATCTCCTCCACTTCCTCGACGGAGAAGTCCCGACGGCGTTCGTAGTCGGCCTCCAGCCGCCATTTGCGGGCCCGCTGAAACCAGCGGCTGTACTTGCGGTCCACCAGCCCTGGCCGGATGAAGTGGAAACCGAAGCGGTCCAACGTGCCCGCGTGGGAGCGGGTGCGGATGCCCCGCGCGGCCAGAGCGGCGTCGGCGGCATCCAGGAAGGCGTAGAAGACCAAGGAGATCGCGTTGCCCAAGTCACCGGCATCCTTCAGGAGGCGTGCAGAGCGCAGCCGTATGTGGGCCGACTCCAGGAAATGACGGGCTGTGGCCTCCGGTTGTCCCTCTTCAACCATCACCGGCTCCCCTTTCAGCACGATGCCCTCTTCGGCCACGTTGAGGATCAGGGGAGTGCCCAGAGCCGTGGCCTTGATCAGTTCCTCGCGATCATAGAGCAGCGGGGTGATCTCCACCCCCCATGTCTCTTCGACCTCGATGGCCAGGTCCGTCACCTGACGGCGTATGGCCGGCGTGCGGTGGTCCACCACCAGCAACAGGTCCAGATCCGATCCGGGCCGGCCCTCCCCCCGCGCCCAGGAGCCGAAGAGGATGCAGCGCTCGACCCGGCCCGGCAGCGTGCTCTCCAGCCGGTTCAGGAAGTCGGTCAACGCCCTTCGTTCTCGCTCTCCCATCGCTGAGGGGAGGGGAAGGGTGTCGGCTTTCCGGACAGGGGATGGGATGGCCCGGATGCTCATACGGTGGTCTCCAGAACCGCCTGGACGCGGAAACAGCCCTCTTCGGCGTCGGGTGCGTTGGCCAGGATCTCCTCACGGGGTGGGGAGGGGCGGGGCTCGTCCGAACGCATCACGCTGCGCAGGGGCAGCACCGTGGCCGTGGGCGGGATGGCCTCGGTGTCCAACTCCTGCAGGCGGGCCGCGTAATCCAGGATGGCGGAAAGCTGCTCCTGGTAGAGGGCCTTCTCCTCATCGGTCAGCGCCAGACGAGCCAGCTCGGCGATATGTTCCACTTCGGCCAGGGTCAGAGGCATCGGCTTCCTCCCGTTGATAAGGGCTTCGCAGCACTACGCCGATTATAGCCGCAACCGCCGATCTCGTCAACCACTCCCATAGCAATCTCCGTAGAGGGTAAGCCGATCTTGTTGGTGAGGGCGCTTGATAGGGCAGGGATTTCTGCTATAATAGGCGTCAGCGTACAGAATGTCGCTGCAGGGTTTCCAGCGGGTGAGATCATGCACGGCCAGGAAGAGATGCTTGCGCAAATACGGGAAGAGGGGCTGCTGGTACGGATGGTGGTCCACCCAGATGCCTGCCCCGTCTGTAAGCAGTTCACGGACAAGGTTTACTTCCCCGACGAAGCCCCATCTTTGCCCATTCAGGGGTGCCTGCGGGGATCGTGCCGATGCCGTTATGGTGCATTCGATCCTGATGGCCCCTCGTTGGAGGAACTGCTGCGGTTGGGGATCGCTGCGGCGAAGAATGGACAGAAAGAAGAGGCTCAGGAGTACCTCTTCACGCTCCTGCGGGCCGACTGGTACCACGAGCAGGGATGGTTGTGGCTGAGCGCGGTGGTGGACACAGCCGAGGAACGGCTGGAGTGCCTGCAGCAGGTCCTGGTGATCAATCCCGATAACCAGGTCGCGCAACGAGGGGTGGAGCTCCTCCAGGCGAAGTTGAACAGAGGTGTGGAGAGCGAGGGCGATGCCGGTGAGCCCTGATCCCCCCTCCGACCGGTTGGCGAAAGCGATCCGGTTGGCGGAGGAGGGCCGGAGAGAAGAGGCGCGGGAACTGTTGCACCAGCATCTCCGTATATCGCCCCACGATGAGGCGGCCTGGCTCTGGCTGAGCCGGTGGGCGAAGAAACGGGAAGAACGGGCAGCTCTGCTGCGCCAAGTGCTACGGATCAACCCGGACAACCGGACGGCCCGGCGGGAACTCTGGGCCCTCCAGCAGAGGGCCAACCCCGGCCTGCAGACGGTGGCAGATCCCCCTTCAGACCTGGGGCTCCTGGCGGCCTGGGGAGCGATGCTGACCTTTCCCCCCCGGCGCACCTGTCTGCTCCTGCGCCGGAGGGCCAGTGTAGGACGGGGCATCGCAGGGGTCCTGTTGGCCGCTTTCCTGGCCTCCCTGGGGGGCAGCCTGGTGATCACCTTGGTCATCGCCTTGGGAGTGGCTGCACCCTTCCACCTGATTGGCGGGGGAGCGGGATGGCGGCTTGCCCTCCGGACGGTCTGGATGCCTGCCGGGGTGGGGGTGGCCTACCTCCCCCTGCGTTGGGGGCTCTACCTGCGCTACCTGCTTCTAGGGACGGGGGTTGGGGGCCTTGGGGGGACCTTCGTCCTCTTCACCTATGCGGGAACCACCTACCTCTTGATCCGCCTCCTGAGCCGAGATACGCGCTGGTTGGGGTGGATTTCCTTCAAAGAGCACTTCTACCTCCAGTCCCTCTTCTTCGCCCCTTTGCTCTTCATCGTCGCCACTTTCTTCCACATCGTGGACTACGGTCCCTATGGGCTGACCATGCTGGCTGAGCCCCACCTGGCCCAGGTCTGGCGGGCTGCCATCCGCCCCCTCTTGGACTACGGGCTGTTGTTGGCAGGGTTGGCCGGCTTCTACGCGGTGGTGCTCACCATCTGGACTCTGTACGCGACGCTAAGCTTGCCTCCCCTCCGCGCCCCCCACCGGCGTCCTACCGGTGTGGCCTAGCGGGCAGGGCGGCTCACCGGGCCGCTCGGGGCAAGCAGAGCCCCTGACCTCCCATCGAGGAGACCAGGGGCTTGAAGTTCCGTCTAGGGTTGGCTCCGGTTACGACTCCTCGGTCTTCAGCGGCTCCCCTTTCAGCGGCTCCAGGACGTGGTCCACCAGCCCGTACTCTTTGGCGGCCTGGGCGTCCATATAGAAATCCCGCTCGGTGTCCTGCTCGATCCGTTCCAGCGGCTGTCTCGTATGGTGGGCCAGGATGCGGTTCAACCGCTCTCGCAGGCGCAGGATCTCCTTGGCTTGGATCTCGATGTCGGTGGCCTGACCCGACGCCCCACCCCACGGTTGGTGGGTGTGGATGGTGGCGTGGGGGAGGGCATAACGTCGGCCTGGCGCACCCGCCGCCAGCAGTACCGTCCCCATACTCGCCGTCATCCCCACCGCGAAGGTGGAGATCGGGGCCTGGATCATCTGCATCGTGTCGTAGATGGCCAGCCCTGCGTAGATGGACCCCCCGGGGCAGTTGATGTACATCTGGATCTCTTTCTCCGGGTCCTCCCGGTTCAGGAAGAGGAGCTGGGCCACGATCAGGTTGGCTACTTGATCGTTGATGGGCGTTCCCAGGAAGACGATTCGCTCTTTCAAGAGCAGCGAGTAGATGTCGTAGGCGCGTTCGCCACGCCCGGTGCTCTCGATGACCATTGGAATCAAGTTGTAAAGCTCCCCACTGCGCATCGCACACTCCTTGGCCTCTCAGCCATCTTCTGGATGGTTGTCTCCCTCGTTGGTCTCCTCGCCGGAGGTTGCTGCGACCGCCGCCTCGGCAGCGGGAGCGCCCTCCCGAGTCTGAGCGGTTTTAACATCGGAAGGCTCCGTCGGTGCCTCGGTCGGCACCTCCTCGACGGCCTCCTGCTTCACCTCTTCGTCGGAGACCCCGGCCGGCTGCTGTTCCGCCTCCGGAGCTTCTTGCAGGGCTTCTTCGGGCATCCCCTCGCCGGGGGCTTCCTCGCCGGCCTCTTCGCCTTCCCCTTCCTCCTCGCCGGGGAGCGGCGGCGCTTCCCCTTTGACGATCTCCACGAGACGTTGCAGAGTCTTGTTGGTCATCAGCCGGATCGTGAGGGCCGAGATGCCCTCCTCGCTGGACAGATGGCGCCGCACTTCCGACTCGATGCCCGGGTAGCGGGCGCTGGTGGCGATGATAGCATCCTCGATCTCCTCCTCGGTCACCGCCAACTGTTCGGCCTGGGCAAGGGTGCTGAGGACCAGTGCGAGACGGATCTGGCGTTCCGCCCGAGGACGAAACTCCTCCCGCAGGGCTTCCTCCGTCTTGCCCTGAAGCCGAAGCCAGTCCTGGAAGGAGAGATGGTGCTCCTTCAATCGCTCCTCCAGCTCTTCGACCAGGGCATCTATCTCCTCCTCCACCAGGACAGGGGGATAGCTAACCTGGGCGTGATCCAGCAGGGTCTCGATGGCTTGGTCCAGATAGCGCTCATCCACCTCCTGCTGAGCCTCTTCCCGAATCCTCTCCCGGATCGCTGCCCGCAGCTCCTCCAGCGAATCGTAATCCCCCACCGTCCGGGCCAGGTCATCGTCCAGGTCGGGCAGTTCTCGGTTCTGCAGGTCGGTCAGCCGGACGGTGAAGGTGGCTGTGCGCCCGGCCAGCTCCGGGTTGGGCTCGAAGGGGTCTGGGTAGGTCAGGGTGAAGCGCTTCTCATCGCCGACCTTCATCCCCACGATCTGCTCGGCGAAGCCGGGAGCAGGGAAGGTGGCATCGGCCTCCAGGACCAGGGAGAACTCCTCGTCCAGGAAGGGCTCTTCCTCCTCGCCTTCCAGGTGGGCCTCGATTTCCAACGAAGCCTGGTCTCCCAGCGCTGCTGGGCGATCGCCGGCAGGCGAGAGGATGGCGTAGTCCTGGCGGAGGGCCTCCAGTTCCGCCTCGACCTCCGCTTCATCCACCGTGACTTCCTCGTAGGGGAGGCGGAGGGAGCGGTAATCCCCCAGGTCCACGGTGGGGGGAAGGGGCACGCGAACTTTGTAGACCAGCGGATCGAGCTGCAGGTCCTCCAGTTTGACGGGGCGGAAGGGCTTGATCTCGTGGGAGTCAAGGGCCTCTTCGATCACCTCTTCGGCCAGGTCCTCGGCCACTTCGCTCAAGAGCGTCTCGCGTCCGAAGCGCTGAAGCACGACCCGGTAGGGAGCCCGGCCCCGCCGGAAGCCTGGGATGCTGACCTGCCGGGATATGCGGCGGGCGACCCTGCGCAGGGCCTTCTCTACCCGCTCCTGATCCACCTCAATGGTGAGGCGGACCTCGTGGCTGCCCAAATCTTCGACCGTAACGTTCAAGGGACCTCCTGCTCTCGTTTTGTGGACTGTAGACCGCCGACCACCGGCATCAAGGGAAAAGGGAGCGGCGGTCGGCGGTCGGTCCTCGATAGTCATACAAAAAGGCCCTGTTGCCAGAGCCTGGCCAGGTGGGGAAGGCGGGACTCGAACCCGCACGGGGGCTACCCACGTGATCCTAAGTCACGCTCGTCTGCCAGTTCCGACACTTCCCCACGCACCATCCATTATACCGCTGTTGGCAGGGATTGACAAGGCCGCCCCGCTTTTTCATCGCTCTATGGTCACCCTCCCGCAGGTCCCGCGGTGCCCGGCGACAGCAAAGCTTATCGGTGGCTGCCTGCGACGCTCTCCAGGCCCTGGGGGAACCTGCGGGAGGGTCCCCGGGTTGCTTGAAGTTTTGCCCAAACCATGCTATCATCGCTGGTGACGACCCGGACGGTTTTCCCCTCGGACCGAAGGAGACGTGGTCTATGTCCTCGAAGAAGACGATCCGTGTGCTGATGCCCGACGGCGGCGTGCAGGTGATGGACCTGGAGGCCTATCTGCGTCGGGTGGTTCCCCAGGAGATGCCCGCAATCTGGCCGCTGGAAGCGCTGAAGGCCCAGGCCGTTGCCGCCCGCACCTACGCGATGGCCGCCATTGCGGCCCCACGCCATTCGGAGCGTGGGGCCGACATCTGCACGACGACCCACTGCCAGGCCTGGGGCGCTGAGCCCCATCCCAACACCGATGCTGCCATCCAGGCCACCGCCGGCCAGTACCTCAAGTACGGCGAGCGCATCGCCACCGCCTACTTCAGCGCCTGGTGTCAGGGGCGCACCCGCACGCCGGGCCAGGCCGGCTGGACCCCCGACTCGGCTCCCTGGTGCCGCCCTGTTGATTGCCCCTGCGGTAGCCTCCGCTTCCACGAGACGACCCGCGAGTGGCTGGCCCGCCACTCCCACGGCGTCGGCCTCTGCCAGTACGGCACCCGCGAACTGGCCCGCCAGGGCAAGGATCACCGAGCCATCTTGCACCACTACTACACCGGCATTCTCATCGTCGGCTTGGAGGAGGCTGCTCCCACGCCGGCCCCCGGTCCTGCACCCTCTCTGGACGACCCTCGAGTCCTGCGCCGGCTCCAGGCCAAGCTGGCCTGGGAGGGCCGCTCCGACGAGGAGATCCGCGATCCCGCCGTCCTGGCCCAGGCTGCGCCCTTCCTGGGAGACTGGGGGGTGGAAGCGGATACCTACACCGTCCAGCCGGGCGACGCGCTGACGGCCATCGCCGGCCGCTTCTACGGCGATCAGAGCAAGTACCGGGCCATCCAGTACTTCAACGGGCTGGCGGCACCCAACGCCATCTGGGTGGGGCAGCGGTTGCGCATCCCCTGGCCGGGGAACGCTTCGACGCCCACGCCGCCGGTCGAGCCCCCCTCCGAGGCCCACGAGCCGGCCCAGCCCGCCCCCCCCGAACCCGCCCCCGCGCCGACGGTGGACGTCACCGATCCGGCCCTGCTGCGCCGCATCCGGGCCTGGGCCGCCTTCATGGGACGGGCCGACCCCGACCTCTCCGATCCCGAGCAGGTGGAACTGCTCAGCCGGGCGATGGGGACCTGGGGGGAGCGGGTTGCCCCCTACACCGTCCAGCCGGGCGACGCGCTGACGGCCATCGCCGGCCGCTTCTACGGTGACCAGTCCCGCTACTGGGTCATCCTTCACTTCAACGGGCTGGAGGACCCCAACGGCATCTGGGTCGGCCAGACGCTTCTCATCCCGGAGCCCCACAGCACGCCACCGCCCACCCCGGCGCCCACTCCCGGTCCGGCCCCGAAGCCGGCCCCCCAGCCTGAGCAGCCGCCGGCGCCGGAGCCGCCGGCACCGCCCGCACCGCCCGTCGTGGTCGAGGACACCCGCCGTCCCGTCGAGGATGCTGCCTTGCCCAAGGGGGAGTGCGCCTGGATCTTCGGCATCCACGACCCCGGCTCCTGGCGGGACCTCTTCAAAGGCACCGGCAAGCGGGGGTGGGTGCTCTTCACCGAGCAGGTGGGGCACGATCCGGCCCAGGCGGCCGGCAACACCCAGTACGCCGACTGGTCCGACGATGGCTTTGGCGTTCTGGTCCGGCTGAACAACGGTTACGGCGCGACGGGGACCATCCCCCTGCCCCAACGCTACGGCGACTTCGCCAAAGCCTGTGCCGAGTGGGTGCGCAACTCCCGGGGCGCGCACATCTGGATCATCGGCAATGAGATGAACAACCCCCGCGAGTGGCCCCAGGGGCAGCCCATCACCCCGCAGCTTTACGCCCGCTGCTTCAACAAAGCCTACTGGGCCATCCACCAGGTCCAGCCCAACGCCATCGTCTGTCCGGGGGCGGTGGACCCCTACTACGGCCCTAGCTCCGACTGCGGCCTCTGGTTCCGACAGATGCTGGAGGCGATCCACCGGCTGGACGGCATCGTCCTGCACACCTACACCCACGGGCCGGAGCCGGGCCTCATCACCAGCCCCAAGAAGTTCGACAACGATCCCTTGCGCTGGCAGTACTTCAACTTCTGGGCTTACCGGACCTTCATGGCCTTCATCCCGGAGAAGTGGCGGGACGTACCCGTCTACATCACGGAGACGGACCAGGACGAGGCGTGGGTGGATGCCAACACGGGTTGGGTGCAGGCGGCCTACGCCGAGATCCACCGCTGGAACAGCACGCCCCACAACCAGCAGATCCACGCCTTGCTCCTCTACCGCTGGCCCCACCTGGACCGCTGGGGGTTCGAGCACAAGCGGGGAGTGCACGAGGACTTCAAGGCCGCGCTGAGGAACGACTACCGCTGGCGGCGGTGAGGGGCACCGGGTTCCGATCCACGGGGAGGACGTTCAGAGGAGGGAGAGCCTTTTGGACGAACAAGCGCTGATCGCGGCGGCGCGGCGCGGCGATCTCCGGGCCTTCAACGAGCTGGTCCTGGCCTACCAGGACCGGGTCTACAACCTGGCCTACCGCATCCTGGGCGATCCCGACGCGGCAGCGGACGCCACCCAGGAGGCCTTCCTCTCCGCCTACCAGGGGCTGGACCGCTACCGGGGTGGCTCCTTCCGCTCCTGGTTGATGCGCATCGTGACCAACGCTTGCTACGACGAGCTGCGCCGTCGGAAGCGCCGGCCCGTGACCTCTCTGGAGGCGCTCACCGAGGCCGGCTCCTCTCCCCCCCCACCGACGAACACCCAGCCGGAGAGCCCCGAAGCCTACGCCGAACGCCAGGAACTCCACCGGCTGCTCGAAGCCGCCATCCAGACCCTGCCGCCCGATCAGCGCATCACCCTCGTCCTCTCCGACGTGGAGGGGCTGAGCTATCAGGAGATCGCCGAGATCACCGGCGTGGCCCTGGGGACGGTCAAGTCCCGTCTCAGCCGGGCCAGAGCCCGACTGCGTGACTACCTGCTGGCCCACAAGGAACTTTTGCCCACCCCCTATCGTCTAAAGACGTGAGGCCGATGAGCTGACCGGTGAGGTTCGATGCTTGTATCTATTCAACCTACCCTCCCGCAGGTCACCGGTCGAGGGCACTTTCAGCCCCGATGGGCTATTCGAAGCACGGTTTCGCGTCGGAAACACGCCTAACCTGCGGGAGGGTGAACAGTTACCGATGCTTCCCTTAATGCGTCCCTGGCGAAAACGAGCGGCGGAGAGAGACGATGAACTCCTGTCCGCCTACCTGGACGGGATGCTCTCCGCCGAGGAACGGGCTGCCCTGGAGGCCCGACTGGAGGCGGAGCCGGCCCTGCGCCAGCGGCTGGAGGCCATGCGCCAGACGGTCGCCCTGCTCCGCCAACTGCCCCCGGTCCCCGCGCCGCGCAACTTCCTGCTGACGCCGGCGATGGTCCAACCTCGCCCCCGGCCCCGCCCCCGCCCCCGGACCTACCCCCTCCTCCGCTGGGCGACGGTGGTCGCCGCCTTCCTGTGGCTCCTGGTCGTGGGGGTGGACCTGGGGACGCGGACCCTGGGGCCGGTCCAGGCCCCCGTCGAGAGGGAGATGGCGCTGGGCCAGAAGGAAGTGGAGTCGGCACAACCCTTCCCCGCCGGGGAGGAGGTCGGCGCGGCCCCCGAAGCGACCGTGGTGATCGTCGAGAAGCTTGCCGAAAAGGCCGTCGTCAGCCCTTCTCCACCTGCCGCCGTCCCCACCGACCAAGAACCTTTGCCCAAGCAGGCCTTCGGTCCTGAGGGGGAGGAGCGGGCGACTGCCCTCCCTGAGGCGGAAGCGCCGGCGGAGATGCCGGGGCCGGCGACGGAGGTCCCGTCGGAGGCTTTCCCCTCCCCCCTTCCCACCCCATCGCCCGAGGCCCAGAAGGTGGCACCGACTCCCTCGCCGGCTCCCACCGTGGTGGCCGCAGCGCCTCCGGCGGCCCCATCCCCGGCTCCCGTTGAGGGCAGCAGAGCGCCCCTGGTCCGCCGCCCCCTCTGGCGGGGGATGGAGATCGGCCTGGGGCTCGCCGTCATCCTCCTCGCCATCGCCACCTGGTTCGTCCGGCGGCGGACAGGGGGCGAGCGCGAAACCCCGTCGAACCGCTAACCCACCGGTGTACCACGATGGCCGAGTCCCCGATGATGAACTACTGCCCGGTCTGTGCTCACCCTTTGGAAGACCGCGTCGTCTTCGGACGGGAGCGGCGCGTCTGTCCCGCCTGCGGCTTCATCTTCTTCCGAGACCGCAAGGTGGCCGCCGCCGTGCTGGTGGAGCAGGAGGGGCGCGTGCTGCTGGTCCGCCGAACGATGGAGCCCTTCCGGGGGCTCTGGACGATCCCGGCCGGCTTCGTCGAGTACGACGAGGCCCCCGATGAGGCAGCGGTTCGCGAGTGCCGGGAGGAAACCGGGCTGGAGGTTCGCATCACCGAACTGCTGGACGTCATCCACGGTCAGGAGCACCCCCGGGGAGCCGACCTGGTCATCGTCTACCGGGCGGAGATCGTGGGGGGCACGCTGCGCCTCTCCGAGGAGAATGACGCTGTGGGCTTCTTCAGCCCCGACGAGCTCCCCCCGCTGGCCTTCAAGGCCACGCGCCGGGCGCTGAGCCACTGGCGCGGGAAACGGGGGGATGAGACATAGGGTGTGAAGCGTAGGGCATAGCACCAAAGCGTGAAAGGCGAACGGTCGGCCGGCGCACCGGAATCGAGTTCCGGCGCGCCGATTTTTACGCTCAGTTTATGGCAAGACGGCCTTCTTTCAGGTACAATGTTTAACGAAGTGTCTTCCTCTCGCAGTCACGCGGTGCCCGGTGACGGCAATGGCTTGTCGGAAGCTGTCTATGACGCGCTCAGGCTGTGGGGGGAACCTGCGGAAGGGGCGGCGAGCTGATGGTCAGGCTCTCCTACCTCTGGGGATGGGGTCGTATTGGTGGTGAGGTCATAGGTGGAGTAGTGGAGAGTGCCCGGCACCCGTTAGGACGAGTGTGTAGCGGAGAGGCAGGATTCCGGGTGTCGGGCGAGGGGAATGGTGCCCGGCACCCACCATTGCGGGCTTGTGGCGGATGGGGGTGAGGTGTAGAGGCAAGGCTCTGGGTGTCGGGCACCGCATTAAAAGGCTCCTACCGAGCAGACGCGCGCTGGATCCTTGTGGGACAGTACCCGGCACCGATCCGAGGTGCCGGGTACTGCTTTGACCGGTGATGATCCACATCTGAGGGCAGGGAGGCTAGCTGCCCACGAAGGGGGCACGAATGCACGAAGGAGGAGCTGCCCCATTCGTGCATTCGTGAGAAATTCGTGGATGGCCTGCTGCGGCCCATTTCCTCGCCCACTTCTGGGGTAATTACCACTTCTGAGGGGGTGGGCAACGGTGCTCCGCCGTGGTATAATCTTTCGCTACGTATCCCTCTCGCGCATCACTCCCACGTACACACCCCGGAGGTGCACGATGCACAAAGGCCGAACGCGATGGATCCTCCCCTTTACTCTCGTCCTTCTCATCGCCCTGCTCTTGGCTGCCTGCGGTCCCAAGGCGACCCCCACCCTGCCGCCAACCCAGCCGGCCGAGGAGCAGAAGCCGGCGCCCACCCAGCCGCCGGCTGCCGAGGAGGACCGAACCCTGGTGATCGCCCGCAACCTGGACGACCTGATCACCCTCGACCCCGGTCAGGCTTACGAGCACACCAACCTGCTCATCCATCGGGCCACTTACGAGACCCTGGTGGAGTTCTCAGCCGACGACCTGGGAACCCCCAAACCCCGCCTGGCCGAACGGTGGGAGGTCTCCGATGATGGCTTGACCTACACCTTCTACCTGCGCCCAGATGCCGTCTTCGCCTCCGGCAATCCGGTCACCGCCCAGGACGTCGTCTTCTCCTGGAACCGCCTGAAGAACCTGAAGGGCAATCCCGCCTTCTACGCCGATCCCATCGCCTCCGTGGAGGCGGTGGACGACCACACGGTCAAGGTCGTCCTCAGCGAGCCGGCCACCGCCTTCCTCTCCATCCTGGCTGCCCCCGCGATGAGCGTCCTCGACAGCCAGGTCGTCAAAGAACAGGGCGGCACTGACGCCGAGGATGCCGACAAGACCGACCAGGCCAAGGATTGGCTGGACCAGCACTCGGCCGGCTCCGGCCCCTACGTCCTCACCCGCTGGGAGCCCAAGGCCGAGGTCGTCCTGGAGGCCAACCCCAACTACTACGGCACCAAGCCCTACTTCCAGCGCATCATCCTCAAGCACGTCTCCGACGCTGCTACCCAGCTCCAGCTCGTCCAGAAGGGGGACGTGGATGTGGTGATGGACCTGGACCGGGACCTGGCCGACCAGGTAAAGCAGGACCCCAACCTCCAGTTGATTGAAGGACAGACCCTGAACATCGTCTACCTGGCCCTCTCCCCTGACGAGGAGTTGGGCGGCCCTCTGGCCGATGTCCGGGTTCGGCAGGCCATCGCCTACGCCATAGACTACGAGGGGCTGATCGAAGGGCTCCTGCGGGGGTACGCGGCCCATCCGCCGACCGTCATCCCCCTGGGCGTTCCCGGCGTGGACGCGGCCAAGGCCCCGCAGCGGGACCTGGAGAAGGCCAAGGAGTTGCTGGCCCAGGCGGGCGCGGAGAACCTCAAACTCTCCCTCGCCTTCCCCACCGGCCTGGTCCAGGGCGTCCAGGGCGAGACGCTGGCGGCCAAGGTGCAGGCCGACCTGGCCGAGGCCGGCATCCAGGTGGACCTCCAGCCGATGGAACGCTCCGTCTTCTACACCGACTTCCGGGCCCAGAAGCTCCCCTTCCTCATCAGCGTCTGGACGCCGGACTACGTGGACGTGACGATGTGGACCGACTACTTCGCCCAGGAGGGGCGGGGGGTGGCCAACCGGATCAAGTACGCCAGCGCCAAGGCCACCGAGATCGCCAAGGCCATCGCCGTGGAGCAGGACCCGGCCAAGCGCCAGGCGATGACGGCCCAGTTGGTGGACCAACTGCTGGAGGAGATGCCCTACGTGATGCTCTTCCAGCCCCAGTCCCTCAACGTCGTCCGGGCCGGCATTCAGGGCTACCAGTTCCACCCCGTCTACTTCCTGGACGTGGCTGCTCTCTCCCGCTAAGGGGGGAACCGGGGCAGTCGGCCCGTTGACCAACTTTCACCCTCCCGCAGGTTGGGCGCGTTTCCGGCACAAAACCGCGCTTCAAATAGCCCATCGGGGCTGAAAGCGTCCTCGACCGGTGACCTGCGGGAGGGTAGGCTGAGTAGATACGACAGACGAACCTCGCCGTGGACGGTGCCCGGTAGTGCGTCGGGTGCCGTCCACCCACCGCCTGCAACACGCGACGCGCAACACGCCCGATGTCCTACTCCACCTTTCTCATCCGCCGGCTCCTCCTCGTCCCCGTGATGCTGGTGGGCGTCACCCTCGTCGTCTTCGCCGTCACCCGCCTGGTCCCTGCGGACCCCCTCGCCGTCATCGTCAGCGAGAAGGCGATGGACAACCCCCAGGTGGTCCAGGCGGCGGTGGAGAAGTGGGGGCTCGACCGCTCGCTGCCGGAGCAGTACCTCCGCTTCCTGGGCAACCTGCTTCACGGCGACCTGGGGCTTTCCTTCAAGACCCGACGTCCGGTGACGATGGACCTGGCCGAGTTCCTGCCGGCCACCCTGGAACTGACCTTCGCCTCGATGCTCTTCGCCCTGCTCCTGGGCATCCCCCTGGGAATCGTCGCCGCCCTGCGGGCAGGAGGGTGGACCGACCGGCTCATCCGGCTGGTCACGCTGCTGGGCACCTCCACGCCTCCCTTTTGGTCCGGCCTCATCGCCCTCTTCTTCCTCTACTACCACCTGGGGCTGCTGCCGGGGCCGGGCCGCATTGACACCCGGATGGTCGCCCCACCTCCGGTGACCAACCTCTACACGGTGGACGCGCTCCTGGCGAGGGATGGAGCCGCCTTCCTCGACGCCTTGCGCCACCTCCTGCTCCCCGCCGTCGTGCTGGGGAGCATCCCCCTCGCCATCATCGCCCGCCTCACCCGGGCCTCCCTGCTGGAGACCCTCCAGATGCCCTACGTCACCACCGCCCGCTCCAAAGGGCTGACGGAGCGCGTCGTCATCCTGCGCCACGCCCTGCGCAATGCCCTGATCCCCGTCGTCACCGTCATCGGCCTCTCCTTCGCCAGCCTGATGAGCGGGGCTGTGATGACGGAGACGGTCTTCGCCTGGCCCGGTCTGGGGCGCTACATGGTCGAGGCCTCGGCCAATCTGGACTACCCTGCCATTATGGGGGGGACGCTGATCATCGCCACCACCTACATCTTCGTCAACCTGATCGTAGACCTCTCCTACGGCCTCCTCGACCCCCGGGTGCGGGGATAGGCCGGAGGTAACTGTTCACCCTCCCGCAGGTTAGGCGTGTTTCCGATGCGAAACCGTGCTTCAAATAGTCCATCGGGGCTGAAAGCGCCCTCGACCGGTGACCTGCGGGAGGGTGGGCTGAATAGATGCGGCCGGAGAGGTCGGAGTGCGGAAAGGGACTGAGGCGACTGGTGATGCCGGACCGATTTCAACGCTTCCTCCACCATCGTGAGGCCCTTCTAGGGCTGGTCTTGATCCTCCTCTGGGGGCTGGTCGCCCTGCTGGCCCCTCTCATCGCCCCTCACGACCCCCTCCAGCAGAACCTGCGGGAGCGTCTGGCTTCCCTCTCCTGGTCTCATCCCTTCGGAACCGACGAACTGGGGCGGGATGTCTTCTCGCGGGTGCTCTACGGAGCCCGCATCTCCCTCCCGGTCGGCTTCCTGATCATCCTGCTGGCGGCCCTGGTCGGTGGCTCGCTGGGGGCGGTGGCCGGCTACGTCGGTGGGCTGCTGGACGACCTGGTCATGCGGGTCGCCGACGTCACCCTCGCCTTCCCCTCCATTGTCCTGGCCCTGGCCATCGCCGCCGTCCTGGGACCGGGGTTGGGGAACGCCCTCATCGCCATGGCCGCCGTCTGGTGGCCGGAGTACGCCCGCCTGATGCGGGCTCAGGTCCTCACCGTCAAGGTCCAGGAGTACATCCTGGCGGCCAAAGCCGTGGGCGTGCCGGAGCGCCGCATCCTCCTGCGTCACGTCCTGCCCAACAGCATCGTCCCCCTCTTCATCAAGGGCGCGTTGGACATCGGCAACGCCATCCTCTTCGTCGCTGCCCTCTCCTTCATCGGCCTGGGGGCGGTCCCGCCCACCCCCGAGTGGGGCGCGATGATCGCCCTGGGACGCAACAAATTCTACCAGTGGTGGATCGCCACCTTCCCCGGCCTGGCCATCGTCAGCGTCGTCGTCGGCTTCAACCTGCTGGGAGACGGGCTGCGGGACCTCCTGGACCCCCGCCACCGGGCCGGACGACGGTGAGGCGACCCACCTTACCCGACAGGACGGAGAGATGACCCGGTTACCCCAGCCATCGCCTCCCTTTGCCCGCTGGGCCGAGCGCCTGGAGGCCCTCTGCGAGACCGCCCGGGCCGAGCTGCGGGAGCAGCCGCCGGCCCTGCTGGCAGCCCGCAGCGGGGCCGAGTTCGACCCCCAGACGGGCCTTCTCTCCCTGCCCTTCTTCACCGAGCGCTACCACCTGCGCTTCCCCGATCTCACCATCCGTCGGGAGGACGGCCAAGAGCCCTCGTCGTTCATCCAGAGCCTGCTGCTGAGCTACCTGCGCACGGCCGATGGCACGCCCCTGGCGGACCGGTGGATCGGCTTCCGGGAGCTGCCCGATGGCCTCTTCTACCACGTCGCCTTCCAGGGCTACACGGGCAACCGGCTGGCCCGGGCGTTGGGGAACGATCTCACCCCCTTCCATCGAGCAGCCCAGGCGCTTGCCGGTGAGCGGCTGGACCTGGGAGATGCCGCCTACGCCTTCCCGGTGCTGCCCCGCCTGCCCATCGCCGTCGTCTACTGGCTGGGCGATGAGGAGTTCGCGCCCCGGGCCTCCTTGCTCTTCGACGCCTCGGCTCCCCACTACCTGGTCACCGACGGGCTTGCCATCCTGGGCTCCCAACTGGTCCGGCGGCTGCTCAAAGCTGCTGTCTGACAGCCTCCATTTGCATTTTGGGCAAAACGTGTTAGTATGGTAGGCGAGTGGCGTGAAACGTGAAAGGCGAGACATACCGCGTGTTGCGTCCCGTCCCTTGCCTCTTGCGCCTTGCACCTTGCGACCTGCACCTTGTGCCTTGCACCTTGCAACCTGCACCTTGTGTCTTGCACCTTGCGACCTGCACCCTGTGCCTTACACCTTGCGACCTGCACCTTGCACCTAACCGGCAACTGCGATGAGCACGCTTAAAATCTTCGCCCTGGAACTGACCGTCGGCCCGGCCTCCTCCCCCGGCCACTACCCCGTCACCGCCCGGGGGCTCTCCGGCGGCGCCCGTGCCACGATGGTCCTCGATTCCAACGACCCTGACTTCCGCGCTGCCCTCACCGCCATCGAGCAAGATGCCACCGACGAGGACCTCTTCCTCAACTTTGGCCGTCGCCTCTTCAACGCCCTCTTCACCGGCCCCGTCGAGGACGCCTACCGCGCGGCCCTGGGCTACGCCAAGGGGCAGGGGGGGAAGCTGCGGCTGCGGCTGCGGTTGGGCCAGGCCCCCGAGGTTGCCGCCCTCCCCTGGGAATACCTCTACGACCCTCAGCGGGACCTCTTCCTCGCCATCGCCACCGACACCCCCCTCTCCCGCTACCTGGACGTGGAGCAACTCTTCCCCGGCCCCCCGCCGGCCGAGCCCCCGCTGCGGGTGCTGCTGGTCCTCTCCAATCCGGCGGACCTGGACGACTACGGCCTCCCCCCCCTCTCGGTGGACCGGGAGCGCCGGGTGGTGGAGGAGGGGCTGGCCGCGCTGCGCCGGGAGGGGCAAGTGGAGCTGCAGGTGCTGACCCAGGCCCGGCGGGCGGCCATCAGCGAGGCGATGCGGCGCTTCCGGCCCCACGTCTTCCACCTGGTGGGGCATGGGGCCTTTCGGCGAGGGCGGGGGGTGGTGCTGCTGGAGCGGGAGGATGGGCGGGCCTGGATGGTGAGCGACCGGGCCTTTCGGGAGTTCTTCCAGGACCGGCCGGAGACGCGGCTGGTGGTGCTGAACGCCTGCCAGGGGGCGACGCGGGATGGTGGGGAGGCGCTGGCGGGGCTGGGGCCTCGGTTGGTGCAGCGGGGGGTGCCGGCGGTGGTGGCGATGCAGTACGCGGTGCGGGATGGGGCGGCGGTGGACTTTGCGCGGGAGTTCTACCGGGTGCTGGCGGGGTGGGCACCGGTGGATGTAGCGGTGACGGAGGGGCGGCGGGCGGTCTACCTGGACTACGGGGTGGAGCAGCGGGATTGGGGGGTGCCGGTGCTGCTGATGCGGGACCCCGATGGCCTCCTCTTCCTGCCGCCGGAAGCCGAGCAGCCTGAGGCCGAGACGGCTGCTCCACCGACGGGAGGGGTCCAGATCCACATTGGAGAGGTCCGCGACGCTTCCGTCTCCATCGGCGATGTCGCCGGCCGGGACATCCACAAGACGACGTCGCCGGCCGGGGCGGCGTCGCCTCCCACCGGTCGCCTGGCCGACCTGGAGGATCTTATCCGTGAGGTCTACGGCCTGCTGCGGGAGTACGAGGAGGTTCTCATCCTCACCGATGATCCGAAGGAACGGCTGCGGGCGCGCCGGCGTATCGAGGAACAGCGCACCCTCCTCCGGCGCTACCTATCGGAGTACCGGCAGCTGGCCCAGCGGTTGGGCCGACCCGTTCCGCCGGAGATCCAGGAGATGCTGTCCCTATGGTAGAACAGAGCTACTTCGACCGGGTGCTCAAGATTCTGGCCCGCAACCACGCCGACGCCTTCCTGCGGCTCGCCTTTCCCCACCGCCCCGTCCGCTTGCTCGGCACCGTCGAGAACGTCGAGATTGACCTGCCCGCCCAGCGGGTGGACTTCGTCCACCAGATCGAGGACGAGGGGACCGAAAAGCTCCTCCACCTGGAGTTCCAGACCCGCCACGAGCCGGACCTCCCCCGGCGGCTCTTCGTCTACTCCGGCGCCCTCACCCGCCGCTTCGACCAGGAGGTGCTGACCTTGGTGCTCTACCTGGAGCGGCGCCACCGGGTGCCGCCAGGGGTGTACGAGACCCGGCTGGGGGGCGAGGTGGTCAACCGCTTTCGGTATCCGACGGTGGGGCTGTGGGAGCACGAGGGGCGGATACGGAGCGGGGAGTTGCGGGCCTTGGCTCCGCTGCTGGTGGTGGTGGCCGAGGAGCGAGACGAGGGGGTGTTGGCGGAGGAGCGGCGGCTGATCCTGGAGGAGCGGGATGAGCGGCGGCGGGCGGAGTTGTTGGCGGCGGCGGTGACGGTGGCGAGCCGATACTTTGAGCGAGACTTTCTGTGGGACTTCTTCCGAGAGGAGGTGGAGATGATGCGAGGGAGCAGCTTCATCGAGGAGTGGATCGAGGAAGGCATCCGCAAGGGGAGGGAGGAGGGGATGCGTGAGGGGCTTCAGCAGGGGCTTCAGCAGGGGCTTCAGCAGGGGCTCCAGCAGGGGCTCTTGCAGGCCCGGCGAGAGGCTATCATAGATGTGCTGGTGACCCGCTTCGATCCCACCTACCGGTACCTCCGGGCGTTGGAAGCACGCCTGGAGCGCATCGGGGACCTGGGGACGCTGCGCGAACTGGTGGGCCTGGCTGCCCAGGTGGAGAGCCTGGAGGCTTTCCAAGAGCACCTGGACGCTCTCGGCGATCAGACCGGGTAGCTGGGTGGCTTCTACCCCGTTCCTCGCGATGACGGCATACGTAGATTGGTTCGTAGACCGCGAAAAGCAGTTCCAGGGCTTCCTCAAGATGGTCGCCCGGGAGACGGAGAAGCAGGTGATGCTCGTCCAGGCTCCGGCCGAGATGGGCAAGACCTGGCTCATCCAGCGGCTGCGCCACGAGTGTCGCAGCCGGGGCATTCCCGTCGCCCACTTCGACTTCCGGGACCGTCGGCCCTGGGACTACCTGACCATCGTCCGGCAGGCCCGCGATCAGCTTGGCCCCGCCTACTTCAACCCGATGACCCAGGTGATCAACGCCTCGACGGGCGTCAACGTCCAGATCACCACGGGGGCCGGCGCCGGCGGCGTGGACCTCTCCATCGCCGAGGCGGGCGGCCAGGTCGTCGAGAGCGAGGTCGCCGTGGGCGACGTGGCCGGCCGCGACATCATCAAGGACAACTTTTTCTTCGTCCAGGCCGATAGCGAGACCGCCCGCCGGACCATTGAGATCCGCATCACCGACGCCTTCTTCGCTTGCCTGGAAGCCCTTTGCCGGGAGCAGGTTGTGGCTTTTCTCTTCGACTCCTACGAGGATGTGACCGAGGAGGCGGATCGCTGGCTGCAGGCCCACCTGTTGGCGCGGGTGCGCGATGGTCTCCTCCCCAACCTCGTCATCGTCCTGGCCGGGCGGGAAGTCCCCCAGTTCGATACCTCCTGGCGTCACTGTCTGGCCCGCACGGGCCTTCACCCCTTCGACAAGGAGGATGTCGTCGAGTACATCGTGCGCAAGCGGGGGCTGACCGACCTGGACCTGGAGACCATCTACCGCACCTCCGGGGGCCATCCGGGCCTTTTGGGCAAGATGGCCGACATCGCAGCCCTGGAGAGCGAGGAGGACGAGGACTGGCTGTGATTAACGAGCGGCTTAGCGGCCTAGCGACCAAGCGACCAAGTGACTACCTGACCAAACGACCAGATGACCTGAAGGAGGAGTGCATGACCCCACCCCACGACGTGAAAGACCTGAGCCTGGCCTCCGAAGGCCGATGGCGCATCGAGTGGGCCGAGCGAGAGATGCCTGTCCTACGCCTCATCCGAGAGCGATTCCGCCGGGAGAAGCCGTTGGACGGCGTGCGCATCGCCGCCTGCCTGCATGTGACTACAGAGACGGCCAACCTGATCCGCACCCTGAAGGCGGGCGGGGCTGAGGTGGTCCTGACCGCCTCCAACCCCCTCAGCACCCAGGATGACGTGGCCGCTGCGCTGGTCGCCGATGACGGCGTGCCCGTCTTCGCTATCAAGGGCGAGGACAATGAGACCTACTACCGCCACATCCACGCCGCCCTGGACCACCGCCCTCAGATCACGATGGACGATGGCGCCGATCTGGTCAGCACGCTGCACAAAGAGCGGACGGACCTGCTCGAAGGGGTACTGGGGGGCACTGAGGAGACGACGACGGGCGTCATCCGGCTGCGGGCGATGGCTCAGGACGGCGTGTTGCGTTATCCCATCATCGCCGTCAACGATGCGATGACCAAGCACCTCTTCGACAACCGCTACGGCACCGGCCAGAGCACGATGGACGGCATCATCCGGGCGACCAACGTGTTGATCGCCGGCAAGACCGTCGTCGTGGCCGGCTACGGCTGGTGCAGTCGGGGTATCGCGATGCGGGCGCGGGGGCTGGGGGCCAACGTCATCGTCACCGAGGTAGACCCCCTGCGGGCGCTAGAGGCGGTGATGGACGGCTATCGGGTGATGCCCATGCTTGAAGCGGCCAAAGAAGGCGAAATCTTCATCACCAGCACTGGCAACGTCAACGTCATTGACCGGTCCCACTTCGAGGTGATGCGGGACGGCGCGATCCTGGCCAACTCCGGCCACTTCAACGTGGAGATCAACATCCCCGCCCTGGCCGAGATGGCCGTGGAGCCGCCTCGCCGGGTGCGCCCCTTCGTGGACGAGTACCGACTGGCCGATGGGCGGCGGATCTACCTCTTGGGCGAGGGCCGGCTCGTCAACCTGGCCGCCGCCGAAGGCCACCCCAGCGCCGTGATGGATATGAGCTTCGCCAACCAGGCCCTGAGCGTGGCCTACATCGTACAGCATGCGGCGGAACTGGAGCGCACCGTCTATCCTGTGCCTCAGGCCATTGACCGGGAGATCGCCCGCCTCAAGCTGGAGGCGATGGGGGTCGCCATTGACACCCTGACGCCGGAGCAGGAGAAGTACCTGGCCTCCTGGGAAGAGGGGACGTAGAGCCCAACGGGGGCGCACGTGGGTGCGCCCCCGTCGTTTGGAAGCAACCAAAACCGGTTGGGAGATGTAGGGGCGACCGGCCGGTCGCTCCTCCTTCGTTTTGACTTTCACTATGGAGTCAGGTATAATCAGGCCGGTTCCGGGAAACCGCCTCCCGATGGGTGGGGCGGTTTCCCTATCAAACTTTGCCCCGTCGTCCCGTCTCTGTGAGGTGAAATGTGCGGGCCTTAATCACCGGCGCTAGCGGTTTTGCGGGCAGCCATCTGGTGGACTATCTGGATGCCCACACCGATTGGGAGATCGTTGCCTGGGTCCGTACCGGCAGGAGCAGCGAGGGGGCCTGGCCTCAAGGGAGGGTCTCCATCGTTAGCGGTGACCTCCTCGACGCCGAGAGCGTGGGGAGACAACTGGAACGGATAGCCCCTGATTTCCTCTTCCACCTGGCTGCCATTGCCTCGGTGAGAGATTCCTGGCGCGATCCCTGGCGGGTGCTGGAGAACAACATCCGTGCCCAGCTCAACTTGCTGGAGGGCGTGCGCAAGGCCGACCTTACCCCCCGCATCCTCATTGTGGGCTCTAACGAAGAGTATGGCTTGGTGCGCCCCGAAGAGCTTCCCCTGGCCGAGGAGAGCCCCCTCCGCCCTCATAGCCCCTATGGGGTGAGCAAGGTCACCCAGGATATGATGGGGCTGCAGTACCATCTCAGCTATGGCCTCCCCATCATCCGCGTTCGCCCCTTCAACCACATCGGCCCCCGGCAGCGTCTCGGCTTTGTGGCCCCCGACTTCGCCCGCCAGATCGCCGAGATCGAAGCCGGGCTCCGCCCGCCCGTGATGCGGGTGGGCAACCTGGAGGCCCGGCGGGACTTCACCGATGTGCGGGACGTGGTGCGGGCCTACCACCTGGCCATCACCCACGGAGAACCCGGCGAGGTCTACAACATCGGGTCGGGCCGCTCCCGGTCCATCCGAGAACTGCTGGAGACCCTTCTGAGCTACAGCACCGTGGAGGTCGCCGTGGAGCCGGACCCGGCCCGGATGCGCCCGTCGGACATCCCTGAGATCCGCTGCGATGCCGGCCGGCTGCGTGCCCGTACCGGCTGGGAGCCTCGCATCTCCTTTGAGCAGAGCCTGCGCGACGTGTTGAACGATTGGCGAAACCGAATTTCCTCGGAGGTATGATATGCCTACAGCGCTCATCACCGGCATCACCGGTCAGGATGGCTCCTATTTGGCCGAGTTCCTGTTGGAGCGGGGGTACGAAGTCGTCGGGATGGTCCGGCGCACCAGCACCGTCAACTTCGCCCGCATCCACCACATCCAGGATCGGATCACCCTGGTCTCCGGCGACCTGCTGGACCAGGGTTCCCTGATCACCATCCTGCGGGAGTACCGCCCCCAGGAGGTCTACAACCTGGCTGCTCAGTCCTTTGTGCCCACCTCCTGGGCGCAACCCGTCTTCACCGGTGAAGTGACCGCTCTGGGCGTCACCCGGATGCTGGAAGCCATCCGCACGGTGGACCCCAGCATCCGGTTCTACCAGGCGTCGAGCAGCGTGGCAGGGGATACCCCCGTCCTGGTGCGTCAGGGGAAGGAAGTGCGCCTTATCCCGATCGCGGATTTGATGCCGGCCGAGGTCAAAGAGGTCAACTGTTCAGTCCCGTTGGAGGGGGTGGAGATCCTGACCGCCGACGAGCAAGGCCGGGTCACTTTCGCTCCGGTGAGCCACATCATCCGTCACCTCAAGGATCGCTTGTATACGGTCCGGTATAAGGGAGGCGGTGTCCTGCGGGTCACCGGTGACCACTCGGTGATCGTCTTCGATGAAAACGGACGCTTTGTGGAAAAAGCGGTCGCCGACTTGCGCGTGGGGGATTACCTAATCACGTATAACCGAGCGGACTTCCCGACCCGTTCCAACGGCACCGTTCCCATTCCCATTGAAGTACGGCCTGAGTATCACTCCAGGACGAAGGCTTACCGGACCGATGTTCCCGTCTCGGCCGATTTGATGAGGTTGTTGGGATATTACCTGGCTGAGGGGCACTGTGATCTGGACCCGGAGCGACGGCTGTACCGGATTACCCTGACCTTTCATCTGAACGAGGAGGACAAAGCGGCCGACGTGAAGGCGATAGTTGGCAAGCTGTTCCCGGACCTGAGCGTTTCCGAGCGGCTTAGGCCGGAAGCAACATCGAGGTCCGTGACGGTAATCGGCAAGGTGATAGCCAGCTTGTGTTCTCAGTTCGGCTGCACGGCCCGGGAGAAGCACCTTCCCGGTTGGATTTGGAGCCTGGACCGTCGCCTACTGCTGGAGTTCCTGCGGGGGTACCTGGGGGATGCCCAAATCCGAGATACGGAAATCACCTTCACCACCGCCAGCCCCCGCTTGGCGCAGGAGCTGGTTTACCTGATGCGCAATATCGGCCTCGGTTGCCGGATCTACCGGCGGGTGAACAAGGCCCATCCCGGTCCGCAGGGTACGGTCATTGCTGAATCCACCTGTTACGATATTAAGGTGAGTACACGCTATGCAACCCTGCTGGGCGAGGGCAAAGCGCATCAACCCCATTGGCAGCAAACGGCCTTGGAGTGCTTGCCTTCCGCGATTTTCCGCCGTGCGATGGAGGGCAAGGGGTTCCACCGCATCAAGTATAAGCCCCTGGTTTCCAAGGACAAAGTCCGTCGTGTGGTTGCCGAGGCCGGTATCCGGCTCCCGGCCCCCTTAGAGGCGCTGCTCGACTCCGGCCTGGGTGTGGCGAAGGTAACAGATATTACCTATGAAGACGGCGCCTTCCTGGTTTACGACGTTGCCGTGCCGGAAGGCCAGCGTTTCTTTGGGGGGAACATCCCGGTACTGCTACACAACTCGGAGATGTTTGGCAAGGTACGGGAGGTCCCCCAGAACGAAAACACCCCCTTCTACCCCCGCTCGCCCTACGGCGTCGCCAAGGTGTACGGCCACTGGATCACCGTCAACTACCGGGAATCCTACGGCCTCTTCGCCGTCTCGGGGATCCTCTTCAACCACGAGTCGCCCCGCCGGGGGCTGGAGTTCGTCACCCGCAAGGTGACCTACGGCGTGGCCAAGATCAAGCTGGGGCTGGCCAACGAACTGCGCCTGGGCAACCTGGAGGCCAAGCGGGACTGGGGCTACGCCGGTGACTACGTGCGGGCGATGTGGTTGATGCTTCAGCAGGAGAAGCCGGAGGACTACGTCGTCGGCACCGGCGAGACCCACTCAGTGCGCGAGCTGTGTGAGGTGGCCTTCAGCCACGTGGGGCTGGACTGGCGGGACTACGTGGTGCAGGACCCCCGCTTTATGCGGCCGGCCGAGGTGGACCTGCTGGTCGCCGACCCCCGCAAGGCCCGCCGGGTGCTGGGCTGGGAGCCCCAGGTCAGCTTCGAGGAGCTGATCCAGATGATGGTGGACGCCGACCTGGCGCTGCTGCGAGAGGAACACGGGTTGGAATAGAAGGAGGGCACCTGTGATGAACACCATCCGTTTTGGCACCGATGGCTGGCGAGGACGGATCGCCGATAACTACACCTTCGACAACGTGCGCCGTTGCGCTCAGGGATTCGCCTTCTACCTGCGGGACAAAGGGCTGGCCGAGCGGGGGGTCGTCGTGGGGTACGACAAGCGGTTCGCCTCGGAGCACTTCGCCGCCGCCGCGGCCGAGGTCCTGGCCGCCAACGGCATCCACGTCTGGCTGACCCAAGGGGCGACGCCCACCCCCGTCATCAGCTACAGCGTCGTGGCCCACGGGGCCGGCGGGGCCGTCAACATCACCGCCAGCCACAACCCCCCGATGGACAACGGCTTCAAAGTGCGCGACCCCCACGGCGGGGCCATTGACCCGGCCGGCCTGAAGGAGATCGAGGCCCGCATCCCCGACGTCGCCGGCGTGCGGCGGATGGACCTGGAGGAGGCGGAGCGGAAGGGGCTGGTGGAACGCTTCGACCCGGCCCCTACCTACCTGGAGCACCTGGGGGACCTGATTGACCTGGAGCCCATCAAGGCCGCTGGCTTCACCATCGTCGTGGACCCGATGTGGGGCAACGGGGCCGGCTGGTTCCCCCGCCTGCTGGAGGGGGGCGCGACCCGCGTCCTAGAGATCCACAACATCCGCAACCCCATCTTCCCCGAGATGCATCGCCCCGAGCCCATCCCACCCAACGTGAACGGCCTCCTGAGCCGGGTGAAGGAGGTGGGCGCCAACGTGGGGATTGCCACCGACGGGGATGCCGATCGGTTGGGAGCTGCCGATGAGCACGGGGCCTTCATTGACCAGCTCCAGATGTACAGCCTGCTCACCCTCTACGCCCTGGAGGTGCGGGGTTGGCGCGGCCCCATCGTCAAGACCGTCTCCACCTCCTCGATGCTGAACAAGCTGGGAGAGATGTACGGCGTCCCCGTCTACGAGGTCGGCGTGGGGTTCAAGTACGTCGCTCCCAAGATGCTGGAGACCGACGCGATGATCGGGGGGGAGGAGAGCGGCGGGTACGCCTTCCGGGGCCACATCCCGGAGCGGGATGGCATCCTGGCCGGCCTCTTCCTGCTGGATATGATGGTCCAGATGGACAAGACGCCCTCCCAGCTCGTCGAGCACCTCTACAACCTGGTGGGGCCGCACCACTACGGACGGGTGGACTCCGACTTCCCTCACGATCAGCGGGAGGCGATCCGGGAGCGGGTGGCGAAGGCCCGGCCAAGCCAGATCGCCGGCTCCCCCGTCGTGCGCGTAGACACCACCGACGGGCACAAGTTCTACATGGCCGATGGGAGTTGGCTCCTCATCCGCTTCTCCGGCACCGAGCCCATCATCCGGGTCTACACCGAGACCACCTCCAAGGAGCGCGTGCCCATCGTCCTGCAAGAAGGATTGAAGATCGCAGGGCTGGCGTAAGGGGCAGAGGAACAGCACTTACGGTCATCAGCCCAGAGGTGTGGAGGACCCAATGGCTGCTCGCAAGCCCCGGTTGACTTCGATGGCTCTCAAACACTTTCTGGCCTTTGAGCAGGCGCACATCGAGCTTGCGCCGCTGACCGTGCTGTTGGGAGCCAACAGCACGGGGAAGAGCGCCATCCTCCACGCCCTGGTCCTGCTCAAACAGAGCCTGCGAGGCGGGGATTACCGTGTTCCCCTTACCTTTGGTGGCCCTCTGCTCGATATGGGACGGTTCCAAGATGTCCTCTGGCAGCAGAGCCGGCGCCTCGCCTTCCGCCTGGAGTGGGACAACGGGCAGGCTGTGGCCTTTGAGGTGGTCTCGAAACGGCGGGTAGGGCTCGTGGTTCCCAGGGAGACTTTTCGGCTTCGCCTTGCCGGTCGGGAGTACCGCTTGAAAGATGACGATGAAGCAGAGCCCTGGTACTTCTCCTTCGAGCTCGCCGGCGCGCCGGATTCAGAAAAGGCCCGTGCCTTCCGGGAGGTCAACGCCACCATCAAGGAGTTCTTCACGGCGCTGCGTTACGTAGGCCCCCTGCGGCAGTCTGCCCGCGAGACCTCTTTCTCCAGGGAGATGCCGGAGAGTGTCGGGCCGGATGCCCGTTACCTCATCCCCTTCCTCATCGCCCACCCCGATGTGACTCAACGGATCAGCGACTGGCTGCGCGACCATCGCCTGGCCGATGGGCTGGAAGTGCGGGAGACGGCGCGGGGAAGCGGACGCTGGGTCGTCTACCTCATCGAGCGGGAGATCGGGAAGCGACGCTGGAACCTGGCGGACACAGGGTTTGGGTATTCTCAGCTTATTCCGGTCCTGGCCGAGTTGTACGCGGCTCCCCGAGGAAGCCTGATCCTCATCGAGCAGCCGGAGCTCCACCTGAACCCCCGTCTTGCGGTGGAAGTGGGAGACCTGCTTCTCGATGCCGTGGAGGAGGGCAAGACCGTGTTGGTGGAAACCCATAGTGAGCATCTGGTGCTCCGGCTGCGCCGTCGTATCGCCGAAGGACGCTTCCCGGCTCATCAGCTTGCCCTCTACTTTGCACGGCGCTCTCGGGAGGAGGGGAAGTCCTACCTGGAGCGGGTCTCCTTGGACGAATTGGGACAGCCGGTCCAGGGATGGCCCGAAGGCTTCTGGGGAGAGGACTACGAGGAGGCCTACCATCTGACACGGGCCATCCTGGAACGGCATCGCTAGGATGGGACAATGGGCCGACGGTGGATCGTCGTGGACACAAACATCTTCTGCTTCACGGGCTATCAGGAGGCCGGGGATCACGGTCGGCGGGAGCGGGACTACCTTGCCAAAGGTGGAGAAGCTGTGGATTTCCTGCATCGCCTGATGGAGTACTGCGACGAATATGGTCTGGCAGTGGACACGGGAGGGCTGATCGTCGAGGAGTACCAGCGCCAGATTCCCCTCGGTTCTTTTGGGCACTATGCCTTTCGCCAGATGGCTACCAGGATGCCGGGCAAGGTTCGCGCTTTCGATCCCAGGAACCCGGACTGGATGGACCAGGTGGCACGAAGCCAAGACCTGGACAAACACGATCGGCGGTTCATCGCCACAGCATTGGCCACGCCGGACAAGGTTCTGGTCTCTGAAGACACAGTGCTGTTAGAAAATGCGCCTTTTTTGGAGAGGAAGGGGCTTCACGTCTACGACGCTGAAGAAGCCAATGAGGTGCTGTAGCGGCTATGGAGATCGTGGATACCCACGCCCACTTGGACTTTCGAGCCTTTGACGGGGATCGGGAGGCCGTCGTCGCCCGAGCGGTCGAAGCCGGCCTGGTGGCCATCATCAACCCCGGCACCGATTTGGAGAGCAGCCGGGCCGCCGTCGCCCTGGCCGAGCGCTACCCCCGCGTCTACGCCGCCGTGGGCATCCACCCCACCTCGGCCCACCTGCTGGACGACGAGGCGCTGGCCGAACTGCGCCGGCTGGCCGCCCATCCCAAGGTCGTCGCCATCGGCGAGATCGGCCTGGACGATTACTGGCCCCGTGTGCCCGACCGGGGCTGGCGCTGCGCCACGCCGGAGGAGCAACACCGGGCTTTTCAGGCCCAACTGGACCTGGCGGCTGAACTGGACCTCCCCGTCATCATCCACGATCGGGAGGCCCACGATGCCGTCCTCGCCATGCTGGAGGCGTGGGTCCGGGGAGGGGAAGGACGACGGGGGGTGCTGCATTCCTTCTCGGGAGACGAAGCGATGGCCCGTCGGGCCGTGGAGATGGGGTTCTACATCGGCATCACCGGGCCGGTGACCTTCAAGAAGGCGGAAGGGTTGCGCCGGGTGGTGGCGACCGTCCCGATGGCGCGGTTGCTGGTCGAGACCGATGCGCCGTTCCTGACGCCCCACCCCTATCGGGGACGGCGCAACGAGCCGGCCCATGTCCGGTTCGTCGTCCGGCGGATTGCTGAGGTGCGGGGAGTATCCCCGGAGACGGTGGCCTCCCAGACGACCCGCAACGCCACCACGCTCTTCAGCCGATTGCGGGTGGAGACCTTTCACCCACCCGCCCCGATGTCAGCCGGCCCCCGGTCTTAGTTCATCGAGGAGAGGAAGCGCCTGTGAAGATACAAACGATCCTGGAACCCCTGCGAGAAGATTTGAGGCGGGTTGAGCGCCGACTGCGCGAGGCCCCAATGGTCGAAGAGCACGCGGTTCTCACCGAGGCCATTGACCATCTCTTCAGCAGCGGGGGCAAGCGGCTCCGACCAGCCCTGGTCCTGCTGGTCAGTCGCTTCTACCAGGCCGCCTCCGAGCGGACGATTGCCCTGGCCGCCGCCGTGGAGATGCTCCACACAGCCACCCTGGTCCACGATGATTTGATTGACGGCTCCCTAATGCGCCGGGGCAGTCCCACCCTCAACGCCCGCTGGTCCCCCGGAGCCACCGTGCTCACCGGTGATTATCTCTTCGCCCGGGCCGCTCACCTGGCCGCCCAGACCCAGAGCGTGCGGGTGATGGACATTTTTGCCCACACGCTGATGATCATCTGTACCGGGGAACTGCGCCAACTCTTCGATCGTTCCGAGGCCACCCTGGTGCGGGAAGCCTACTACCGCCGGATTTACGCCAAGACGGCCTCCCTCTTCGCCCTCTCCACCGAGGCAGCCGCCGTCCTGGGTGGGGCTCCCGAGGACGAGATCGCAGCGATGCGGGAGTACGGCCACCAACTGGGCATGGCCTTCCAGATTGTGGACGACATCCTCGACTTCGTGGGGGATGAGCGGACGATGGGGAAGCCGGCCGGCAGCGACCTGCGCCAGGGGGTGATCACGCTGCCCACCCTCTACTATCTGGAATGGCACCCCGAGGACCCCATCGTCGGCAGCGTGCTGAACGGTCACCGCGATGCCGAGACGGTGGCCCAAGCGGTGCAGCGGATCCGGGAGTCGGGGGCGGTGGAGGCGGCCCGGGAGGAAGCCCGCGCCTTCGCCCAGCGCAGCCGGCAGGCTCTCCGGGCCTTCCCCGACGAGCCTCCCCGACAGGCGCTCTGGGGCCTGGCCGACTTCGTCGTTGAGCGCAGCCTGTAGGCTCAGCGCCTACACCACGGTCCGGGTCAGGTGCTCCATCACCCGGGTCAACTGCTCCAGATTGCGGCATTCCACCAGGAGGTCGCACTCCTGAGCGTACAGGTGGATGATGCTGTCGCCGTGGCCCCAGGCCCACTGGGACTCCGGGTTGAGCCAGATGACCTGGCGGGAGCGGGCTCGGATCTCGGCCAGCGTCTCGACCTGCGGGTCGAAGAAGTTGCTCCGTCCATCCCCCAGGATGATCACCGTCGTCCGCCTGTTGAGGGCGTCGCCGTAGAGCTCCAGGAACTGGCGGAAGACCTGACCGAAGTCGCTGTGAGCCCAGTAGCGGATGTTGGCCTCCCCCGTCGCCATCTCGATGGCCGCTTCCACAGGGTTCCGCTCGAAGAAACGGGTCACCTCGTCCACGTCGGCGATGAAGACGAAGGAACGCACCCGCCCCCGCTGCTGCTGGAGGCTGTAGACCAGTTGCAGCATAAAGCGGGAGGCGTTGCGCACCGATGAGGAGACGTCACACAGCACGGCCAGCCGGAGCCGGTTGCGCTGCTGCTCCTTGAAGACCAGCTCCATCGGAACGCCGGCCGTCCTGTGGCTGGCCCGGAGCGTCCGGCTCACGTCCAGCCGCCTCACCCCTCCCCGTCGCATCCGCCGCGCCACGTCCGCCCGCAGCTTCTGGGCCAGTTGGTCCACCACCTCCTGCATCGCCTGCACCTCCTCCTCGGTGAACTGAGCGAAGGTCTTCTGCTGGAGCGCCTTGGGCACCAGCCGGGAGGGGGTGCGCGGGTGCATCCGATCGTAAGCTTCCTGGACCTGGTCGGCGACCCAGCGGGGGAAGAGTTCCTGGAGCTCCCACAGCCGCTGCCGGACCTGTTGGGCCAGCTCGAACTCACCGGCCGCCTGCAGCGTCCGGGCGAGCTGGATCAGTTCGGCTTGGATGCGCCGCCAGCCCATCCGGTCCAGGATGTAGCGGGTCACCTGGCCGCGCTGGAGCAGGTTCTCCAGTTGCTGCAACTGCTCCGGCGTCATATGGCGCAGCATCTCCGCCGTGATCACCATCACGTTGCCGGCCAGCAGCGCTTCCGTGAGCCGGCCCAGCGGCCGATGGCCCAGCCGCTCCATCGCCTCTCGGAGCCGCTGCAGGAACGCCTCGTGGGGTTTGAGCCGGCCCGGCAGCCCCGGCCCTTCCCGCTCTCCCTGACCGGGCAGGGGCAGCGGCTCCGCCGTCGGGCTGAAGTAGCGGTCGAAGAGTTCGTCGAAGAGGGGGATGTCCCGCTGCTGTTTGACCAATGCTGCCCGCAGGGCGGCCTTCAACGTCGGGCGGTGGCGGAGCCCCACCTGCCGCGCCGCCAGGAAGGCGTCCAGCGCCTCACCGCTGGAGACGCGCAGCCCCGCCCGCCGCAGGACCTGGATGAACCCCACCAGCACCTCGTCCATCCTCACACCTCCCACTCCTGCAGCCGCCACCGGGCCCGCTGGATCAGCTCGTCGAGGGAGGGGCGGATGCGGGCGTGATCGCCCTCGTGCTTGATGATCACCCCCAGCGTGCGGGCCACCTCCTCGATGCCCAGATGCCGGACGTTGAGGAGGGCCAGAGCTCGGGCCCAGTCCAGCGTCTCGCTCATCCCGGGGACCTTCTTGAGGGCCAGGCTGCGGACCTCCTGGACGAAGGCGACCACCTCGGCCGCCAGGCTGTGGGTCGCCTCCGGCACCCGCACCCGCACCACCTCCAACTCCTCGTGGAAGGAAGGGTAGTTGATGAAGAGGTGCAGGCAGCGCCGCTTGAGGGCATCGGAGAGCTCCCGGGCCTGGTTGCTGGTCAGGACGACAAAGGGCTGGGTGCGGGCGCGGATGGTGCCCAACTCCGGCACGCTGACCTGGAAGTCGCTGAGCACTTCCAGCAGGAAGGCCTCGAACTCCGGGTCCGCCTTGTCCACCTCGTCCACCAGGAGCACCGGGCGCTGCTCTGCCAGGAGGGCCCGCAGGAGGGGGCGGGGCAGGAGGAAGCGCTCGGAGAAGAAGAGGTCCTCCTCCTCGGCGATGCGCTCGAAGGCTTCGCGTAGGGTGCGGGTGTCGGCCAGCAGCTCGCCTACCCGGTCCCGCAGCACCTGGGTGTAGAGCATCTGCTTGGCATACTGCCACTCGTAGAGCGCCTTGGCCTCGTCCAGCCCCTCATAGCACTGCAGCCGGATCAGCTCGGTCCCCAGCGCATCGGCCACCGCTTTGGAGAGCTCCGTCTTGCCCACTCCCGCCGGCCCCTCCACCAACAGCGGCTTGCCCAGTTGATCGGCCAGGTAGACGACCGTGGCGATGTCGTCACCGGCCAGGTAGCGGACGGTGCGCAATCGTCGTTTGACATCTTCCACCGACTGGAACTGGGAGAGCTGCGACATCAGGTTCCTTCCTTTCCTTGGCCTAAACGGACTTAAACGGCGCTGACCCCAGGCGCTTGGGGGATAGGTCTCATCCTTTCACAGCCCACAGGTAAGCGACGGCCTGGCACTGCCGGCCCTGCCGGGCTTCGATCAGAGGGCGCAGGTGGGCCTCGAAACGGGCCGCCTCTTCGGGGGTGAGGACTTGGGCGATCACCTCTCCCAGGGCGGGGACGCGCGGGTTGGGCGGTGCCCGCATCGCCACCTCCCACGAGGGCGGCCAGGTCGGCGGCTGGAGGTCCACCCGCAGCTCCAGGTGGATTTCGGCGAAGCCGGCCGCCTCGCTGTACCGGAGCAGGTCCCGCTCGTCGAAGTTGAGCATCGGGTCGGTCTCGTCGGGCTGATGCTGTCGGTAGAAGGCCCGGATCCGCCGGACCAGGTCCGCCACCGGCGTGAGGTCGTACCCCCAGAGGCGGGTGTCGGACCGGTCGCTGAGCCCATAGCGGTTGATGGGCTCGAAGAGGGAGATGCGACCGCCGGGCCGGAGCACCCGGTGGAAGGCCCGGAAGGCCGCCGCTTTGTCGGCGACGTAGATGAGCACCGAACGGGTGGTGACGACGTCCACCGACCCATCGGCGATGGACCGCAGGTCCTCGGCGGCGGCCCGGACGAAGCTACAGCGGTCGGCCACCCCCATCTGTTCGGCCAGAGCACGGGCGTGGTCCAACAGAGGCTGGGAAATGTCGCTGAGGATGACGCGCCCCGTGGGACCGACCCGTTCCAGGGCACCGAAGGCGATGAGGCCATCGCCGGCCCCCACGTCGAGGAGCGTTTCCCCCTCCCGGACCTGCGCGTGGTCGAGGACCTTGTCGCGGATGGCGTAGAGAAGGCGCAGGGCCTCCGCCGCGTAAGTCTCATCCCCGCCAAAGCGGGTCTCGATCACCCACCGCGCCCAGGGGTCCTGCTCAGCCATGGAACCGCCTCCCCACCCTCCTGCAGGTCACGCGATGCGCGGCGACAGCGATGGCTTATCGTAGGAACCTGCAGGAGGATCAGTCCATCCTGAGCCAATAGGCGAACGAAAACGTTGGTCAAATTATACCACCGAATCGGTCGGGGCGCGAATCCCCAGGACCGCTCCGGTTGTCGAAAGCGCCAAATCGTGATAACATCCTCCCGCTATGGACACCCAGACCCCTTGCCAGTTCTCAGAACCGTCCTCAAAGCCCAGGGTACCCTTGCCCCTTCCTCTGATCGGCGTGCTCTTCCTCCTGCTATCCGTCGGCCTCGCCTGCCGGTCCACCTCGGGTCGCCCTGTGCCTCCTGCGGCCTCCCCCCTTGTCTCCCCGGAGGGTGTTGGGGCTCAGGCCGCACCCATCACGCTCGGCCCCACGGCGACGCCCACGCCCACAGCAACGGCGACGCCGACACCCAGCCCCACCCCGACGCCGACCCCTTCCCCTCGGGAACTCCTGACGGAGGCGGAGCGCCACGCCCACAACGGCAACTACGAGGCGGCCGCCGTCGCCTGCCTCACCGCCCTGCGACTCGCCGCCCCCCCGGCAACGAAGGCCGATGCCCGTTTCTGCCTGGGGGCCAACCTGCTCTGGTCCGGTTCCTACGACGAGGCCGTCGAGGCACTCCAGACCTTCCTCCGGCGGCATCCCGACGATCCCCGGCTCCCCCAGGCCCGCCTCCTGCTGGCCGAGGCGCTGCAGGGGGTGGGGCGGCCTCAGGAGGCCGCCGATCACTACCGGCAGGTCCTCCAGGAGGACGACACCCTGGCTCCCTACCTCTACCGCTGGCTGGGTGATGCCTACCGGGAGGCCGGCGATTTCGAGGCAGCCGTCACCGCCTACCAAGAGGCGATCCGCCGTGCCCCCCGCACCGACTTCCTGGTCGAAGTACGGGAGAAGCTGGGGCTCACCTATGCGGCCCTGGGTGACTACGCCAGCGCCTTGGCCCAGTACGACGCCATCTTGGCGGTCGCCGAGCAGCCCGCCTACCGGGCCCGCATCGCCTACCAGGCGGCCCAGACCCTCTTGATCGCCGGGGGAGAGGAGGCCGCTTACACCCGCTTGCAGCAGATCGTCAACCGCTACCCGGCCACCCGATCCGCCTACCAGGCCCTGGTGGACCTGCTCAACGCCGGCCAGCCGGTGGACGAGTTCCAGCGGGGGCTGGTGGACTACTACAACGACGCTTACACACCGGCCATCGCCGCTTTCTACCGCTACATCGAGGCCAACCCCGAGGACCACTCCGGCAGCGCCCACTACTACGCCGGCCTCTCCTACCGCGCCCTGGGCAATTACGCGGCCGCCATCGAGGAGTTCCAGACCCTCCTCGACACCCACCCGGAGAACCGTCGCTGGGGGGAGGCTTGGCTGGCCCTGGCCTGGACCCGCTACCTGGCCGAGGACTCCCAGGCGGCCGTCGAGTCCTACCTGGCCCTGGCCGACGACTACCCCGATCACCCTCAGGCTCCCAAAGCTCTCTGGTGGGCAGCCAAGGTCCTGGAGTGGTCCGGTGGCTATGAGGAGGCCGCCGAGGTCTACGCCCGGCTGGCCGCCGACTACCCCGCCGACGAGCATGCCGGCGACGCTGCCTTCCTGGCCGGCCTCAGCGCCTATCGGGCCGGCGACGTGGCCGCTGCCCAATCGGCCTGGCGGGCGGCCTCCCCTACCGCGGCTACCACCTTCTGGCTGGGGAAGAGTTACTTGCAGGCAGGACATCCCCTCTCGGCGACCCAAGCCCTCAGCCGGACCCTGCTCCTGGATCCCACCGGCTACTACGGCCGGCGGGCGGCCGACCTGCTGTCTGACCGTCCGCCCTTCGCCCCCCTCTCCGCCACCCTGACCCTCAGCCCCACGGCCCAGGTGGAGGCCGAGACCTGGTTGGCCAACTGGCTGGGCATCACGTCCACCCAGCGGCTCCGCACCCTCCCCCCGGCCCTGGCTGCGGACCCCCGCTGGCGGCGGGGGACGGCGCTGTGGGCGCTGGGCCATCGGGAGGAGGCGAAGGCCGAGCTGGAATCCCTGCGGGCGGCCTACACCCGGGACCCCCTGGCCCTCTACCCCTTGGCCCTCGCCTTCCGCGATCTGGGCCTCTACCGCTCGTCCATCCTGGCCGCCAATGCCCTGATCCGTCTCTCGCCCGCCACCACCGTCTACGAGGCCCCTCCCTTCCTCGTCAGCCTGGCCTATCCCACCCCCTACGCCGACCTGGTGCTCCCCCAGGCCCAGACCTACCACCTGGACCCGCTCCTCGTCTTTGCCGTCATCCGCCAGGAGAGCCTCTTCGAGGGGTTCGCCACCTCCTACGCGGCAGCGCGGGGGCTGATGCAGGTGATCCCTAGCACCGGGCGCTACATCGCTGGGCAGCTTCGCTGGCCTGACTACGACGATGGCGACCTCTACAGGCCCTACGTTAGCATCGCCTTCGGGACCTGGTACCTGGCCGAGCAGCGGGACCGTTTCGACGGCGACCTCTTCGCCGCCCTGGCGGCCTACAACGCCGGTCCGGGCAACAGCCGGCGCTGGAAGGAGGCGGCCCCCGACGATCCGGACCTCTTCGTCGAGACCATCCGCTTCCAGGAGACCCGTCGCTACGTCCGAGCCATCTACAGCCACTACGCCGTCTACCGCTGGCTCTACGGCGATTAGTCCTCGGTCCTCGGTCCTCGGTCGGGTGGTCGGCGGTCGGCGGTCCGCCGATAGCGGACCGCCACCGGCCGGCCGCCCCTTGTGCCTGGGTGAAGATTTGGGTATAATAGCACTGGCCCTTGGAAAAGCCGGTCTTGAGCGCACCCAGGAGAGCACAATGGGCGAGGAAAGTGAATGGCTCCCTCAAAGCGCTGCCGGGGCGCCGGAGTCCGACGAGAGATCCCCGGCGGACTTCCTGTCCGGTGAAGAGACTGCTGTGACACCGGCCTGGGAAACCTTCGACCCGCCCGAGGAGACAGAGACCCTACCGCTAAGCGTGTCGCCGGATGAGACCACGCTGCTGCCCCCCAATGACACAGAAGCGTTGCCTGCTATCCCGCCCGCTGCCTTTGTCCTGGTCATGGTGGTGGGCATCCTCCTGGCCATCTTGGCCTTCTTTTTCGGACGCATCACCGCACCCCGTGGGGGGACTACCGCCGGCGCGGTTGGGACTCTCCAGGCCCTCTCCCTCCAGGCCACAGCCCAGGCCCAGGCTCCCACCTCGACGCCCGTGGTCATCGTAGCCACCCCCACGCCCCCTCCGCCGACACCGACGCCGCCCCCTTCGCCTACCCCCACACCCACCCCTCGCGTTATCCTCCACGTCGTCCGCACCGGGGAGACGCTGCATCGCATCGCCCGCCGGTACGGCACCACCGTCGCCGCCATCGCTGCGGCCAACCAGGTTGTCAACCCCAACTACATCCAGATCGGGCAGGTGCTGCGCATCCCCCTCCCTCCCGGCGTGGTGCCGGCAGCAGGCCAGGTCGTCCACGTCGTTCAGACAGGAGAGAACCTCTTCCGCATCGCCCGCTGCTACGGTCTCACCGTCGAAAGGGTGGCGGCCGTCAACGGCCTGTCCTATCCCTACACCGTCTACACCGGTCAGCGGCTGATCATCCCCGCCGCCGGTCCCTCCCGCTGCCCTGCCGGCGTGGATCCGTAACTCCTTAACAAGAGCATAAACCGGCCAGGAGCAAGCTATGTCTGAAGCTATCCTCAACGAGGCAGAAGCAGAGCGCATCATCAGCCTACCAAAACGCATTGTGGGGTCGAAACAGTGGCATCAACGTAATGATGGCAACTGGTACATAGAAATGCCGGTCGAAGCATCGGAGCAACTACCTCTTCGCCTTTACGGGCGTTTCAACCCGCGCACAGGTAACTACACCTTCATCCTCTTTTATGGTCGCCTGAACTTGCGACGCCTTGATATGGGGAAAACCCATCACAACCCAGGCTGTGACAATGTGGGTTCTCCCCACAAACACACGTGGACCGACCGTTTCCGCGACAAGTTAGCTTACATGCCCTCGGATATGAAAGCGACAGACTCCCTTGGCGATATTTTCGCGAAGTTCTTGGCTGAATGCAACATCGTCTTGGAAGGTCGTTTCAAGGAGCCCCCTCAAAGCTACCAGAGGAGGTTCATATGAACTGCGGACAACTGAGAGAAAAGGCGTTGACCCAGTTGCCCCTGCTATTCACCTGCAGCGAGGAAGACGACTACCTGAAGATCACCACGCCGTATCTCCACCCTGATGGCGACTACATTGACCTTTATCTGGTCGAACTGCCCACCGGCCTGTATCTCACCGATCTGGGCGAGACAATAGGCTATCTGGCCGACCACGGCATCCGCCTCGAACAATCGCCCAAACGACGAAAGGCCGTCGAAGACGTGCTCCTCACCCACGGCGTGGAGATGTTCCGAGGCGAGTTGCGGGTGCCTTTGGACACCTGGGAGAAAGCCGCCTGGGCTGTGACACGCTTGAGTCAGGCGATTGTCCAGATCAGCGATCTGGTTTTCAGCCTGCGTCTAGGTGCTCTGAGCACCTTCAAGGAGGAAGTGGAGGAGTACTGGATTGAGTCTCAGATCCCCTATGAGGCAGATTACCGGGTGATCGGCGGTTCTGGCGAGACCTATACGGTTGATTTCTACATCTCTCTGCCCCGTCGTCCTTGGTTAGTCGAAACGCTGTCCAGCCAGTCTCGTGGTTACGCCAACACCCTGGTTAGCCGGGTGATCCGCACCTGGCACGACCTGCTCCGGGCAGATGGACGTTATGGCTATGTTTCCCTTGTGGATGACTCCACGGATGTCTGGAAAGCAGAGTGGTTTGATCAACTGGCAGCCCTCTCCGAGGTTGTTGTCTGGAGTGAGCGTGAACGGTTGTTGGCCCTTTTCGGGGCGAGAGACCTGTTGCAGGATCGCCGTTGAGATTGGAGCCCGCGAGTAGAGGGAGATTCCGAATATGGAAGTAGGTAACGTTCGGCAGATTGACATTGACGCTGAGATGCAGCAGGCTTACCTCAGCTACGCGATGAGCGTCATCGTGGCGCGGGCGCTGCCCGACGCCCGGGATGGGCTCAAGCCGGTCCAGCGGCGCATCCTCTACGCGATGCACGATATGGGGCTGCGCCCCGGCACCCCCTACAAGAAGAGCGCCCGCATCGTGGGAGAGGTGCTGGGGAAGTACCACCCCCACGGCGACCAGGCGGTCTACGAGGCGATGGCCCGGATGGCTCAGGACTTCTCGCTGCGCTACCCGCTGGTGGACGGGCAGGGGAACTTCGGCTCGGTGGACGGGGACAACCCGGCGGCGATGCGGTACACGGAGGCGCGGCTGGCGCCCATCGCCGAGGAGATGCTGGCGGACCTGGAGAAGGCGACGGTAGACTTTGTGGACAACTTCGACGGGACGCTGCGGGAGCCGGCGGTGCTGCCGGCGGTGTTGCCGAACCTGCTGGTGAACGGGGCGTCGGGGATTGCGGTGGGGATGGCGACGAACATTCCGCCCCACAACCTGGGAGAGGTGGCGGAGGCGCTGATCTACCTGATCGAGCGGTGGGAGGAGCGGGAGGAGGTGACGGTTGAGGAGCTGATGCAGTTCATCCAAGGCCCCGACTTCCCTACCGGCGGGCTCCTCTACCGCCACCACGAGGATGCGGAGACCGACTCCCTCCGCCAAGCCTACGCCGTGGGCCGGGGTAAGGTCGTCGTCCGGGCCAGGGCCCACGTCGAGGAGATGAGCCGGGGCCGCCACCGCATCGTCATCACCGAACTCCCCTACCAGGTGGACAAGTCCTCCCTGGTCGAGCGGATCGCCCGGCTGGTGCGGGATGGCCGGATCGAGGGGATCACCGACCTGCGGGATGAGTCGGACCGGCGAGGGATGCGCGTCGTCGTCGAACTGACGCGGACGGTGGAGCCCCAGGCGGTGTTGGAGCGGCTCTTCAAGCTGACGCCGCTGCAAACCACCTTCAGCATCAACATGCTGGCCCTGGTGGACGGCGAGCCCCGCCTGCTCTCCCTCAAGCGGGCGCTGCTGGTCTTCATCGAGCACCGACGGACCATCATCCGCCGGCGCAGCGAATACCTGCTGGCGAAGGCCCGCGACCGGGCCCACATCCTGGAGGGGCTGCTCAAGGCGCTGGAGGCCCTGGACGAGGTGATCGGCATCATCCGCCGTAGCCGCACCGCCGAGACGGCCCACAAGAACCTGCGCCGCCGCCTGAAGATCACCGACCGCCAGGCCCAGGCGATCCTGGAGATGCCCCTGAAGCGGTTGGCCGCCCTGGAGCGCCGGAAGCTCCAGGAGGAGTATCGGGAGAAGAAGCGGGAGATCCGCTACCTGGAGGACCTGCTGCGCCACCCCAAGAAGGTCCTGGCCCTGATCCGGGAGGAGATGCAAAACCTGAAGACCCGGTACGGGGATGCCCGCCGCACCCAGGTAGTCGGGGGGCCTGCCCGGCGGGTGACCGCCCGCGACCTGATCCCCGAGGAGGAGGTCTGGCTGGTCGTCACCCGGAGGGGGCGGATCGCCCGCCAGCCCTCGGAGGCCCCGTTTCGCCTGCCCGCCCGCCCCAAGGACCCGCCGCTCCTCGTCCTGCAAGCCAACACCCGGGATCGGCTCTACCTCTTCACGGCCCAGGGCGAGGCCGTCTCCCTGCCCATCCACCAGGTGCCTTCGGGAGCTGCTGTGGCAGGAGAGGGGAGCCACTGGGCCGAGCTCAGCCCCTTGGGCCGGCGGGATCGGGTGGTGGCCGGGCTGGCCCTCCCCTCCGATGACGACGCGCTCCAGGGCTTCCTCTTCCTCGCCACCGCCGGCGGCAACGTCAAGCGGCTGGCCCTGGCCGACCTGCCCGGCCTGCGGACCGACCGCTTCCCGGTGATGAATGTGGCCCCCAAGGACGCCCTGCGGTGGGTCCGATGGGTCCGGGAGGAGGACGAGGTGCTCTTGGTGACGGCGGCGGGACGGGCCATCCGCTTCGCCGTGGCCGAAGTGCGCCCCAGCGGACCGACGGCCGGCGGGGTTCGAGGGGTGAAGCTGAGCGGAACCGACGACGCCGTCGTCGGGCTGGAGGTAGTCCGTCCTCGGGCCGCTCTCCTCGTCGTCGCCGAGGACGGCTACGCCAAGCGCACCTCCTTGAGCGATTACCCCCGTCAGAAGCGACACGGCGGCGGGGTGATCACGGCCCGGGGAGGACGGCTGGCCGGCGCTGCGGTGGTCGTCGGTGAAACCCGCCTGGCGGTGGTCACCGCCCGGGGCCGGGTCAAGACCACCCGCGCCCGCAACGCCCCTTCGATGGGGCGTCCCACCCGAGGGAAGCCGCTCCTCCCGTTGTCCTCGGGCGACCGGGTCGTCGCCGTCCTGTCGCTGGAGTGACAAGCCCCCCTTGATGGCACTTCCCGCAGGTGAAGCGGTGTCCGGTGGCAGCGGTGGCCTGCCGTGGGATGACGGCGGCGTACTCCAGACCGTGGAAGGGACCTGCGGGAAGAGCAAGAGAAAGGAGTGAGTCTATGCCAACCTTCCGTGATACCCTGCTCATCTGCGAAGCCTGTGGAAAAAGCTTCATCTTCACAGTCACCGAGCAACGTCGCCTTTATGAGCAGGGCCTTCCCGTGGAACCGCCTCGCTACTGTCCCACCTGTCGTCTACGGGACCCGGAGACGGGGAAGTGGGTGGGCCGCATCAAGTGGTTCAGCCTGGAGAAGGGGTACGGGTTCATCACCAAGCCCGACGGTGAGGAGATCTTCTTCCACAAGAGCCGGGTGAAGGGCATCCAACCCGCCCTGCTGACCGACGGCCAGAAAGTCCGCTTCGACCAACTGAAGACGGCCCGAGGCCTGGAGGCGATCAACGTGGAGCCAATGCCTGCCGACCGGTAGCCCCTTCTCCTCCTCCCCTGTCGCTGCCCTTTCCATTTTGGTGGAAGGGGCCTTTTTGTTTGCCCTGGGTAACTGTTCACCCTCCCGCAGGTTAGGCGCGTTTCCGACGCGAAACCGTGCTTCAAATAGCCCATCGGGGCTGAAAGCGTCCTCGACCGGTGACCTGCGGGAGGGTAGGCTGAATAGATACTGCTCTGGTTTGACAGCCTGCCCACTTTCGACTACAATCCCTGAGCGAAAAGCCCAAACCACGATTTGATGGTCCACGGGATACGCAACACGCAACACCCCCTGTCACCCGTAGCACGACCGGAGGCAGAAAGCGATGAAGTGGATGACCAGTGAAGAGGCCCGTCAGGCTTTCCTAGATTTCTTCGCCCAGCGGGGACACGCCATCGTCGCCAGCTCCTCCCTCATCCCCCACGACGATCCGACGCTCCTCTTCACCAACGCCGGGATGAACCAGTTTAAGGATGTCTTCCTGGGATTGGAGAAGCGGCCTTACACCCGAGCCACCACCGTCCAGAAGTGCATGCGCGTCTCCGGCAAGCACAACGACCTGGAGAACGTTGGGCCGTCTCCCCGTCACCACACCTTCTTCGAGATGCTGGGCAACTTCTCCTTTGGAGACTACTTCAAGCGGGAGGCGATCCGCTTCGCCTGGGACCTGGTCACCGAGGTCTACGGCATCCCCCCGGACCGGCTGGTCTTCACCGTCTTCGAGGACGACGACGAGGCCTACGATGCCTGGGTCCACGACATCGGGGTTCCCCCGGAGCGGGTCTACCGGATGGGGGAGTCCACCAACTTCTGGATGATGGGCGACACCGGCCCCTGCGGCCCCACCTCGGAGTTGCACTACGACTGGGGGCCTGAAGCCTGCACCTGTGGCGAGCCCGATTGCAGCGTGGCCTTGGACAACGGCTGTGGCCGTTGGCTGGAGATCTGGAACCTGGTCTTCATGCAGTTCGACCAGAAGGCCGCCGGTCGGCGAGTCCCGCTCCCCCAGACGGGCGTGGACACGGGGATGGGGCTGGAACGGATCGTCTCGGTGCTCCAGCAGGTGTCCAGCAACTTCGAGACAGACCTCTTCACCCCTATCATCCGGCGCACCCAGCAGTTGGCCGGCCACACCGATGCCCAGGTGCAGGAGCAGATCGTCGCCTACCGGGTCATTGCCGACCACAGCCGGGCCGCCGCCTTCCTCATCGGGGATGGAGCGCTGCCGGGCAACGTGGGCCGGGGCTACGTGCTGCGGATGATCATCCGGCGGGCGGCCCGCTACGGACGCCACCTGGGCTTCGACGAGCCTTTCCTGGCCGGTGTGGCCGAGGCGGTCATCGAGAAGATGGGGCCGATCTACCGGGAGCTGGTGGACCGGCGGGAGCACATCCTCAAGACGATCACCCAGGAGGAGGCCCGCTTCCTGCGCACCCTGGACCAGGGGCTGAACCGGCTGGAGGAGGCGCTGGAGCGACTGCGCCGGGAGGGCCGAACCGTCGTGCCCGGCGAGGTGAGCTTCGACCTCTGGTCTACCTACGGCCTGCCCCTGGAGATCACCCGGGACGTGGCGGTCGAGGCCGGCTTCACCGTGGACGAGGCCGGCTACCACGCCGCCGACGCTGCCCATCGCGCCGCCAGCGCCTCCGAGGAGCTCTTCGTCGCCGACCACGAGACGCTGGCCCGCTACGCCGACCTGCTGGACCACCTGAAGTCCGAAGGGAAGCTGAAGGCTGAGGGCGTCTTCCACGACCCCTACAGCGGCACCGAGATGGTCGCCCGGGTCGTCGCCCTGCGCCGGGAGGGCCAGACGGTGGAGCAGGCCGCACCAGGGGATGCCGTCGAGGTCGTCTTGGACCGCACCTGCTTCTACGTGGAGGCCGGCGGCCAGGTCTCCGACACCGGCCAGATCGTCGGCCTCTCCGAGGGCGGCGAGGAGACCTGGGTCGTGGCCGTCGAGGACGCCCGCCAGCCGGTGAGCGGCCTCATCGTCCACGTGGGACGGGTGGTGGAAGGCCGGCCCCGGGTGGGGGACGCGGCCGAGGCTCGGGTGGACCGAGAGCGTCGGATAGGGATCGCCCGCAACCACACGGCCACCCACCTGCTCCACCGGGAGCTGCGCCGGGTGCTGGGCGAGCACGTCTTCCAGGCCGGCTCCCTGGTCGCCCCGGACCGGCTGCGCTTCGACTTCACCCATCCCGACCCGCTGACGCCGGAGCAGATCGAGGCCATCAACGCCGGCGTCTACGCTGCCATCCTGGCCGACTACCCGGTCCAGCCGGAGCACAAGCCCTATCAAGAGGCGGTGGCCGAGGGGGCGATGGCCCTCTTCGGCGAGAAGTATGGCGACGTGGTGCGGGTCATCCGCATCGGAGGCAACGGTCGGCCCTTCAGCATGGAACTCTGCGGGGGCACCCACCTGCGGCGGACCGGCGAGATCGGCTTCTTCCGCATCGTCTCCGAGAGCAGCGTGGGGGCGGGGCTGCGCCGGATCGAGGCGGTGACCGGTTGGGGGGCTTACCGCTTCGTCGAGGGGCGGCTGAGCGTGCTGGAGGAGGCCGCGACCGCCTTGGACTGCTCACCCGACGAGGTTGGCCAGCGGGCCCAAGAGCTTCAGGCCGCCTTGCAGGAGAGCAAGCGGGCGCTGGCCCGGCTGCGTCGCACCCTCCTGCGCCAGGACTTCGAGCGGATGATGGGCCGGGTGCGGCAGGTGGGGAACGTGACCGTCCTGGCCGCGCCCGTCGAGGCGGCGTGGGATATGGACAGCCTGCGCCAGGTGACCGACTGGTTCCGGGATCGGGTGCGCTCCGGCGTCGTCGTCGTGGGCGCGGTGCTCAACGGTCGGCCCGGCCTGGTGGCCGCCGTCACCCAGGACCTGACCGGTCGAGGGCTGCACGCCGGCCGGCTGATCCAGCGGGTGGCGGGCCTGATGGGCGGCAAGGGCGGCGGTCGTCCGACGATGGCCAACGCCGGCGGTGGTGACCCGGCCCGGATGGAGCAGGCCCTGGAACAGGTGCCGACGCTGGTCGAAGAGCTCCTGGAAGGGGAGTGAGGCATAGAAGCCGTAACTGTTCACCCTCCCGCAGGTTAGGCGCGTTTCCGAGGCGAACCGGTGACCTGCGGGAGGGTAGACAGAAGTGCCTTGCTGCCGTTCCGGGTCTGATCACCGTGCAGCCTTATGAGCGTTGAGACCGCTTCTCCCCAGATTGACTACCTGACCTACGAGGACGATATGGCCACGCTGCGGGACCGGCTGCTCTGGGCGCGATCCCGCCGCGTGGTCTTCGTCATCCCCCCTAACAGCCGCCTCCTGAGCACCCGGCTGGAACTGCTGCACCTGCAGCGCTTTGCCGCCCAGCAGGGGATGGAGGTCGCCCTGGTCACGCTGGACCCGGAGCAGAAGGCCCTCTGCCGCGAGTTGGGCATCCCGGCCTTCTCCTCGGTGGGCCGAGCGGAGCGCAAGCGCTGGCAGATGAAGGCCCCCCCCGGGCCGCCCGACCCGCCCCGTCGGCGTCGGCGGTTCCGGCGACCCATCCGTCGGCCGCCGTCTCGCTACTGGCTCTTCCTCCGCTACCTCCTGGGGACCTTCGTCTTCCTGGTCGCCCTGGGCGCGGTCGTCGGCGGGGCCTACATCGTCATCCCCGGCGCGACCATCACCCTGATCCCTGACGTCCGCCCCCTCCAGGTGATCGCCCAGATCACCGTCAACCCCGACCTGGAGGCCATTGACTACGCCGGTCGACGCATCCCGGGCCGGTACGTAAGAGTCGAGGTGAAGGGGAGCTACGAGGTCGCCACCACCGGCACCCGGGACGAGGCCAGCGGCAAGGCGATCGGGACCGTCCTCTTCACCAACTTGCTGGCCCAGGACTACACGGTGCCCAAGGGGACCGTAGTGCGCACCTCGGCCGGCCGGCCCGTCCGCTTCGCCACCCTGACCGACGTCGTGGTGCCCGCCCTGGGCCAGGCCGAGGCCCCCATCGAGGCGCTGGAGCCCGGCCCCATCGGCAACGTAGGGCCGCACCTGATCAATCAGGTCGAGGGCGCAGCGATGACCGCCGTCCGCGTGACCAACCCGGCCCCCACCGAAGGAGGCGGTGTCCAGCAGGTCAGCGCGGTCACCCAGGCCGACCGGGATCGGGTGAAGGCGATCCTGATGCAGCAACTCCAGCAGCGGGCCTACGCCGAGATGCAAGGGCTGCTGGAGGAGGGGGAGTTCCTGCCCCGCCAGTCGCTGCAGGTCGTCGCCATCAAGGACGAGACCTACACCGCCTTCGTCACCGAGCCCGCCGACTCCGTGGGGCTGGAGATGCGCATCCTGGTCCGGGGCGTCGCCGTGGATCGGGCCGATGCCTTCAACCTGGCCCATCGCGTTTTGGAAGAGCGGGTTCCGCCCGGCTACCGGTTGCTCCCCCCCCGGCCCGAAGACTTCCAGATGGGGGAGGTGGGGGACAATGTCTTGGGTGACGGTGTGCTCACCTTTTTCGTCACCGCCCGGGGGGTAGCCGCCGCCGATCTGGACCTGGTGGCCGTGCGTGAGGCGGTTCGGGGTCGGCCCTTGGCCGAGGCCCAGATCGAACTGCAGACCAGCTTCCCGCTGGCCGCCCCGCCCCAGGTCACCCTCTGGCCGGACTGGATGGATCGAATGCCCTGGCTCACCTGGCGCATCGAGGCCAATGTGCAGCCGGAGGGGAGCGAGGTGAAGAGGTTTTGAATGACCGAGCCCAGGTCCTCCTGATGGAGCAGCATCCTTCCCCCCCATCGCCTGCCGGCCGTATCCTGGCCCTTGACCTGGGGGAGCGGTACATCGGGGTCGCCATCTCCGACCCCACCCGCACCCTCGCCCGCCCGCTGACGGCGCTGCGACGGCGCTCCCGGCGGCAGGACTTCGCAGCCATCGCCCGGTTGGTGGCGGAGCAGGGGGCCGTGCTGGTCATCGTGGGCTATCCCCTCAGCCTGGACGGAGGGGAAGGGCCTCAGGCCCGCTGGGTGGCCGACTACGCCGCTGCGCTGAGCGAGGCCCTGCCGGTGCCCGTCCAACTGTGGGATGAGCGCTTCTCCACCGTGACTGCCGAGGAGCTGTTGCGTCAGGGGGGACGCCGCCGGCGCAAGCCCGGTGACCTGGACGCCGCTGCCGCAGCCGTCATCCTCCAGAGCTACCTGGACGCCCAGGGAACGGGGTGGAGCGACGCTCCATAGGGATTTGCCGCTGTGGACCATCACCAAGACAGAACGCATCGGATGGAAGAGCCGCTTCCCCTGCCCCGCCGACTGGTCCGGCACCTTCAAGCGCTGGCGCAGAAATACCGGCGGGAGGGTGTTGTGCTGTTCATCTTCGGCTCCTTTGCCCGGGGCGACCCCTATCCCACGTCCGATCTGGACCTGGGGGTCGAGTGGCGGGGGGAACGCGATCCGCAGACCTTTCTGCGCCTCTACCGGGAGGTCCAGGAACTCCCCACCATCCGGCCCATTGACCTGGTGGATTTCGCCCAGGTGGACGCCGATTTTCGACAAACGGGGGTGCTCCTTGCTTCTTGCCCCTTGCCCCCTGCCCCTTGCCCCTAGTCGGTCGGTGGTCGGCGGTCCGCCAGAAAACCCCTTTGACAAACCAAAGTGGTCGTGCTGTATGGCGAATCTACGCAAACTTCTCCGGTTCTTCGTGTTCCTCTTCGTGCTCGTCCTCCTGGCCGGCGCCGGCTGGTTCGTGATCGTCCGGCTGCGGCAGACGGGCGGGGCCTCGGCCGCGCTGCCCGGCTTGGATGACGTGGCCGTGAACGCCTACCTGGCCGCCCGGCGCTCCCAGCTCTACGTGCCGGCCGGTGACGATCCCACCCCCGTCACCTTTGTTGTCCGGCCCGGAGAGACGGCGGCCAGCGTGGCCCAGCGGCTCCAGCAGCAGGGGCTGATCAAGGACGCCCGCCTCTTCCGTGCCTACCTGCGGGCCGAGGGGCTGGACGCCGGCCTGGAAGCGGGGGAGTACACGCTGAGGGCGACGATGACGATGGCGGAGATCGCCCGCGTCCTCCAGCACGGGCGGGTGGAGGAGCGCAGCATCACCATCCCGGAGGGGTTGCGCCTGGAGGAGGTGGCCAGCCTGGTGGCGGTGAAGGCCGGCCTGGATCCCAACGCCTTCCTACAACTGGCCCGCTCCGGCGACTTCGACTACGACTTCCTGCGGGATCGCCCCGCCGGTGCCACCCTGGAGGGCTACCTCTTCCCCGACACCTACCGGCTGCCGGAGGGGGCCACCGCTGAGGACCTGATCCGTCGGATGCTGGACAACTTTGACGCCAAGGTGACGCCGGCGATGCGGGCCCAGGCCGCCCAGCGGGGGATGACCCTGTACGAGGTCGTCACCCTGGCTTCCATCGTGGAGCGGGAGGCGGTGCTGCCTGAGGAGCGCCCCCTCATCGCCAGCGTCTACCTCAACCGGCTGGCCCTGGGGATGAAGCTGGATGCCGACCCTACCGTCCAGTACGCTTTGGGCTACCAGCCGGAGCAGGGGACCTGGTGGCCGGTTCTGACGCTGGAGGATTACCAGGGGGTGGACTCCCCTTACAACACCTACAAGTACGGGGGGCTTCCCCCAGGCCCCATCGCCAGCCCCGGCCTGGCCTCCATTCAGGCCGTGCTGGAGCCGGCCGAGAGCGACTACCTCTACTTCCTGCGCGACTGTGAGGCCGACGACGGCCGGCACCTCTTCGCCAGGACGGAAGAGGAGCACTACGCCAACTACGCCCGCTGTCAGTGAGGGGAAGTATCCAAGCACCTAGGCAAGGAGTGCGTGCCGATGAAGCGCTGTCCTCAATGCGGAGTGGCACTGTCAATACTAGCGAAGTGTACGGCCTAATGCACGTAGTAGATCGAACGTGTTTATGTAGCCTACTCTTACCAATTGACATACATTGGGGATTTTAATTCGACCTTTGTACCGTCCTGACCGTTGGTCACGCTGTTCCTGTTTGAGGGCCTCCATCGTGACCACGACCAGGTTGTGAGCCTTCGCGCAGGCGATGACCCAGGGGTCCGCCCCGCTTAGGAAGCCCTGAACGTGGTGCGGCTCATACCGAAGGTTTACCAGGTTGGCTATCCTGGAATATGCTGTGACAGTTGCTTGATCCGGGTTCACGAACAAGGTTTCTCTGTGATTTTTGGCCCATTCGGATAGTTGGTCTCGTGAACGGACCAGTTCGTCATAGACCGGGAGGGGACTACAAATAATAGCCTGTTCAGCCCATTCAGCGAGCGCTTCCCAAAAACCTGGTGCAATATCGAAGGCATAGTATCTCCGGTGGGCCTCAATGAAAACGTTGGCGTCCAAGCAGTACTGCACGTGTTTTCCCCTTCTCCCGAGGGAAAATCAGAGCCCAATCTGTTGGAGGAGGTTCTCCAATGTCTGAGGTTGAACGTTCAGCAAACGAGAAGCTTCTTGGTAAAGGAGAGCTTCTTGCCGCAAGGCAATTCCAATCTCCCGAAGCAACAGTAACCCATTGCGGGCTTGCAAGTTATGATAGAAGTTCCCTCGACCTCGCCGAGAAGGGGTCCTTCTAACCTTCTCTTGGGCTTGATCATAAGCGATTTGGAACCCTTCGGAAGAGATCAATCCGAGTTCGCGGGCACGGATCAGAACCACGAAGACGCTTACTCGAAAGGCCCGTGCCATCTCTTGGGCAGTGTGGAGGATATCTTGCCCCTGTGTCCATCGTCTGCGCAGCTCGTGGGCTGGAACGAGTAGTTCCGCAGCGACCTGATTGCATAGCCGCTCGATGGCCGGCGTTTCAGGAAAGGGATGAGGGGCCGGCTCAGGGTTGGACACGCCACCGGTACCCGTCCAGATATGGCCTAGTTCGTGGGCTAGGGTGAAAATGCGACCAGCGATAGAGTCACGGGCGTTGATGAAGATCAGAGGGGCATATCTGTCTATCAAAGCGAAACCACGGAACTCTTCTACAGAGAGTGTGCGCCGAGAATTGCTACCCACAATGCCGCTTTGCAGGACCATAATGTCCGCACTTTCTGCATGTCGAACGAGTAGACGCAGGTGCTCCTCCCAACTTCGTGCCCTCTGGGCTGGCGGCATAGGAAGCGCAAGCCTTGCACGGATGTCGGCAGCAATACTCTCGGGAGCGTCCTCTTGAGAGAACTTGCCTACAAAGGGAAGTGGATCAGCGCCTTCCCGGACACGCCATTCACGCATCCAATCACGTTTTCGCAGAGCATCGTTAAGCACATCCTCTAAATCGGGGCTGAACCTGCCTCGCTCAGCATCAGGAAGGGAGCGAAAATCCACAATCGGCACAGTCGTGGTCGGGGGAGCGGATAGAAAGAGATACCCCATCGGAATCCGCAGAGCACGAGCCAGCTTCTGAGCCTGCCGAAAAGTAGGTCGGGCCTTGCCTGTCTCCCATGCACGCACCACTTCGGGTTTTCTAGCTTTCCCGACCTTCTTTGCCAGTTGCTCCTTGCTCAGTCCGGCACGCTGCCTGGCCCAGCGTAGAACGGCGGGATTGATGCTTACGTAGGTCATAAGGGTCCCCAACTCGCTTCCTGACCAACCGTGAACGTCCGAGCACGGCTTGACGCGCAAATAGGAGAGACTATCTCCCCCCCAACTCAGCCAGACTGTGGCCCCTTTGTGGACTTTGCTCCCAGGGATGGACGCCGGGGATCATCCGAAGAGCATGCGGAGTTGGCGGCGGAAGTGGTGGTCTTGCAAGCGGGCCAGCGTTACCGTCTCCTCGTAGGCTTTGCCGTAGAGCCCCTTCTTCGTCAGGTAGACGCAGGGCGTCCCGTCGGACGTGATGCCCGGCGTCCCCCCCTCGATCCCCAAGGCCGTCAATTCCGCCTGGATGGCCCGAATGGTCGCCAACTTGCCGGGGTCCTCCAGCCTGCCTGCCTGCCGGGACCGCTCCCGCTGGTGCTTCTCCCATTCCGCCAGGACCAGCGGGTAGCGCGTCCGCAGCCAGTTGATCAGCTCGTTGTACCGGTCTCCACCCATTGTACCCTCTCTCGTGCCTGGGGGACCGCTTCCACCGTCCCCACCAGATCGTAAACCATCGCGCCGGTGATGCGCACCGGAACCATCGTGCCTACCGGCAGCTCCTCCTCGATGAACACCAGACCGTCCACCTCGGGGGCATCGCGGTAGCTACGCCCCACCGAGAGCCCATCCCCCTGCCCCTCGATCAGCACCTCCAGCCGTCGGCCAACGAAGGATTGTTGCCGGCGCAGGGAGATCTGCTGTTGGAGGGCCATCAGCCGCTCCCGCCGCTCCGCCTTCACCGCCTCGGGCAGGTGGCCCGGCAGACGGGCCGATGGGGTCCCCGGCTCGTAGGAGTAGGGGAAAACCCCCACCCGGTCGAACTGGATCTCTTCCACAAAGTCAAGCAGGGCCTGGAACTCGGCTTCCGTCTCACCTGGATAGCCGACGATGAAGGTGGTGCGCAGGGCGATCTCCGGCATCGCTTCTCGCAGGCGGGCGATGGTGTCGTACACCCAGCGGAGGTTGGCCGGTCGGCGCATCCGCCGCAGGACCGCCGGGTGCGCGTGCTGGAGCGGGATGTCCAAGTAGGGCAGGATCTGCTCGTGCTGGGCCATCACTTCGATGAGACGGGGCGTCACGTAGCCCGGATAGGCGTACATCACCCGGATCCAGGGCACCTCGGGGACCGTCTGGACAAGCTGTTCCAACAACCAGGCCAGCCCATCCTTCATCCCCAGGTCGTGGCCGTAATCGGTGGTGTCCTGGGCGATGAGGATCAGTTCCTGGACGCCGGCATCGGCCAGCCGACGGGCTTCGGCCAGGATCCGTTCCGGTGGGCGGCTGACAAGAGGGCCCTTGATGCGGGGGATGGTGCAGAAGGCACAAGGCCGGCGGCAGCCGTCGGCGATCTTGAGATAGGCGCTCGCCCCCTGGAGGGCCACCCGCAGTGTCCCACGCTCATCCTGGCCCACCGTCGCTGCCTCATCGGGCAGGTGGTAGAGGGGCTCCGGCCCCTTCCGGCCCCGCACCCGCTCCACGACCTCCACGATGTCCATCCAACGCCGGGTGCCCAGCAGGCCGTCCAGGCCGGGCACCTGGCGGATCAGCGCTTCCCCCCAGAGCTGGGAGAGGCAGCCGGCGGCGATAAGGGTCTGGTCGGCCCGCTTGCCGGCGGCCAACTCGCGCAGCATTTCCACCGACTCCTCCCGGGCGGGGCCGATGAAACCGCAGGTATTCACGATGAGCAGGTCTGCCTGCTCCGGCTCAGCCACGCTCTCGTAGCCGGCCTGCCGGAGCAACTGGGCCATGCTCTCGGAGTCCACCGTGTTCTTGGCACAGCCTAAGGAGAGCAAGAAGAAACGTTGAAGGGACATAGGGATGCAGTGCGTGTTACGTGTTGCGTGGTGAGTCTTCCCCGCGCTGGTGGCCGGCGCGAGCCTCCAGCCACTTTTTCAGGGATTCGGGCGTCTCCCCAGACCGCCTGCCGGCCAAAATGCCGCTGATGCTTAGATCTTCGTCCAGGTCCGGCCAGTGGAGGATTGTCCCGTCCCCAATGATTTCAAAATGGGCCCGCTCCTCTGGTGTACCGTACCACAAACGGGGATACCAAGCCAGCGGTACGCTGATCGCTCGTCCATCCACCAGTTCGACGATGAGCGTCTCTTCATTGATCTCAACACGCCGCGCTCTCGCTTCTTGTACTTCAACGGCCAAAGAATTCATAACTTTCTATCAGGCAACCGGACCCAACCCAAATTTTGTCACCACCCTCTCTCGCTGACGAGGGCGTCAGCGGCTGGCGGAGCCGAGCGCAGCGAGGCGAAGCCCATCCGCTGCACGCCGGGTTAGGCCCTATTTGGGGGCTTCTTCTTATGATGAGCAGCTAACCATTTTGTGAAAGACTCCGGGCTTTCTGTAGAACGCTTTCCGAAAAGCAGCCCCTCCACCCCTATATCTTCATCTAAGTCCGGCCAATGAATCCCATAGCCCGCGCCCGCGATACGGAAATTCTGCCGCTCTTCCGGTGTGGCGTGGACCAAACGAGGATACCAACTCAGCGGCACCGAGATGGTGCGCCCATCTTCCAGGTCCACGCTGAGGGTGTCCTCTGTCACTCGGACCTGCACAATTTTAGGTAAGGCTACCGTGACGACCGCAGAATTCATCCCACCGCTCCCGAAGCAAGGTTAGATGTTCCGTCAAAAGTCGCTCAATGCGACGCAACTCAGCTCGGCTGTATCCGTAATTGGCGGCCAGGGTAACCACAGGGTCCAACCAGAATTTGGCGCTCTTGTTCTCGCGGTCAACATGAACGTGACGTGGTTCCTGACAGTCGTAAGAGTACAAGTAGATCCGATATGGACCTTTGCGCAACAACGTTGGACTCATTCTGATTCCTAACAGCTTGCTCCAGCCGCCGCGAGCGAGCGCAGCGAGCGAGGCGGTCGGATGCAAGCGATGTTATTAGAATGTAATTGCGGTTGGGCACGGATGGTGCTATCCTATCCATACGCGCGATGAGAGACGGGAACGCACCCGGGAGCACGGAGCGTGTGGGCGAGCCGAGCGTGCCTATGGGAAGGCTTCCGCCAAGCCCGTCTTGTTAGGCAGGCCAAACTTTCTGAATGTTCAAGCTTTCAGTGATACTTCCACGTTGTTCATCAGTAAGTGCACTTCGCTCCAGAAGTGCCTTGAACCAGGGGAGTTCTAAGAGCTTTTGCAGTCTCCGGCCTTCTCTGCTTAAACGAACAGCATTTTCTTGACCCGCTGCTCTGCTACCTCTCCGTTGAATACCAGGCCATACATTGAGATAATTACGAATAAATTCATCCACAGACAAGGTACGGAACAGCAAAGGGATATTACCCTTAAGACGGCTTAACAGATCTTCCGCTGCTATCCATTCGTCCTGTGATAGCTTTCTAAGCTCTTTAAGGAGATAACGATAACGTTCATCGAAAGTAGTCGGAACCACATAAATTTCTCGATAATCGAATTCGCGCTTGTTTAGACTAAAGGGTTGCAAGTATTTGCCATCTTCTCTGAGATTGGCAACAAAAGTGTAGTAAAGTTTTGGAATGAGTCCGCTCAAGTAAGCTGACTGAATCAAAGCGGCGTTTAGCACGTTAGTGCCACCGGTCAGGTTCGCCCAAATATGCTTTCCTACCTTCCCCGGCGAGTGGAACCGAAGCAGTGCTTTGGCAACCGCTTCAAAGCATTCGCCAAAGTCATTAACGTCTATCTGAACCAAGTAGACTTCTACATTGCCATTGAATTCACTTTTTTGCAGAAAACCATTTACTATTTCTACAGCATTGCGCTTTCCCCGCGTCCAGGTCTTGCGAACGGCACGCTTCATATATTCATTGTGCTCGGCGGGGGAAGACTTCTCTTTACCAGATGCGACTTCTTTGGATGTGAAAATAACAACCGCTTCAACGATGGCACCATCTTCAAATGACGGGCCAATTTCGTGTTTCAAATAAGCCAGTCCACTTGTGACGGCACCGGGTGACTTGCCGAGACCGGTAAAGTGTACTACACCCATCTAACACTCCTGCGGAAGCAAGAAGAAGCCTGCCTAGCACAGACATAGGGCAGCTCGCCATAGTCCAAGGATACAAAGAAGAACCGGTATGGCCCTATACGTTTAATGGTGGGCATCGTGTGAACGCCTATTGCAAGAGCAAGAGCCGCCTTGGCAGATTTCAACGGACGGAAGGCGATTAGGGGGACGGTGTCGGCAGTGGTGTGGGTGTGGTGGTAGGCAGCGGGGTGGCCGGACCGGCAGGGCTCCAGGCCCGCAGGACTACCTCTCCCCGTCCGCCCAACGGCCCCTGGGGCTGTCCGTTGACCGTCGCTTCTACACCGGCCCCGTTGCCCGTGTGCACGGCGACCTGCTGCCGGCCCGACCACTGCTGGGGCGTGCCGGGGGCCAGAATCCCCTCGAAGGTGAGTCGGCCATCGGTGAAGACCTGTACCCAGACATGCTCCCGGGCGGTGAGGGCCATCTCCACCAGGTCGGTGCGGACGGCGAAGGTGGGCGTCGGGGTCAGCGCCAGGGCGGTGGGAAGGGCCGTCGGGGCCGTCTCCGTTGCCACCGCTGCGCCGGCGAGGGGAGCCGAGGGGGCCGTGGCCTCAGGAACAGTCCCTCCCCCACCCGACGAGGAGCGCCACAACCGCAGGCCGAAGACCCCACCGAGGGCCAGGACCAGCAGGATCAGGAGCAGACCCCACGGCAGCGAAGGCGAGGGCTCCAGACCCATCCCCTGGGGCCGGAAGATCGCCTGATCCTCCGGCACCTTTCCCGTCGGAGGGGCCGGGGCTGCCCGAGCGCCCCCATTGGAGGCGATGGTGGAAGGAGCCGGGGCGATGGGGGACGGCCCGCCGTCGTAGAGGGCCAGGACCTCCACCGGGTCCAGTCCCAGGTAGCGGGCGTAGTTGCGCAGGAACCCCCGAGCCTGGACCTCACCGGGCAACGCGGCCCAGTCCTCCATTTCCAGGGCTTCCAGATAGCAGCTTTTGATGCGCGTCACAGCCTCGGCGTCGGCCAGGGAGAGCCCCCTGGCCTCCCGCTGCTGTCGCAGCCGATTGCCCAGTTCGCCCATAGCTTGTGGAGCTATTCCTCGCCGAAGAGCCGGCGGAAATCGCCGTCGAAGCGCTTCAGGAACTCGTGCAGGTCCAGCAGATCGTCGTCGCTGATGGGCGGGAGCGAGGCGTAGGCTTCCCATTCCTCAGGGGTCAGTTCGCCGCGGATCTCTTCCGCCTCATCCAGCTCCAGAGCGGCGACGATCATCCCCGCCGTCTCACAGTGGGGGCAGAAGCTGACCAGTACCCAGGTGTCGCCATGGCGCTCGACGATGGCGACATCTTCGTGGCGAAAGGGGTGGTGGCAGATGACGCACCGGACTTCAGCCACCACCCGGTCGAGCAACAGGCGGTCTATCTCGTCCCGATTGACGGCCATAGGTCAAGCCTCCGTCGCTGGTTCCTGCTCCGCTTCCGTGGCCTCGTGAGTAGGGGGTGTATCGGTGGGGGATACCTCCTCGGCGGCTTCGGGCACTGCATCCGCCTCCCCGGCTGTGGATTCGACCTCCGCCTCGGCTTCGGCCTCGGCTTCGGTCGCGATGGGGGGCTCTCCCTCCCGATGGACGATCACCGTGACCTCCGGCACCAGATCGGGGCTCAGGCGCACGGGGACCCGGTAGGTGCCCAGGCGGCGCAGGGGCTCACCGCCGATCTTGCGCCGGTCGAAGGGCCGGCCCAGTTCCCGCTCCAGCGCTTCGGCGATGTGGCCGGTGGTGACGGAGCCGTAGAGCCGGCCGGTCTCTTCGCTGGCCTTGACAGCGAAGGTGAGGGTAAGGGTCTGGATCTGCTCGGCCAGGGCGGTCAGTTCAGCCGTTTCGCGGGCTTGCCGCTCCACAGCTCGACGCCGCAGCACTTCCACCTGTTTGGCCACCCCTGGGGTCATCCGCAGGGCGAAGCCCTGGGGGATGAGGTAGTTGCGGGCGTACCCATCGGCGACCTCTTTGATCTCGCCAGCCCGGCCCAGCCGTTCCACATCCTTCAGCAAGAGAATCTTCATCGTGGTGATGCCCTCCTCTGTGGTTGAGGTTTGGCAGAATGATACCACAAATAAACGAAGGCGCAACCTGCCCCATTCAGCTTTGCAGGGCGCTTCTGCCCTCCCACTCCACCGGTCTGGCCTATTTCGGATAGAAGCGTATTGTCAACCGGTCTTCAAGCAGCGCCAACTGCTGGTCCCGTGTGACCAGCATCATACCCTCTCGGATCGCTGTGGCAGCGATGAGCGCATCGGGCAGGGAGAGTCGCCTCAGTCCTATCTCGCGGCGAAGCTGGCCTGCCAGTCGGGCGATCTCTCCATCCACTGCCACCCGCCGCAGGCAGAGGAGAAGAGCCTCGTGCTTCTCCTCTTCACCAGGTCTTAAACCCTGCCAGAGTTCTGCTTCAGTGATGGTGGAGAAAGCCCCCTGGATGGAGCCTTCGAGGACTTCTTCCACGAGGGGCCGCACGCCTGCCCGTCCGCAGTAGTAGTCTATCAAAGCCACTGTGTCGAAGAGGTAGCCTTCAGTTCCGTGCATCCTCTACCTCACGATCGCGAGCAGCCAGTCCAGATCGGCTCTGGGCCAAGTAGACATCCGGGTCCCGGTCGGCCCACATCCCAAAAGCCTGGCGGGCCAAAGTCAGCGTCGTAGGCTGCTTCTCTCCATTGCCAATCTCGATCTGCCCGGCCACCCAGCGCTCTAAGAGGCGGCGGGTGACCTCGCTGATGGTGAGCCCTTCCCGAAGTGCTTTGGTCCGGGCGGAGTGCCAAAGCTCTCGGGGGATGCGCAGAGAAACGTGTCCCATACCCATCGCTATCCCTCCCGTCCGCTGAGTCCACCTAGGGGGTTACTGGTTCTTTGGGCGCATCTATTCAGCCTACCCTCCCGCAGGTCACTGGTCGAGGGCGCTTTCAACCCCGATGGGCTATTTGAAGCACGGTTTCGCGTCGGAAACGCGCCTAACCTGCGGGAGGGTGAGCAGTTATCTTTGGGCGCTATTATGCCTGAGGGCTCGCCTTCTGTCAAGCAGTATGCTACAATTACCGGTTAGCCGCCTGGTCCAGGGGTCGGCACCAAAGGACCACTGACGGCTGACGGCCGACCGCCGACCGACCGACCATCCGGCTGAGGACCGAGGACTGAGGACCAAGGACTACCCGACCCAATGGCTACCCAACTACCTGACCGTCCAACCGCTCCTCCATGGCTCCTTCCGGCGCTGCTGCTTCTGCTGCCGGCCCTCGCCTTCGGCGCAGTGCTGACAGGCCGGGTCTTCTACTGGGGCGTCTACCTCCTGCAGTTCTACCCCTGGCGGCTGCTGGTGGTCCGGGCTTACCAGGCCGGCCGCTGGCCCCTCTGGACGCCGCTGCTGGGAGCCGGCGCCCCCCTGGCCGCCAACCTCCAGTCGGCCGCCTTCTACCCGCCCAACCTCCTCTTCCTGGTGATGCCGGTGGAGCGGGCCTTCGGTTGGAGCGTCGTCCTCCACCTGGCCTGGGCCGGGCTGGGGCTCTACGCCTACGCTCGCCTCATTGGCCTGCGCCCCGGCCCGGCCTTCCTCGCCGGCCTCAGCTTCGGCCTCGGGAGCTACCTGGTCACCCGCACCGTCTTCCTGAGCATGGCCAACGCCGTGCCCTGGGCCGCCTGGGTCCTCTTCGCCACCGAACGCCTCCTCCGGCACCGGTCCCGCCGTGCCGTCGCCCTCCTGGCCCTGACTATGGCGATGCTCCTCCTGGCCGGCCACGCCCAGACCGCCTTCTACACCCTCCTCGCCACCACCACCTACGCCCTCTATCGGGCCGCCGGCGAGCGGTCCGCCTCCGCTCTCCGCCCTCTCGCCCTCTACGGCCTCGCCCTCCTGCTGGGCCTCGCCCTCGCCGCCGTCCAACTGCTTCCCACCGCCGAACTCACCCTCCACTCCCAACGAACAAGCGGCCTGGACGACACCTTCGCCCTGGAGTACTCCTTCTGGCCCTGGCGGCTGATCACCCTCCTGACGCCCGACTTCTTCGGCCATCCGGCCCGAGACGGCTACCACGGCCAGGGCAACTACTGGGAGTACGCCGCCTACGTCGGCCTCTTCCCCCTTTTCTTGGCCGGCGCCGCCTTGCACCACTGGTGGCTGGAACGGCGCCGCCCCTCAGGGCCGACCGACCCGCTGCGGCTGGTCCCCTTCTTCACCCTGCTCACCCTGGCCGGCCTCTACCTGGCCCTGGGCCAACGGTCGTGGCTCTACATGGCCCTCTACCGCCACGTCCCGCCCTTCAGCGCCTTCCAGGCTCCCGCCCGCCTCCTCCTCCTGTGGGCGCTGGGCCTTCCCATCCTGGCGGGGATCGGCCTCCAGCAGGTGACCGCGCCGGCCGTCCGAGAGCGCTTCGGCCGCCCCACCTGGGAGCCTTGGTTGGTGATCCTGGGGCTGGGCGTGGCCGTAGGCGGCCTGGGAGCCCGCTTCGTCCCCGGCCTCCCCCCTCGCTTCGGGAACGGGACCCTGCGCCTGGGGCTCGGCCTGGCCCTGGTCGGCGGCCTCATCCTCCTGCGCCACCGCGCCCGGCATCCCCGTCCGGCCCGCCGCTGGGAGGCGCTGGCCCTGGCACTGACAGCCGTGGACCTCTTCAGCGTCGCCTGGAATTACCAGCCCACCACCGACCCCGCTCTCTACCACCAGCTTCCGGCTACGGTGGAGGCTGTGGCGGGGGAAGCAGCCGGTGGTCGGCTCTTCCTGGTCCGCCCCCGCCAGGTCTACGACCGCTACATCTCGCTCACCACCTTCGGCGACTCGGCCCCTGAGGCCCTGCAGGGGCTGCTGGAGAGCCTGCACCCCAATCTCAACGCCGCCTACGGGTTGCCCGGCGTGGACAACTACGAGCCCCTGCTGGTGGGGCGCTACAGCCGCCTGCGAGAGGCGCTGACGACGCGCCCGCTGACGGAGACGCTCCCCCTGCTCCGGCGGCTGGGTGTCGGCACGCTGTTGGTGCCCGATGCCACAGGGGAGCGGGTCCGGGTCCGGCAGATCGAAGCCTACCCCCGCCTGAGCCTCGTGCCCACCGCCCGCGTGATCGCCTCCGAGGAAGCGCTGCTGGCCCAGGTGCTGGCCGGGGCCTGGGACCCCCGGCGGGAGGTCCTACTGGCAGCCCCGCCGCCTCCGCCCGCTCCCAACGGGGCTCCGCCCGCCGAGGAGGGGGACAGCGCTCAAGGCGGTCCAGGGTCGCTCACGATGTTGCGCGATGAGCCAGACCTTGTTACAATACAGGCCGTCCTCACCGCACCGGCCTACCTGGTACTGATGGACACCCTCTACCCAGGCTGGGAGGCGACGGTGGATGGGCGGCCTGTTCCCATTCTGCGGGCCAACTACGCCTTCCGGGCCCTGGCCCTGGAGGCGGGGGAGCATCGGATCGTCTTCCGCTATGCTCCGGCCAGCTTTCGGTGGGGGCTGCGGATCAGCGGCCTGGCCCTGCTGACCCTGGTGCTGTTGGCCCTGCCCCGACCCGCCCTCCCACCCGCCGACTCGCTGACCCGCTGACTCGCTGACTCGTTGACTCGCTAACTCGCTGACCTACCGGAGGAGAGACGGACGTTGAAAGCGACGGTTATTGTGCCTACGTACAACGAACGGGACAACATCCGGCAATTGGTGGACTTGATCCTGGCCCAGCCCACGCCGGTGGACGTGCTGATCGTGGACGACAACTCCCCTGATGGGACGGGGGAGCTGGCCGATCAACTGGCCGCCCAACGGGATGGGCGGGTGGCGGTCATCCACCGGCCCGGCAAGCTGGGGCTGGGGACGGCCTACATCGCGGGGTTCAAACAGGCGCTGGCGGCGGGGGCCGAGCGGATCATCACGATGGATGCCGACTTCTCCCACCACCCCCGCTACATCCCCGACCTGCTGGGCCGCTCGGTCCGGGCCGATCTGGTGATCGGCTCCCGCTACGTGCCGGGGGGAGGCACCCGTTTCTGCAGCCTCAAGCGGCGGCTCTTGAGCCGGGGTGCCAACCTCTTCGCCCGCCTGATGCTGGGGCTCCAGGCCCACGACTGCACGGCCGGCTTCCGCTGCTACCGGCGGGAGGTGCTGCAGTCCATTGACCTGGACGCCATCTTCTCCGATGGCTACTCCTTCCTCATAGAGATGATCTACAAGGTCCAGCGTAAGGGGTGGCGGGTCGCCGAGGTGCCCATCATCTTCGAGGATCGTCGTCACGGCCTCTCCAAAATCTCCCGGGTGGAGATCGTCAAAGCCCTGTACACGGTGCTGCGCCTGGCCCCCCACCGTTTCATCCGTCCCTAACGCGCAGCCCCCAATCACCGACCACAGGCAACACACAACGCAAATGGAATACGTCTCCTGTAATCTATGCGGTTCGACCACCAGCCGGGTCCTCTACCCCAGCACGCTGCATCCCGAGGGCAACCCGGACCTCAGCGCCTTCCGCTGTACCAGCAGCGGCTATGGTCGTCATCACACCATTGTGCAGTGCACCCGGTGCGGCCTGATCTATGCCAATCCGCGCTGGAACGAGGAGGAGCTGCTGACCCGCTACGAGGCGGTGGAGGACCCCCTCTACGTGGAGGAGCGGGAGGGCCGGGTCCTCACCTTCCGGCGCCACCTGCGCCCGCTGGAACGGCTAATGCCGCCTGGGGAGGGCCGGCGGCTGCTGGACGTGGGCTGCCACGTCGGCATCTTCGTCGAGATCGCCAGCGAGCACGGCTGGGATGCCTGGGGGGTGGAGCCCTCCCACTGGGCCGCCGTCGAAGCGCGGCGCCGGGGGCTCCAGGTCGTGGAAGGGACGATGGCCTCGGCCGGCTTCGCCGATGGCTTCTTCGACGTCATCACGATGTGGGACGTCATCGAGCATGTGGCCGACCCGATGGCCGAGGTACGGGAAGCCTACCGGCTGCTGAAGCCGGGGGGGCTGCTGGTGATCCACACGATGGACATCGAGAGCCCCTTCGCCCGGCTGATGGGCGCCCGCTGGCCCTGGCTGATGGAGATGCACATCACCTACTTCTCCCGGCGCACCCTGCGGATGCTGGTGGAGAAGGTCGGCTTCCAGGTGGTCGAGATCCGGCCCCAGGGCCGCTACCTGCGGCTGGGCTACCTGGCCACCCGCGTGGAAGCCTTCGTTCCCTGGTTGGGGCGGGGTCTGGGACGGCTCTTCGCCTGGCTGCGGGTGGATGGCAAGGCGGTGCCCATCAACTTGGGAGACTTGGTGACGCTGTTCGCCGTGAAGCGTGAGGCGTGAAGCGTGAGGCGTGAAGCGTGAGGCGTGAGGCGTGAAGCGTGAAGCGTGAAGCGTGAAACGTGAAGGGGAGGGGAAGATGAGCCAGGAATACGAAGCGATCATCGGCATGGAGGTCCATGCCCAACTGCTCACCCGGTCCAAGATGTTCTGCCGCTGTGCCGTGGTGGAGGATGTGGGGGACCTGCCCCCCAACACCTACGTCTGCCCCGTCTGCACGGGGATGCCGGGCACGCTGCCGGTCATCAACCAACGGGCGGTGGAGTACACCATTATGACCGGTCTGGCGCTGAACTGCCAGATCGCCGAGGCGAGCGTCTTCGCCCGCAAGAACTACTTCTACCCCGACCTCCCCAAGGGCTATCAGATCTCCCAGTACGAGCTCCCCCTGGCCTCCAACGGCTGGCTGGAGATCGAGACGGAGGCGGGCCGGCGGCGCATCGGCATCCGGCGTGTCCACCTAGAGGAGGATACGGGCAAGCTCTACCACGTGGGCGACCACAGCCTGGTGGACTTCAACCGGGCCGGCGTGCCCCTCATCGAGATCGTCACCGAGCCCGACTTCCGCTCCGCCGACGAGGCCTACGCCTACCTGGTGAAACTGCGCACCATCCTGCGCTACCTGGGGGTCTCCAGCGGCGATATGGAGAAGGGGGCGATGCGTTGTGAGGCCAACATCTCCCTGCGGCCCGTCGGCTCGGACCAACTGGGCGTCAAGACGGAGATCAAGAACCTCAACTCCTTCCGGGCGGTCCGCCTGGCCCTGGCCTACGAGATCCAGCGCCAACGGGAGATCCTGGAGGCGGGGGGCGAGGTGCTCCAGCAGACGATGGGCTGGGATGAGCAGCGGGGGATCACCGTGCCCCAGCGGAGCAAGGAGTACGCTCACGACTACCGCTACTTCCCGGAGCCGGACCTCCCACCGCTGGAGGTGAGCCGGACCTGGGTGGAGGAGATCCGGGCCCGGCTGCCGGAGCTGCCCGACGCCCGCAAGGAGCGGTTCATCCAGGAGTACGGCCTGCCGGCCTACGACGCCGGCGTGCTGGTGGCCGACCGGGCGGTGGCCGACTACTTCGAGGCCGCCGTCCAGGTGGGCGACGGGCGGGTGGCCCCCAAGACGATCAGCAACTGGATCACGGGGGAGCTCTTCCGCCTGCTCAACGAGGCGGGGCAGGAGATCACCCAGGCTCAGGTGACGCCGGAGGCTCTGGTCACCATCATCCGCCTGGTCCAGGAGCGGACGATCAACATCAACACCGGCAAGGAGGTGCTGGCGAAGGTCTTCGCCACAGGCCGCTCCCCCCGGGCCATCGTCGAGGAGGAAGGGTTGGCCCAGATCTCCGACGCCGAGGCCCTGGTGGGCATCGTTGAACGGGTGATCGCCGAGAACCCCGGCCCTGTGGCTCAGTATCGGGGTGGGAAGAAGACGGTGCTGGGCTGGTTCGTCGGCCAGGTGATGAAGGCGACCCGGGGGAAGGCGAATCCGCAACTGGTGAAGACGCTGCTCCAGGAGCGGCTGGAGCAAGAAGAAGGGTGACCGGCCTCTGCAGCGTGCCGATCACCCGAAGTAGGAAAAGAAGGCTCGGGGGCCAGGATTCGAACCTGGATAGCGGGATCCAAAGTCCCGCGTCCTGCCGTTAGACGACCCCCGACTGTTGGAAACCCCGGCTTCCCGGAGGATTTTAGGGCTCAGGCCCCGGCTCCCGTCCCAGTGGGTTCGGGAGCCGGGGGGTTTTGAGCCAACACCTGCTTCTCAAAAAAAGACGGACGCAGTGCTCACCCGGCCCGCGCCCGTCCGATGGTGCTCCTCATCTCCTGGTTCTGGGTGAGGATCGCGCACCCCTTCCGGCGCAGGGTCGTGGCGAGGCACCCTGTTGGCCGGTATCAGCCGTTCGGAAGGGGGAAGGCCCTTCCGGCCCGCCTTTGGAACCCCGGCCCCAGGCCGATGGCGCTCGGAGCCACTGCCGCCTATTGCCCGGCTCGTCCATCACTCTCGGACCTCCACGGCTGTCCGATCCAGCATCTGCAGGATGTCCGATCCCCGGATGAAAACGCGGCGCACCCCGTTGGGCCGGCTGACCCGCAGTTGCCCGGAGGCGATAAGCCGTTTGAGCGTGCTCAGGCTAATGCCCAGCAACGCCGCCGCCTCCTCGCGGGAGTAGATGGCATTGGGGTGAACGACCGGCTTTTCCACGGGGGCTCTCCTCGCCTGGTACAGCACATCCCCATTCTACCACAGCTTGACCACGATGTCAAGGGGTTTGTGCGGCCTTTTAGGGTCATCTAGGGCTCTCTACGGATCAACTTTACAAGCGGGGATGGTCGTCTGTCCCTTCGTCTGCGTGGGATCGGCCGAGGGCGTAGCTTCGCTCGTTCCACGCTTCCTCGAGATTCTCCTCGAAGTCACGGAGACACTGGGGGTGGTGAGGACGAAGAGCCCCCTACGAGGGCTTTGCCATCACTCGCTCCCAAGTGGGCTGAGGTAGCGGGCGACGACCCAGCCGACCCGCCCCTGGTCGTCCCGCACTTGGACCCAGAGCTCCCCTTCGACCTCCTGGGAGCGGTTGAGGAGTTCCACCTGAGCGCCCTCGGCCAGCACGCCGGCCACCGCCCCCCCCGGCTGCCAGCGCAACCGCAACCCTCGCCCGCCGGTGCCCGTGACGACGGCCAACGCCGGGGTCGGCGTCGGCGTGACGGTGGGCGTGGCTGTCGGGGTCGGCGTTAAAGTGGGCGTCGCCGTGGACGTCGGCGTCGGGGTGGGCGTCGCCGTGGTGGTCGGCGTGGCCGTCGGCGTTGGCGTGGGGGTAGGCGTTGGCCCCGGCGTCGGCGTCGGGGTGGGCGTCGGGGTGGGCGTCGGTGTCGGCGGCACGAAGGGGTCCAGTTGGGTGGTTGGGATCACCGTCAGCACCAGGGCCACCGGGCGTTGCAAGCGGGTGGCTACCCGCTCCTGCAGGGCGACCGTCTCCTCGTGGCGCACCGAACGGGTCGCCCGCACGGTGATCTGCAGGTGGAGGATACCCTCGCCCATCGCCGCGATCTGTACCTCCTCCAGGGTGACGCCGGGCAACGCTGCCAGTTCGGCCTGCACAGCCTCCTGGACGGTCTGGCGGAGGCGAGCCTCGGTCACCGAGCGGTAGGTGAGCAGGCCCAGGGGCAGGCTGATGGCCACCAGCAGGATCACGATGCCTATCACGCCGCGCCCGAAAAGGCGCTGCCGTTCCCGCTTCTCCGGCTCCGGTTTGAAGCCCAGGAGCAGAAAGGTGGTGCCGCCGGCGGCGGCGATGGCGACCAGGTTGGTGGCGAAGAGGAGGAAGGCCCCGCCGGCGATCCGACCACTGCCCAGGGCCAGGCCGATCCCTGCCGCCGCCAGGGGCGGGACCAGGGAGGCAGCGATGGCCACCCCCGGCAGGGCCGAGGAGACCTCCTTGCGGCAGAGGGCGTAGGCGCCGGCCGCCCCCGAGGCCAGCGCCACCCCCAGGTCTAGGAGGGTGGGGCGGGTTCGGGCCAGGACCTCCGCCGTCGCCTGGGCGTCGGGAACGAGGAGGCCGATCAGGAAACCCACGCCGCTGGCGAGGATGATCCCCCGCAGGGTAGAAGTGATGGACAGCCGGAGCAGGTGGGCGTCGCCCAGGGTGATGGCCAGCCCTAGCCCGACGATGGGCGACATCAGGGGGGCCACGAGCATCGCGCCGATGACCAGGGCCGGGCTGTTGAGCAGCAGCCCCAGGGCCGCGATGGTGGCCGAGAGGCTGATCATCACCGAGAAGTCGGTGGTAGCGCGGGCGCTGCGCCGCACCTCCCAGAAGACCTCCCACCGTTCCTCCTCGCTGAGGGTGGGGAAGAGGGCGAAGATGCGGTCCCAGGTCCGGCGGGCGATGTGCAGGGCCGGCCCCAGCCGACGCTTGACGACGATGACGGGGATGGGGGAGCGGCGGGCCACCTGGCGCGGCACCTCGCCGAAGAGGACGCGGTTGATCACCCCCTCCCGCGAAGCGCCGATGAGGATGGCGTCGTAGCCCTGGCCCGCCGCCTTGAGGATGCCCGCCGTGGGGGAGACCGCCTCGATCAGTTGGGTGGACAGGGGGGCCTTGGCCCCCGACGAGGCCGCCGAGTAGGGGGCAGCCGCCGGTGCTGCCCCTACTTCCCCCAGACCCTCGGGGATGGGGGCGAGGGTGCTGCGGATGGCCTCACGGGCGGCCTGCCGCTGGAGGGGGCCGGCGTTGGCCTGCACGACGGCCAGGACGGTGGCCTGACCTCCGTGGTGACGGGCCAGGGCGTAGGCGATCTGAGCGGCCAGCGCGGCGTTGGGACCGCCGGCCGTGGGGACCAGCAGCCGACGCAAGGAATGGGCCTCCATCGGGGTCGAGAGGCGCATCACCGCCATGTCGCAGGGCGGGTCTTCCATCAGCGCAGCCACAGCATCCCGACCATACCAGACGAACTGCCGGGCACTGCTCTGGGAGCGGCCTCGCTCCGACTCCCCTTGCCAGCCCATCACCAGCAGGCGGACCTGCTCCTCATGGACGACCTGGCGGATGGTCTGGACCGTGTCGCCGCTGGTGCGGAAGAGCCCCCGGGCGGCCACCCCCATCGCTCGGGCCTGGGCGATGGCCGCCTCCAGCAACGGGGTTGTGCCCCCCTCGGCATGCTCCCCCCACCGGGCCTGGACGTGTAGGAAGAGCAGTTCCCCGCCCCAGGCCAGGGCACAGGGGCCGGCCACCGCCAACAGTGGGGCGATCTCCTCCGGGGTGGTGATGGGCACCAGAATCCTCGTTGCCTCATCCCTCATCGCTCGTCTCTCATTGCTCCCCTGCGCGTTGCGGCCCCTCCGGCTGCCGGCCAGCCCCCCCGTGCGGGGAGAGGAGGGATGACCCGGTTCAATCCCCCTTCCCGACGACTTTCTGGTCCCCCGTCACGATGACGCTGCCCGATACATCCCCGCCGATGGCGACGCCTCGCTCCCCGGCGGCCACGGCTCCCGGCCCCTGAGCGATGGCCCCGGAGCCGTGCAGTTCGGCGTGGTAGGAGGTGCCGGGCTCCAGGCCCTGGGCCTTCAGCAGGTTCAGGAGCTCCCGGGCCTGACGCACCACCTCGGCGTCCTGGCCGGCGCCGGCCGCCTCCAGTTCCTCCTTCAACACCCCCTTCCGGGCGTCGGAGTCGGGCTTCTTCTCTACGCCCTGGATGGCTCCCTGGAGGTCGGCCTTCTCGCCGAACTTGCGGAGGAGGAGGGCCTTGAGGCCGGCGTAGCCATCCTTCACCGCCTGGCCCACCGTCTCCTTGGCTGCGGCCGCGGCTCCCGCCGCCACCGCCGTCACAATGGTCGTGATCGGGTCCATCTTCACCTCCTTTTCGTTCCTCATCTCTCATTCCCTCGTTGCCTCATCGTCCCATCCCCTCGTTGCCTCATCGCCCCATCCCCTCGTTGCCTCATCCCTCATCCCCCCTCCCCCCACCCCCCCTCGTCGCCTCGCCCCCCATCGCCTCATCCCTCCTCCCCCCCTCCGCCAGCCACTCGGCCAGATGGCGGACGGTGATGGGGAGCCCCTGCCGCCGTACCCCTCCCGCGATCTGCATCAGGCAGCTCCAGTCGCAGCCGACGAGGAGGTCGGCCCCGCTGGCCTGCACCGCCCGGAGCTTGCGGGCCAGCATCGCCCCCGACAGGGCCTCGAAGTGGACGGCGAAGAGGCCGCCGAAGCCGCAGCAGGTCTCGGCCTCCGGCAGGGGGAGGTAGCGAGCCCCGGCGACCGCCTGGATCAGCCGCTCCGGTTGTCGGCGCACCCCCAGCATCCGCGTCAGGTGGCAGGAAGGGTGGTAGGTCACCGTTCCCTCGTAGCGGGCGCCCAGGTCGTCAACGCCCAGGCCGTCCACCAGGTACTGGCTCAACTCGTAGGTCTGGGCGGCCAGCGCCTCCCATCGGGTGCGCAGGGGGCCGTCGTCCAGCAGTTCGGCGTAGCCGTGGCGCACCATCGCCACACAGGAGCCGGAGGGGGCGACCACCGGCAGGGCCGGGTCGAAGGTCTGGACCCAGTGCTCGGCCATGGAGCGGGCCTCGGCCCACCGCCCCACGTTGAAGGCCGGCTGCCCGCAGCAGGTCTGGCCGGGGGGGAAGCGGACCCGGACCCCCAGGCGTTCCAGGAGCTGCACGGTGGCGATCCCGATCTCGGGCCTCAGCCAGTCCACCAGACAGGTGACGAAAAGCTGCACGGTTGGGCTCATCGTGTCTCTCCAGGACCCCTCTCTCGAGATCACTGCACGCCGCCGCCGGTCGGGGCAGGACCTCGACGCCCCAGGCCACCCGGCCATCCGACCGGAGCCAGGCACCGGCGGGTAAGGCACAAGCGGAACAGGCGACCACCCGACTACCCGACCAAAAAAGCGTAGAGCTCGCGGGGGCCGTGGACGCCCAGGGTCAGGGTCTGCTCGATGTCAGCGGTGCGGCTGGGGCCGGTGATGGCGATGAGGGCACTGCTCTGCTCCAGCCAGCGGGCCAGGTCGCCCCGCTCCCTGGCCGCCTGAATCCACGCGCTCAGGGAGGGGTAGACCTGGGCCCGGCGCACGAGGGCGATGTGGACGGGGGGAAGCAGGGAGGCGGCGCGTCGGCGGCCCGGCCCCCCGGCGATCCAGAGGGACCCTGTGTCGGCGAAGGCGGCCACGACGCCGGTGATCCCCACCTCGGCCGTCGCCCAGCGCCGCCACCGTTCCCGGCGCGGCTCCTCCTGGTGGGGCAGGACCCCGCCCAGCACCGTGACGCCCATCCGGGCCAGGGCCTCGGCCAGAGCCTGGAAGAGGGGGGTCTCCTCGCCCTCCAGCAGGACCCGCTGGGCTCCCTTGCGCCGGACGAGGGCCATCACCTGCTCCACGGCTTCGGCCTCGCTCCGGCAGCGCAGCCCCTGGGTATCAACGGCCCGCCAGGCCTCCATAAGACGCTCTAGGGGGTCGGGTGGTCGGGTGGTCATCTGGTCACTTGGTCGAGTGGTCGGGTGGTCGCTTGGTCGGGTGGTCATCTGGTCATTTGGTCGAGTGGTCATTTGGTCCTCGGTCCTCAGTCCTCAGTCCTCAGCCCTCGGCCCTCGGCCCTCAGCCCTCAGCCCCCGCCCCGACCACCACCGGCGGAAGGGGGTGGAGGCGGGGGCGGGGAAGTCGCGGCTCGCGGTCCAACGGGCCAGCGGCCCCTTCCCCTGGCGGATCCAGCCCTCGTCGGCCTGACGGCGGAGGAGGGCCATCGCCCAGCGCCCGGCCCGCTCCCAGAGGCGGGGGTGGCGGGCGGTCCAGGCGTAGAGGCGCAGGCCCAGCCGCTCCCACCAGGGGAGCAGGTGGCCGGCCGTCCACTGCCGCCACCGCAGCAGGAGGTCCGGCAGGTGGATGCGGACGGGGCAGGCGACCTGGCAGGCCCCGCAGAGGCTGCTGGCGAAGGCCAGCTCGGCCCGCTCGCTCCCCATCAGCATCGGCGTGACGATGGAGCCGATGGGGCCGGTGTAGACGCTGGCGTAGGCGTGGCCGCCGATGGCCTGGTAGACGGGGCAGACGTTCAGGCAGGCCCCGCACCGGATGCAGAGCAGGGCTTCCTCTAGAGGAGTGCCCAGCCAGCGGGAGCGCCCGTTGTCCACCAGCACCACGTGCAGCGCCTCGGGGCCGTCGGGCTCCTCAGCCCGGCGGGGGCCGGTCAGGAAGGAGGTGTAGACGGTCATCACCTGGCCTGTGGCGCTGCGGGCCAGCACCCGGAGCAGCACTTCCGCATCCTCCCAGGTGGGCACCACCCGCTCGATCCCCATCACCGCCACGTGGACCGGCGGAACCGTCGTCACCATCCGACCGTTCCCCTCGTTGGTGACGAGGACCAGGGTGCCCGTCTCGGCGATGCCGAAGTTCACGCCGCTGACCCCCAGGCCGGCCTGGAGGAAGACCCGGCGCAGCGCCTGGCGGACCGTCGCCGTCATCGTCTCGATCTCGTCGGTGGGGGGCATCCCCAGGTGGCGCTGGAAGAGGGCGGAGACGTCCTCCCGGCGTTTGTGGATGGCGGGGGCGATGAGGTGGGAGGGGCGTTCGCCCGCGAGTTGGAGGATGTACTCCCCCAGGTCGGTCTCGACCACGCGGAGGCCGGCCCGCTCCAGCGCCGCGTTCAGCCCGATCTCCTCGGTCACCATAGACTTGCTCTTGGCGACCAGGGGGCTGCCGGCCTGTTGGGCCAGCCGCACGACGAGGTCGCAGGCCTCCTGGGCCGTGGCGGCCCGGTGGACGTGCCCGCCGCGGGCCTCGACGGCGGCGGTGAACTGCTCCAGGTAGCGGTCCAGGTGGGCGATGGTGTGGGCGCGGATGGCGCGGGCCTGGTCTCGGACGGCCTCGGCGTCGGGCAGGGTGGCGAAGACGGCCTCCCGCCGGACGGCGAACTGGCGGGTAGCCCGGTCCAGAGCCACCCGCAGGTGCTCGTCGGCCAGGGCCTGGACGATCCGGTCCTGGAAGGCAGGCGATGGCACTCCCATAGGGGCCTCCCGGAGTCTAGACGGGGCGGGTCGGGCAGGGGGAGACGACCGCCGCGCCGGGCTCATCGTTCCCGCTACATTGTACTCCATGGTCGCAAAGGGGGCAACCCTGTAGGGCTGAGGGCTGAGGGCTGAGGACTGCGGACTGCGGACTGAAATAGGTTGTCGAAATGGGCGCTTTGTGCTACGATTGTTGGGCGTTGGTCCGGGTGCGATACCTGCGGACGGAAAGGAGCCGGACGGTGCCAACCCAATCTCTGCTGCAAGCCGATGGGATCGTCGTGGGGTCGGGTCCCGGCGGGGCGACGGTGGCCCGGGAACTGGCCCGGCGTGGTTGGCGGGTGCTGTTGCTGGAACGGGGTGCCGACCACCGAGGCCGCCCCTACTACGGCACCTACCTGGGCGCGTTGCTCTACACCGATCGGAGGAGCCTGCTCTTCACCCAGGAAGGGCTCAACATCATCCGCCCCCTGATGGTGGGCGGGGCGACCAGCATGTACTGCGGCTGTGCGGCCCCGCCCCCGCCCTGGCTGAAGGCCCGGTACGGGGTGGACATCACCCAGGAGGTCGCCGAGACGATGGAGGAGCTGGGGATCGCGCCCCTGCCGGCGGAGCTGCGGGGGGCCGCTTCGACCCGCATCGCCCAGGCGGCCCAGGCGCTGGGCTACGACTGGCAGCCCCAGCTCAAGTTTATGCGGCCCGACCGCAGCCGGGCCTTCCGCTGCCGGGCGACCTGCATGCTCGGCTGCCGCTGCGGGGCCAAGTGGAACGCCGCCGAGTACGTGGAGGAGGCAGTGGCTGCCGGCGCCCGGTTGCTCACCCGCGCCCGCGTGGACCGCGTCCTGATCGAGGACGGGCAGGCCATCGGCGTCGAGGGGCGGCTGCGGGGCCGGCCCTTCGTCGCCCGGGCCTCCACCGTCGTGCTGGCGGCCGGCGGCATCGGCACCCCCCGCATCCTCCAAGCCTCCGGCTTCCGGGAGGCGGGGGTCGGCATGACGATGGACACCACGGTGATGGTCTACGGCTTCGTCCGGGAGCAGGGTATCGGCAACGAGCCCCCGATGACCTGGTCCTGGGAGGACCCCGAGGCGGGCTACATGCTCAGCACGCTGATTGACCCCTGGCTCAACTACCCCCTGGTGATGGCCCGTCAGGGGTGGCGGGCGCTCCTCTCCTGGACCCGCTGGAACCACATCCTGGGGGTGATGATCAAGCTCAAGGACGAGGTCTCCGGTGGCGTCTTCCCCGACGGTCGCATCAGCAAGCCGATGACGGCACGGGACCGGGAGCGGCTGGCCGCCGCCCGCGAGGTCTGCCGGCGCATCCTGGTCGAGGCCGGTGCCGATCCCTCGGAGATCCTGATGACGCCGCTGCGTGGCACCCATCCCAGCGGCACGGTGCGCATCGGGGCGATGCTGGACCGGAACCTCCAGACGGAGGTGGGCGGCCTCTACGTCTGCGATGCCAGCGTCTTCCCCGAAGCCCTGGGGCGGCCCACCGTGCTGACGATCATCGGGCTGGGCAAGCGGCTGGCGAAGCACCTGGCAGGAGGGGCCGATGCCCACGGAGGCTCTGTGGAAGGAACTGGAGCGCTTTCCCCGCCTGCGGCTGGCTGACTACCCGACGCCCTTGGAGCCCCTGCCCCGCCTGAGCGCCGCCCTGGGCCGGCCCCTCTACGTCAAACGGGACGATGGGGTGGGGCCGGCGATGGGGGGCAACAAGGTGCGGAAGCTGGAATACCTGCTGGCGGAGGCCCAGGCCCGGGGGGCCCGCAAGGTGGTCACCTTCGGGGGGCTGCAATCGAACCACGCCCGGATGACGGCGGCGGCGGCCCGCCGTCTGGGGATGGAACCCCACCTCTTCTTCTTCGAGCGCCGCCCGCGCCGCCTGACGGGCAACCTGCTGCTCAACGGGCTGCTGGGGGCCCGGATGCACTTCATCCCCTTCGGGGGCGGGGGGGAGGCCGGTATGAGCCTGGAGATGACCATCCGGCTGGTGCGCTGGCTGGCCCGGCTGTGGGTGGGGCCTCACTACTTCATCCCGGTGGGGGGCCACTCCTGGCGCGGTTGCCTGGGCTACGTGCGGGCCGCGCTGGAGCTGGACGAGCAGGCACGGGGCCTGGGCATCGAGGGAGCCTGGGTGGTCGTGGCGGCGGGCACGGGAGGGACGCTGGCGGGGCTGCTGTCCGGGCTGACGCTGAGCGGGTCGTCGCTGCGCCCCCTGGGCATTGATGTGGGCAAGCTCTGGAAGGGCTTCCCCGCCTCTATCGCCCGGCTGGCCGGTGAGATCTGCGCCCGTCTCGGGCGGCCTCGCCCCTTCACCGCCGAGGAGGTGCCCCTCATCGAGGCCACCTACGTGGGGGAGCGGTACGGCGTGCCCTCGGCCCAGGGGACGGCCGCCCTTCGGAAGATGGCCCGGCTGGAGGGCATCCTTCTCGACCCGGTCTACACCGGCAAGGCTTTCGCCGGCCTCCTGGACCTGGTGGAGCGGGGCCGGTTGGGTCGGGATGAGCCGGTGATCTTCCTGCACACCGGCGGGGTGCCGGGCCTCTTCGCCCTCCCGGAAAGCGTCGGACACCCTGCCGGTTTGCACTGACCATCGGGTCGTGTTACAATCGGGCGGGGGGCCTTGCCTCAAGAAGTAGGGTGAGGTAAGATATTATTACGAGGAAAAGTTTAGGTGGAAGACCTGGATTGGCCGTTCCGCCAAAGGGAGAGTAAGGGGCGAGGGGCAAGGGGCAAGAGGTGAGGCCGATGGGGGTGGCCTGACGATCTGCTGTCAACGGATCAGGAGAGCGGATTGAACGGATGATTCGGCCGGTCGGGATTCCCTTGATGAGGCACTCTTCTTGCGGAGGTCTTGGGGGTCCGGGTTTTGCCTGAGCGTTGGGAGGCCCTGGGGGGCTCAGCGGTTTGGGGGTTCTCGGGGTTTTTGAATCGGTGAGTTGCCGAGGGGGAGGGGCGGTGTCCTCGCCCCCCGCAGGATGCAGGGGGGCAGAGAGCGTAGGAGTATATACGAGGCCTTTCCGCATAAGTACATGTTAGCGCGGACGCTGCGCGCCCGCGCTAACTGCGCGGCGGATGCCTCCGCTACGCTCCGGCCATCCGCTGCTAGCCTTCGGCTCGCTGGCGCTCGCCTCCGGCTAACCAGCGGATGAAGCCGACCGGCTTGGTCCGCTCGGCCCTCCCTCCGGTCGGGCCGGCGGCCCTTCGCCGGCGGCTTATCCGCCGCGCAGTTAGCCGTCTTGGAATCACCCATATTTGGAATCACCGCAATGGGACGCGATAATTGGTACAGAAGAACAACTTGGACTGAGTCCGATCGAGAAGCCTTTTTCGCTCGTTTGAACAGAAGTCGTAGCGCTTCCACTAAGGATCAGTACCTCAGAATCCAAGCACTCTACCTGCAGAAAGTTGGAACAGAAGAAATGCTTCGCGCCGCGCTTGAACTTCTCGATTTGTTGTTGGAGCAGTCCCCGGACTCATTTCAGTTGGCGTCAGCCTACCTCCAGAAAGCTGAGTGCTTGCTGGCTTTGGGAGACAAGGCAGGTGCGATAGAATATTTCCGTAAAGCCTTGCAAAGGGAAAGGGAATATCCGAGTGTACAAACCACAGCAGGATTAGAATTTGGCTGGATGATCGTTGAACAAGGCTTATCTCACCTCTATGATGAGGCTCTGGAAGCCATTCAAGCCTATGCGGAAAGAAAGCCAGGACCGATGTTTCCTTACCAACGCTACGTAGTCAATGCTGTTCGAGCCATAATCGCAGAGGAGCGAGGGTATCATGAAATAGCCTCCGAATTAGCACAGAGAGCACTGAACGCAGCGGCACAGACTCACTCAGGATTCCGCTATCACCCGAAGGTTGGGCTGGTTCAAAACACAGACAATCCGATTCACTGTCGCCTCCTGGAGATTGTCGGCGGCGGCTAACCTTCGCGGCGAATGGGGATTGGTAGGGCGGAGGTGAGAGTCAGGGGGAGCGGAAGGCGAATGGGGAATGATGATTCAGCAGTGAGAGCAAGGGGAACCGAAAGCGAATGGGGGCTGGTGGGACGAAAACGGAAAGTAGGGGTTGCCTAGAGCGGATGGGGTGTTGGAGCTGAAGTGAACGGTCCTAACCGGCGGTTGGTGCCGACCTTTCAAATCGGCGCGGCTTGGCGTTCCGCAGATCGGATTTCGGGGCGTTGGGGGGCCTTGGTCCGGGAGGTGGAACGGCGGCACAACCGCAGGCCGTTAGGCAGGGGAAGAGTTATGGGCTACAATCTAACTGATCAGCAAAAGAAACTATTGAAATGGATCGTGCAGGAAGTCCGAGAGGGGAACCTCTCCGAAGAATTTTCGGTCGCTTGGACTTTCGGGGGATGTGTTCTCGCCGACTATGAAGGCGATCCCAGCAATGTACCCAAGATCACACCAGCGCTTCTGGATGCCCTGGCCGAGGCAGGGATGATTCTCTGCAAGCCCTCTCACAAGATGGCTAGATCTGGTCGGCTTTATGAAGCTAGTCGGACTTGTGTCCTCAAGGGTCAGGCTTACGAGGCGGTAGATACCAACTTCGAGCCCTCGCCTCCTCAAAGTGTTTCTCAAATCACCATTGGTGCTCTTATCCATACGATGAGTGGTGGGAATGTTCAAGCGGTTGGTGTGGCACAGAATGCAGAAATCTCGCAGGTCATCGGTGATCCAGACCTGATGCGTTCCCAGGTGGAAGCTCTAACCGAGAGTTTGCTAAATGAGGTCAGGTCTGTCCTTGGGGCGGATGAGCTGGTTGAGTATGCCCAGGCTGTTCGCGATTTGAGAGAGCAATTGCTAGCAGAGAAGCCAGACCCCTCGCTAATCCGGAAGCTCCTGCGTACTCTCGGCTTACTAGGTGACATAGAGGGAACTTTAGGATTGATGACCCGAGTTTGGTCTTTGCTGCATCCTTTGCTTCTTATCGCTGCAGCGAGGCTGGGATAGGGAAATAAACTTGGCGAGCAGGGATTGCCAGCGGTGTAGAATCGCCATCATCTTGCCTACCGATGAATTGCAAAGTCAAGTCTCGGCACCTTAAAATTGCAACCAAGGTCGCCGCTCCCAGGCCCCAATGGCGACAGGCAATAGCCTCCCTACCGATGAATTGCAAAGTCAAGTCTCGGCACCTTAAAATTGCGACCAGGGTCGCCGCTCCCAGGCCCCAATGGCGACAGGCAATAGCCTCCCTACCGATGAATTGCAAAGTCAAGTCTCGGCACCTTAAAATTGCGACCAGGGTCGCCGCTCCCAGGCCCCAATGGCGACAGGCAATAGCCTCCCTACCCCGCCGGGTGCGCCCTTTCCCACAGGGG
>Ga0256830_1000054_pt1 | contig 100428 bp, 102 predicted proteins | sample 128326metaG_FD_190537 | JGI IMG/M metagenome (GOLD analysis project Ga0256830, IMG submission 190537) | Hydrothermal vent microbial communities from Lau Basin, Pacific Ocean - 128-326 | ecosystem: Environmental > Aquatic > Marine > Hydrothermal vents | place: Pacific Ocean: Lau Basin...
GTGGTTATGAAAAAAAGATAAAATCCAGAAAATTACCTAATTTGTTCTCAGTCCTATTCTAAGTAGAATTGCGTAATCCCATTCATGACTACATTCACAGATTCAGCGTAAAGAACCACTTTTACGCTGTATCTCTGGATGTTTTTCACAATTAAACTAGCCAATACATTATCCCGAGTATTCTTCTGCCACTTGCCTCATGATTCTCTAAAAAAAATGATTCCCCAAAGTACAAGGATACGTTTTAAATCTCCACCTTACGTATAGCATAAAGTTGCTTTCACTCTATTATAAAGCCAATAGCAATTACCGAATTTATAACCGCATAAAAATTAAATACACCTTTAGGGTTCACTCTTATTGACGGGATGAATAACAGGAGAATATTTTGCATAAAGTGTAGAAATACCACAACAACATGTTGTGATGAGTATTATATAATAATTAATACTTTCCACCTCTTCCCAATAAGCTTCGAGGGTACTTCTTCCTGTAATTCTTGGGTGTAACACCTACCAGCCTATGAAAAATCCTAGTAAAGTAGCTCTGATCATTAAATCCGACAGCAAATGCCACCTCCGAAACATTCATGTCTGTTGTTTCCAGAAGGGAGATAGCGGTATCCACTCGAAGCTTGTTCAAGAGGTCTGTGAAAGTATAACCCGTTTTCAACCTTAACAGGCGGGAAAAGTATGAGGGGGATACATTGCAGACCCTTGCAACCTCATCCCTGCTAATCGGCTTACTGATGTTGCTCTTCATGTACTCTATTGCAACGGAGAGGGAAGACGGGACAAACTGCCTGGAGGTATCAATTGTCGTCTTTATAAATGTCTCGAGCCAAGCGGTAAGCCAGCTTGAAAGTTCTACCTCGTCCTTTATCTTTATGAAATCGGCAAGATACGAGCTGTTCACCCCAAGAAGCTCCTTTGGGTCAGCCCCCTCCTCCACAACAGCCCTGTACATCTGAACAACCATCTCGAGAACGAGCGCCTTCAATATATCAAAATCATGCTTTCCAAAATGATATATGCCGACAAGCACCCTGTTTATAATTTCTCTTGCCCTTGAAATATCACCATCCCTTATGGCATTTATCAGGTTCCTCTCCTCTATCATGTATATGTCACGTGGGTTCTGATAGTATATCCCCTTGGCAGAGTGAATGGCCTCCGCCATACGGGCATTTACCTGGCTTGCCATCCTGTTTAGCTGCATGAGGCTTCTGGGACAGAGGTTCATCTCCTCGACAATCTCTAGCAGCCTCCAGGATGCTTCCCTCACATTCTTCTCCCTGTTCCTCTCCTCCCGTGGCCCATGGGAAGCGGAAAAGAAGCCCCCGATCACCTCATTGTTAAAGCATACGGGAACAGACCAAAGATATATTTCAAAGCTGTCCATTGAAATGTTTGGTTCTCCCCACCTCACAGACTCCGTAATCATACGCTGGTACTGATCCATGCCAACCTTCTGCCAGTTGTAATAGCCACAACACTCATATAGGAGACCCCTATTATCAACCAAATCTACTAAAGCCAGGCCGTAATCGAAACTCTTTTGATATTCAGCGAGAATATTTTTAAAATCCTTTTCAGTTACAAGCTCTCCAAGGCTAATCATTTTTACCTGTCATTTTCCAGGCTCCCGATGTACAGCAGCCTCTTCCGGTTCCCGACCCTTGTCAAACAGGTTCACCAGTCCTCTTTTCTTTAAGGCCCTTGCCCAGTATACAAAGGGGGTGTCCAGAGCGGCAACTATCAATTTAAAGAGGTAAGTAGTAAGGAGTATCTGCCAAAAGACGGACCAGGAGAATAGGCCGGTGAAAGCAATGGTACAGAAAACGGCACTGTCTATAAGCTGGCTTACCATGGTGCTTAAGTTGTTTCTCAGCCATAGATACTTTCCACCGGTGCTCCGCTTCCAGAAATGGAAGGCCCAGATATCGTGGTTCTGGCTTATCAGGTAAGCGACAAGGCTTGCTGCCATTATGCGGGGCATTACGCCAAAGATCGTTTTTAGGGACTGCTGGGCAAAATCGCTCTCGTCCGGGATGAACAAGAGGCTTACCTGCATAAGGATTGTCATGCTTATCATTGTAAAGAAACCTATCCAGACTGCTTTTCTCGAATCGTGCTTGCCATAGAGTTCGCTTAGGATATCCGTGGTGAGAAATGTTGTCCCGTAGACTATGTTTCCAAGTGTTGCAACAAGGCCAAAGATCTGAACGGTTTTAAGCACCTGGATGTTGGCGATAACTATTGCAAAGCCCGCCCATACGTACAGGCCCGTCTTACCCCAAAGCCTAAAGGCCAGTATGATTAAGAGGAAGTTTAAGGCCATTAACAGAAACCACAGGAGGATATTTGTCATAATAGTAGATTAACACTCCTTTAGGCTTTACAACAAGAGAGGTTTTGCCAGTTCAAATAAAGGAATTAACAATCAAATCGTTTTTTTGTCTTGCATATTTTTTTACCTTTTCCAGAAAGTATCTGTGAATCCTGAGATCATCAGTCAGTTCCGGATGAAAGGCAGTCACAAGAATAGCTCCCTGTTCGACTGCTACGATTTGCTTTCCCTGTAAATTGTGCTGTGAGTTGTCTTTCAAGGAAGCAAGTATTCTTACCGAGCTTCCGACTTGCAATATTAATGGGGCCCTTATAAATATAGCATGAAAAGGCCTTTTCCCTATAACGGGCATATCCAACTCTTCTTCAAAGCTTTCAAGCTGCCTGCCAAATGCATTGCGCCTAATTGTTATATCTATCAAGCTAAGGCTATTCACCCTGGAAAGATCTGCATTGCTATTTTCTATTTTCTTGGAAAGGAGTATCATTCCTGCACATGTTCCATAAAGTGGAAAACCTCTTAATGCCAGGTTTCTGATAATATCAGTAAGGTTATATGCATCTAACAACTTGCTTATTGTCGTACTTTCGCCTCCGGGAATAATAAGACCTTTCACCCCTTCTAAGTCCTTGGGAAGTCTTACAAGAACAGCCTGAGCACCTGTTTTCTCCACAGCAAGTGCGTGTTCTAAAAAGGAACCCTGCAAAGCAAGAATGCCAATTGGTTGTCTCTTTTTCATTTCTGCAATCATACTTTCAGTAGGTCCTGGCTGCTTACCATCCTCTTACGGCAAGCCTATCTTTTTCCTTAATTTCGGATAATTCAAGACCATGCATCGCTTCACCCAGATCTTTTGACACCTCTGCAAGTACCTTTGGATTGTTAAAATGAGTTGTTGCCTCTACCATTGCCTTTGCTCTTTTTAATGGATTCTCAGACTTGAAGATTCCGGAACCCACAAATATACCATCAGCACCCAACTGCATCATTAAAGCAGCATCTGCCGGAGAAGCTATACCACCTGCTGCAAAGTTTACAACTGGGAGCCTACCAGTTACCCCTACTTCAGTGATAAGTTCATATGGTGCCCCAAGATTTTTCGCTTCGGCCATTAGTTCATCTTTACTCATTGAGGAAAGTTTTCTTATTTCATCCATGACTGTTCTCATATGAAACACTGCTTCAACCACATTCCCTGTTCCAGCTTCACCCTTTGTTCTTATCATCGCTGCACCCTCTGCTATTCTCCTTAATGCTTCTCCCAGATCTCTGGCACCACAAACAAAGGGGACCCGGAATTGGTGTTTGTTAATATGATGCTTTGTATCAGCAGGTGTTAAGACCTCGCTTTCATCTATGTAGTCAACCCCTATTTCTTCCAAAATCTGTGCTTCTACAATATGTCCTATCCTTACTTTAGCCATAACGGGAATACTGACAGCCTCCATTATTTTCAAGATCATTCCGGGATCACTCATCCTTGCAACACCACCCTGCGCTCTTATATCAGCCGGTACTCTTTCCAAAGCCATAACAGCAACAGCACCGGCATCTTCCGCAATCTTTGCCTGTTCTGGCGTTACCACATCCATAATTACACCACCCTTCAACATCTGGGCCAATCCCTTTTTTGTAGAATAGGTCGATTTTTCCATATCAAACACCTCCCCTATACCTTTAGCATATTCTTTTCTTACTTTGATATCATTTTCTTAAGTTCATCTCCGATTATCTTTATTCCCTCTTCTATCTGCTCTTCCCCTACCGCGTTGAAACTAAGTCGAAAGCCACTTTTCTTCCATTCTTCAACCGAAAAGAACCTATCCGGTGCAAAGATTACATTTCTTTTAATAGTTCTAAGCAGCAAAGATAGTGAATCAATTCTTGAAGGAAGCTCCACCCATTGGTACAAACCACCTTGGGATTTTTCCCAATAAACCTCAGGAGGAAAGTAGAGCCTCATAGCTTTGTCTATCGATTCACTTTTCTGTTTTAGAGTTGATATTTTCTTCTTAATCAGTCTTGTCAAAAAACCCTTTCTGCAATATTCCACTACTGATGCTTGCAAGATAGGGTTTGTAAATAGGTCGGAAGCTTTTCTAATAAGAATTAATTTTCTTATTATTTCTTTTGGGGCAACTACCCAACTTAATCTTATGGCCGGAGAAAGAGTCTCAGAAAAGCTACCCAAATATATAACATTCTCATAATCATCACGCGCCTTAAGAGGTGCAATCTCCCTGTTATGAAAGCTCAACCCGTTAGCATAATCATCTTCTATTACAACAACCTGATTTTCCATACATATGTTTAAGAGTTCTTCTCTCTTGTCCTCCGGCAATACACAGCCAAGGGGATTATGAAATGTTGGAATTAAATAGAGCAGTTTTACCTTTCTTCTCCTTAGCACATTGGCAAGTATATCCAAATCGATACCATTTTGGTTTATTGGAATTCCTATACAATTTGCCTGCAGAGCTCTGAATACGGAAAGGGCACCTGGGTAGGACATATTTTCCAAAGTTACCGTGTCACCCGAATCAATAAAGAGTCTTCCCAGTAAACTTAATCCTTGCTGTGTTCCGTTAACGACAATAATATTTTCTTCGTCGCAATTAATACCTTTCAATGAAAGATAATCCTTTAGGTACATCAGCAGGGGTTCAAATCCTCTTGGTGAATCACTTTTAAGCAACAATGAACCATAGCTATCCAAAGCAGAATTTATCGATTTCTTGAAATTCCGAATATCGGGAAAGGTCGAATCAGAAACTACCGGATCGAAAGAAATCAATCTATTACTTCTGTCAAGATTTCTTATATTCTCGATACAGGTGAAAGCCTCGGAGAAAAATCTGTTCCAGTTAGGAGCATAGAGACCCTTATAATTCATTTTTAATTTTTCCGTTTTTCCCATCCATCTGCTCTTGCGAGCCATGATTTTACTTACAAAGGTTCCACTTCCGATTCCCGAAAAAATATATCCATTGGATTCCAGTTCCTGATAAGCCATAATAACAACATTTCTACTCACCCCTAACGATGAAGCTAGTTTGCGTGTTGAAGGTAATCTGGTATTTGGTTTCAATGACCCCCTTTCAATTAGCATTTGAATATGATCCTTGATCTGAATGTAAAGGGGTACTGCCTTTTTTCGGTCTAATACTATTGTCATTACTTAGTCTTTTAATGTGTTACTTTGAATATAACATCTCTTATTAAAAAAGAAAGATCCAATAAGGATTAATTCCCGATATACCATTCCAATAATTTAATTAAACAGGTATCAATTGGTACTATTTCGGGTTCCATTTTAACATTGCTTAAAGCAGAGCTCTCTAATTGCAGAGAATATTCCGAAGGCACCTTACCAATCTGATGTAGCTTAAAATAAAGCTCTTCTATCACTACTTTGCCAATATAACCTGGCAGCCCTTTTCTTTAACGGCATCTACCATTTCAGCAGGAGCACCGGTATCAGAAATTATAGTATCCACCTCGCTGAGATTTGCAAAAGTCTGAAATGATACCCTGCCCCACTTCGTAGAATCCACCAAGATAAGGATTCTTCCCGCCCTCTCCAGAGCCTCTCTTTTAACCCTTATCTCCTCAGGGTTTACATCGGTAAAACCGTCCTTCAGAGAAATGCCCCAAGCCCCCAGGAATGCCTTGGAAATGTTACCCTCGGGAAGCACACAGGATAGCGAAGAGCCAACAAGCGAGAGCGTATCCCTCCTTATCCGGCCTCCCGTAAGAATTACAGTGGCATTGAGTTCCATAAATGCCTGGCGGGCCGTTTCCATGCTGTTCGTTACCACCGTTATCTCCTGCCGATCCTTTAGAAAGGGCAGAATAAATGCAGCAGTTGTACTGGCATCAAGAAAAATCACCTCGCCATCCTTGACAAGGCGAGAGGCAACCCTTCCTATCGCCTCCTTTTCCTTCCTCTGCTTCTGCTTGCGTAGTGGATACGAAAGTTCAGAACCTCCCTTTTCTATATAAACAGCTCCCCCGTGAGTACGTAGTACACTCCCGAGGAGACTCAGATCATTCAAATCCTGCCTTATTGTAACCTCAGAAATATCAAAAAGCCTGGCTAGCTCCCTTACCGTTACCCTTTTCCTATCTCTCAAAATCGAAAGGATTCTATTTCTCCTCTCTTCCATAAAAGTATTTTCATCTGCCATTTCAAATTCCTCTATAGGGATATCAATAGGGCCATCTACAGGGACTCGAGGCTCTTGCTCGAGGCCTTAAAAAAATGACTCTCTAAAAACCTCTTCTCAGCCTCATTGGTCCAGTACTTTCCATCTATCAGTTGCCCCGCCATTTCAGGAATAAGCTCGCCAAGTTCCACAACGGACTTTACACCAAGCGAAACCGCCCCCGGATATACTACTATCTTTCCGTTATACTTTCCATCCATAACCGCCTGAATCCCCTCTGAAACCGAATCCATATCACACACAGCTGCAAGCGACATATTGGTAGAAAGCCTGCCGGCCTCCACAAGCTCCAGAGTCTTCTTCATGGCTTTTAGGGGGGAACCCGAAGAACCCAGGATATTTATGTGCCCCCCTGTAATGAGCCCAACACCAATATTCACAAATGTTCCTATCTTCACCCCTGCAAATACATTCATCATTCCCCCGGGTGCCACAAATCTGGAAGCCTGTTCTATAACCGGTACAACGGGCACAAGAACAACGACATCATCAAAACCTCCAGGGAATCTCTTATTCAGCTCCTCTTCAAACTCTTCCGGTTCATAATTCTTTGGATTGATAGTTTCCACCGCAATTTCTCTTCTCCCACCGAGATGCCCTATCCTGTCCACAACAGACTCTATCCTGGAATCAGAAAGGTCACTTATAAGAACCTTAGATGGCCCATCGGAATCCATTACAGCCTTTATTACATGCATCTGCCCCATGGGCCCTGCTCCGCCTACAAACCAGGCTTTTCCACCTCTCTTCAACCTGTTTCGTGTATTTGCCCTGTAGCTTTTTACAATGTCACCATCGTGAGAACCAACCACCCTGACCTGTCTGTAATGGATAGCCCCCGCATCAATAAGAAGCCTTTTATTCAAACCGGCTTTTTTCCCTGTATCAATACTGGCATGTATACTAATGACTCCGTTATTTTTTACAAGCTGAAATATAGCTTTCACCTCCCCTTCATCGGGCAAACCGGAAATCACAATATCATCAAAGGTGACTCCTGACTCTAATGGCTCCTCTAAGAGCTCCTCGAGCGAGGAAAAAGTTTTCGGCTCTATACCATTTTCTCTACAGAAAGCTTCAAGTCTCTTAAGGTTTCCGCCATTGAGGGCACAATGATAAACCACTGCAGGTTTATTCTTTTCCAATCCTTTGAAATCCAGCCGGGCTGCACTGTCTTCCGAAGAGTAAACAAGCATACTTCCACTAGTAAGAGGCCTGTTTCTCTGCTCTATCTGATACGATGCAACAACGCATGCCCATGGCTCTACCAGTGCTGCCTCTGCAAAACCCGTCGTCTGTTTTACGGGAATCAGGTAACAGCCCTCATCACCATCAAGGAGTTCCCTGCCTATAACGGTGTACTCAGAGTAGCCACCCGGAAGAACATAACCGTAGGCTATAGACTTTCCCCCGTAATAGACATCAGCCTGCACTATATACCTTTCTCCCAACTTGAAATCATCCTTCCTCTCCTCCCCCACACCAACAATGGTAAGCGTCACCTCATGCCCCGGTATCACGGGCCTCTCTTTGAGGTTTCTCCCTGTAATCCTTGGATGCTCATTACCCGCATTTATCAACTTCACGTCCGAAAAGCAGATTCCAACGGCATCAACCCTTCCAATTACATCGTTTTCCGTGTATCCAGGGAAATCTATTACATCCGGCTTCCCATTCTCCCCGAAATTTTCAAGCCCCTCTCCCTTAAGTAACCATACCTTCACCTTTTCCGGCAGATTCTCGGATAAAATCATTGAACCCTCTCTTTCATTAACTTACGAATACTTTTATTATGAAATTATTAATAAGTCATGTCAATATCAATTAACCATTTCTCTTGATAGATTGATATTTTACCAATATAATCATCGTTTCAAGGGGAGGATGAAATGTTCGATGCTATACAATCGTTAAATCACACCCTTCAGGCACTTGTCGCCACTCTCTTTACCTGGTTCGTTACCGCCCTCGGCGCGGCAATGGTCTTCTTTTTCAAAACAATCAAGAGAAAGGTTCTGGACGGAATGCTTGGCTTTGCTGCCGGTGTCATGATTGCGGCAAGCTTCTGGTCGCTTCTCGCACCGGCAATCGAGATGGCCGAAGCAGGCCCCATACCTGCATGGATACCGGCTGTAGTCGGATTTCTTGCAGGGGGCATCTTCCTCCGCATTGTAGACAAAATCCTTCCCCACCTCCACCAGGGACTGCCTACCTCACAGGCAGAAGGTATCAAAACGAGCTGGCAGAGGAGTATACTATTGATACTTGCCATCACCCTGCACAATATCCCAGAGGGACTTGCAGTGGGTGTTGCATTCGGTGCTTTAGCTGCCAATCTCCCCTCGGCCAGTTTTGCCGGTGCCGTTACACTAGCATTGGGTATTGGCATACAGAACTTTCCCGAAGGGGCAGCCGTTTCCGTGCCTTTAAGGAGAGAAGGCTTTTCAAGGCTAAAGAGTTTCTGGTTCGGCCAGCTTTCAGGTATTGTAGAACCCATTGCAGGTGTCATCGGAGCCTTGGCTGTAATTTCAATGAGGGCAATCCTGCCCTATGCACTTGCCTTTGCAGCCGGAGCAATGATCTTTGTAGTGGTAGAGGAGCTTATACCGGAATCCCAGTCAGACGGCAACACTGATATTTCCACCATGGGAGCTATGGTTGGCTTTGCCGTCATGATGGCCCTGGACGTGGGACTTGGTTAGATTATTCGATATGATCCAAGATTACAAAATACTTTCAAACTCCTCCGCAAGGAGATCCATGTAGATGGTGTCGTATTCTTTGCCTTCTATGATTACCGATTTTCTCCTTCTTCCCATCTCTCTGAAACCGATTTTCCTGTAGCTCTTGATCGCCCTTTCGTTGTACGAGTAAACCTTTAACATGAAATTGTTCAGGTTCAGGTAGTTGATTCCGTAGGAAATTAAAAGTTTCAAAGCCTCGGTTCCGTATCCCTTACCCCAGTATTCCTTGTTTCCTATAAATATTCCGACCTCGCATGTCCTGTTCAAATAATCCACATCTACCAATCCGCAGCTTCCTATAAGTTCATCACTCTCCAGAGTTACTATTGCATAGCTATGACCCCTGGCAAGTCTTTCAAGGGCCTCCCTTTCCGTAACGAGGGAAACCATCTTGTCACGCAGGGTAAGATACTTTATTACCTCTATATCATTGAGCCATTCGGTATATCTTTCAGCATCACTCACGTCTATCGGCGAGAGATAACATTTCTTGCCAACAAGTTTCTTGAAGTACTTCATTCAAGTCCCCCTGAACAAAAATCTAACCGAGAATGGAGAGCAAAACCCCCGCAGCAACGGCAGAACCAATAACACCGGCAACATTCGGGCCCATTGCGTGCATAAGAAGGTGATTCGTAGGGTCCGTCTTAAGTCCTTCCACATAGACAACACGAGCTGCCATGGGAACGGCAGAAACACCTGCACTGCCTATCAACGGGTTTATAGGTTCCTTCGAAAGCTTGTTCATAATCTTTCCGAGTATAAGCCCCGAAGCGGTTCCCACGGCAAAGGCAAAGAGACCCAGCGCCATTATGCCGAGTGTCTCTACCCTCAAGAATTTGTCTGCCTGAAGCTTGGAACCCACGGTAAGCCCCAAGAGTATTGTAACTATGTTTATAAGCTCATTCTGTGCTGCCTTTGAAAGCCTCTCCGTAACACCAGATTCCCTTAACAGGTTACCGAACATTAGAGAACCTATCAGAGGGGCTGCCTGGGGAAGTAAAAATATGCAGATAAGAAGGACAACTATCGGAAACATGATTCTTTCAAGCTTCGATACTTCCCTAAGTTGAAGCATCTTTATCTTTCGTTCACTTTCCGGAACAAGCCAGCGCATTATTGGCGGCTGTATTATTGGGACAAGTGCCATATACGAGTAAGCGGCAACGGCTATGGCTCCGAGCAGATGGGGAGCCAGCTTCGAAGAGAGGAAAATAGAGGTCGGTCCGTCTGCTCCGCCGATTATGCCTATCGATGCGGCATCCTGCAGGGAGAAATCAAAACCAAGGTATTTCGTCATCAGAAGCGAACCGAGGAGTGTTGTAAAGATTCCAAACTGTGCAGCCGCTCCCAGGAGGGCTGTCTTGGGATTTGCGATGAGCGGGCCGAAATCTGTCATCGCTCCCACGCCGACAAATATCAATAGTGGGAATATTTCCGTAGCAATTCCGAAGGTGTAGATCTGGCCGAGGAACCCCTCGGGGCCGGCTATGGCTGCAATGGGAACATTGGACAGAATCCCCCCGATTCCTATGGGCAGTAGCAAGAGTGGCTCGAACTTCCTTGCTATTGCCAGGTAAACCAGGGCAAGGCTAACGACTATCATTACAAGCTGGCCCACTGTGAAATTGGCTATACCGGTAGATTTCCAGAGGTTTATCGATGTGCTCAAGATATCCATGAGAGGCTCTCCTATGATTCCTATGATTCCCTTACCTTTGCCAGAACCTGGTTGCTTGCAACCTGGTCACCAATATTGACCTTCAACTCCTCCACGATACCGTCTGCAATAGAGTTGATATCCGTTTCCATCTTCATCGCTTCCAGCACAAGCAAAGCCTCCCCGCGTTTTATGGCGTCTCCCGGTTTCTTGTGTATCCTAAGGACAATCCCTGGAAGTGGCGCGTTTATCGGAATTACCCGGCCACTGCCGGCAACCTTTTCAGCAGGCTGAGAAGCAGTGGAAGCCTGCCTGGGAATAGCAGGCTGCACTGCTGTTTCCCCGCCCTGCTGTTCCGCAGCTTTTACAGCATCCCCGGCTGACTTTTTAGCAGCAGCAGAGGATTTGGGCGTGCTTTCTGATTCTTCAAGCTCTTCCACCTTCACCTGATGTGTCACATTATTAACCAATGCCTCACCTTCACCGAGCTTAACCAGAAAATCCTTCCCGTCAACGGAAACCCTGTAGGCCCTTTCACCCTTCTTCTTCTTTCTAACGCCTATCTTCGCTTCGCCCTTCAAGAATGTAATTCCCTTCTCCTTGCAGGTGGCAGCAATAAAGATATTCTCCTCGGTTACGGGAAGGTTTTCCGCCTGAAGCATTTTCCTGGCAGCCTCTACTCCCTTGTTTGGATCCTCGTCATTTATATCCAGGGGACTCTTCTCCGTTGGCTCCAGTTTAAGCTGCTCACGGGCAAGCTTTACTACTTCAGGGTCGGGCTCCACGGGAGTCTTTCCGAAGTACCCGAGCACCATCTTGCCGTAACCCGGTGCAATCCTCTTCCAGGGACCGAAAACGACATTGTTGAAGGCCTGCTGAAAGTAGAACTGGGAAACCGGGGTAACAGAGGTTCCGAAGCCTCCCCTCTTAACTACCTCACCCATGGCTGCTATTATCTTTGGAAACTGGCCCAGGGTGCCGGTATCACGCATCATCTGTGTATTTGCCGTAAGGGCACCTCCCGGCATTGGAGAAAAGGGAATCATCGGCTCAACCTTCATTGCTTCCGGTGGCAGGAAGTAGTCTTCCATACATTTCTTGAATACTTCCTCTGCACGGAGAACCTTGTTTATATCTATGCCCAGGTCGTAATCCGTACCACGAAGGGCATGCCACATTGTTGCAACGTCTGGCTGTGCAGTCCCCCCGGAAACGGGAGCCATCGATAGGTCTATGGCGTCCGCCCCCGCCTCCAGCGCAGCCATGTATGCCGCTATGCTGGTACCGGCGGTCTCATGGGTATGAAATCGAAGCGGCGTTCCCACCGGAAGATACTTTCTTGCAAGCTTTATCGTCTCGTAAACCTTCCTTGGAATCGATGTTCCCGATGCGTCCTTAAAGCATACCGAATCGTAGTGAACACCGGATTCCACAAGTTTCTTTAGCACCTCGAGGTAAAACTCCGGAGTGTGTGCTCCCTCGACTCCCGGAGGAAGTTCCATCATGGTTACGACGATTTCGTGCTTGAGCCCGGCATCTACGATACACTGCCCGCTGTAGATGAGGTTGTTCACATCGTTTAGAGCATCGAAGTTTCTTATGGTCGTTATGCCGTGTTTTTTAAAAAGTTTGGCATGAAGCTTTATAATATCCCGTGGCTGGGAATCGAGTCCCACGACATTTATTCCCCTTGCAAGGGTCTGGAGGTTTGCATCGGGCCCTGCGGCTTTTCGAAAGGAATCCATCATTTCAAAGGCATCCTCGTTGCAGTAGAAGTAGAGTGACTGAAACCTTGCCCCGCCCCCGGCCTCGAAGTGATACATTCCGGCCTCGACAGCTGCCTCTACTGCAGGCAGAAAATCCTTCGTAAATACCCTTGCCCCGTAGGCGGACTGGAAACCGTCCCTGAAGGCAGTATTCATGAACTCTATATGCTTCTTTCCCCTGTTTACATACATCTCTCTCTTATACCCCTTGTATTCAATTTTCCTGGATTGATACTATTCGTCTTCGGCTTTCATTTCCCTATATGCAGAGGCAATTGCCACGGCTACAAGCTCCGGAATTTCCTGCGCACTCCGGTGCTCTGACACTTCTTCAGGTGACTCTGCCAGACCTCGGCCTGTTCCAAGAGAAGTGCTTCCCGGCATCGTCGCAGGTGAAGCGGCCGCCCTTCCCCTCTCCAATCGCAGAATGACCAGGGAAACAACTCTCACCGTAAGTACGAGAATTCCGAGAAATATGAAAACGGCACCCATTCCAATTGCCGTTATTACAAGACCTTCTTCAATCATAGCCAAAACCCGTAAACCGCTCGTTTAAGAAAAATAAATTACGTTATTAAAGTACGAAACGCTCCCTCAGTCAATATGTAACTGTATGAAAAACCCGTATATGCCAGATGAAAAAAACCGACACATACGGGTTAAAATGCACGATAATACTTAAGCAGCTATTTCCCTATTCCTCAACCATCGTGTCCACGTAATCCAGGACATCATCCAGAATTGCAAGTCCCTCTTTTATCTGTTCCTCGTTTATGATAAGTGGAGGAGAAACAGATACACAGTTTTCATGTGAATAGGTATTAAAGCCCTTCTCACGGAGCATTCCCACTATTCTCGGCATTATGCCTTTCGGATCCATTCCGTAGGGTACTAGGGCTTCCTTCGTCTTGGTATTCTTTATGAGCTCTATCATTCCAAATAGTCCTATTACGCGAACATCACCCAGCGATGGATGCTTTTCCTTTAACTTCAGGAGCTCACCTTTCAACATGGGCTCCATCTTCCTTACATTCTCCAGTATCTTCTCTTCCTTGTAGACATCGATTGTTGCAATTCCCGCCGCACAGCCTATGGGATGAGCACTCTGCGTAAGTCCGCAGTAGAGAACATGATCATCGAAGTATTCGGCAATCTTCTTGGAAACGATGACACCACCGAGCGGAGCATACCCGCAGGTGATTCCCTTTGAAAATGTTATCATATCGGGTTTGACATCCCAGTTCATAAAGGCAAACCACTCACCCGTCCTTCCCCAGCCTGCCATGACCTCGTCGCATACCATAAGTATGCCAAACTCGTCACATACCTCTCTTACACCTTCCAGGTAGCCCTTGGGAGGTATAATAACACCGTTACTACCCGTCACAGTTTCAAGGAAAATGGCTGCTACCTTGTCCCGCCCCTCGTATGCAATCTGTTCACGCAACTTGTCCACGTAGTACTTGCTGGCAGCCTCCTCGCTCTCGAAGTCTATCCCCGCCCTATAGAGGTAGGGATCGAAGAACTTTACGAAACCGGGGATCCCCGGTTCACTCGGAAACCTTCGAATCTCTCCTGTAAGGTTTGCAGCACCGTATGTAGCCCCATGGTACGACCTGTACCGTGAAAACACCTTGTCTCTCCCCGTATACATCTTTGCAATCTTCAGGGCATTCTCATTGGCCTCCGCACCGCCTACCGTAAAGAAGACCTTTCCCATGTTACTCGGTGCAATTTCTTCGATTATCTTTCTTGCAAGCTCAGAACGCACGTCAATGGCAAAGGCCGGGCCTATGTATGGGAGCTTGTCGGCCTGCTTCTTTATCGCATCGATCACCTTCTGGTTATGGTGACCTATGTTTATGTTGACGAGCTGGGATGACATGTCTATGTATCTCTTGCCATTCGAATCCCAAAAATAGACACCTTCGGCCCTTTCCACAACTATTGGGTTCAGTTTCCCCTGTGCGCTCCACGAATGTAAATTATATTTCTTGTCGAGTTTTCTTATCTCATCCGCCGTCATTTATCTACCTCCATTAGCTGTTTTATATTACAAAAACACTCAAAAGTCAATTGAATAAAATACTATTTTAAAAAAAATTTGAAACCAATGGGCCATCTTGAAAGAGCAGAAGCCGCAAACACAGGTGAAAAGATCAGAGTTTCTCCAGGAGCCCTGTCTTCCTGTTGAACTCCTCTATATACCTGTCCCATTCTTCCACCTGGGAGTACACTTCCTTCCAGAAATCACGATTCCAAAGTTCGTTTAGCTCCTCTATAGTCCTCCCCTGCTGCTCGACCCATGTGAAATACTTAAAGTTATGGAGCGACTTCCTGTCGTAGTAATTCAGCTCCTTCATGAAATCGGTCTTTACCGCCCGCAAGTCCCTCTCGTAGTGAATTTCAGCAAGGTCTGCCGAGTACTTTCCGTACTTCCCCTCCTGTTCAACGAGCCTCGAGCGATACATGTCGGCCGAGTCGGTAAGAACGGTAAAGACTATGTCCTTCTCGTCGAGCTCGTAATACTTCGAAACCTTGATACTTGCCAGCAGGTTGGCAATGCTGGAAATACCCAGGAGCTCCAGGTTTTCCACAAAGCTCTTCTCGAAACCGGCTCCCTCAAGGTATCTCTTGCCTTCCTTCTCATTGAACAGTCTAAGCAGGTTCATGCACTGTTGATCGTGGATATCCACCACCATATCGGTATTTCTCGTATTGTGTATCCAGGGAACATGTTTGTCGCCGATTCCCTCTATCTGATGAGCACCGAAACCATTAAGGAGTAAGGTGGGACATTCAAGACTCTCCGAGGCAACTACCTTTGTCGCCGGGCTTATCTCTTTCAGGTAATCCCCCGCTGCTATGGTACCGGCAGAGCCGGTTGCCGATACGAAGGCTGCAAGTCTCTCTCCGGCTTTTGCCTTCTTTCTGAATACCTCCTCTATTGCACTTCCCGTGTTGTAGTAGTGCCATATCGAATTGCCGAACTCCTCAAACTGGTTGAAGATCACATGATCCGGTTTCGTTTTCTTGATTTCCCAGCACTTGTCGTATATCTCCTTTACATTGGATTCTGATCCGGGAGTTGCAATAACCTCCGCACCGATAGACTTAAGCCAGTCGAAACGCTCCTTGCTCATCTCTTCCGGTAGTATGGCCACCGCAGTACATGCAAGAAGGGCACAATCGAATGCACCTCCCCTGCAGTAATTCCCCGTTGACGGCCAGACAGCTTTCTGGGTGGTAGGATCGAACCCGCCGGAAACGAGCCTTGGCACGAGACAACCGAAAGCAGCACCAACCTTGTGAGCTCCGGTGGGAAAGTACTTGCCGACAAGACCGATTATCCTGTTCTTTACACCTGTGAATTCCTTCGGAAACTCGAAATGGTTGACCTCACCGAAGAGTCCTGTTTTGACATCATTTTTCCAGGTTATCCTAAAGAGATTCAAGGGATTTATATCCCACAGCCCAACACTTTTGAGCTTCTCCTTTATCTTCTCCGGTATAAGCTCCGGATTTCTCTGCTGGGCAAATGTTGGTATTATGATGTTCCTCTCCTTTGCCCTCTCCACTGCCTTTTCAAGTACTTCCCTGTTCACTCTTTCAATAATTTTCATGCTGTTTGCCTCCATTGTAGATATGGAAGCCGTCTTGCGACTTCCTCGATTTCTCTTCTGTTTGCAAGAAGCAGGGAGGTGGTATCCCATGTACCGGACAGAAGAAGCTTCCTTGCAGAATCATTAACCTCTACCTCGAAGAGTTTCCCATCAGCCTCCAGCTTCTTTTCCCCTATATCCAATTTGAGCTTCGTACCAGGCTTTTCTTCCAGTAATCCCTGGAGCTCCGAAACCTTTTCATGACTCATTGTCACAACGGGTATCCCCAACTGCAGGCAGTTACCCGCAAAGATCTCTGCAAAGGATTCTCCGACAATTGCTCTTATGCCGGCACGCATCAGTGACTGCGGTGCATGTTCCCTCGAAGAGCCGCATCCGAAGTTCCTGTTTACAACTAGTATCTCTGCTCCCTCGAATCTCCTGTCATTAAAGGGATGCTCCTTCGCATTTCCATCCTCGTCGAACCTTTCATCGTAAAAGGCAAACTTCCCCAGTTCGTCGAAGGTTACACATTTAAGATACCTTGCCGGAATTATCCTGTCCGTATCGATATCGTCTCCCCTAAGGGGGAGCCCCCTCCCCTCGATTACTCTTCTTACATTCTCCTCTATTACACTCATGTCTTCACCTCTCTAGATCATCTCTCTTACATCAGTCACGGCACCCTCTATCGCTGCCGCTGCAACCATTGCGGGGCTCATAAGCAGTGTCCGGCCCGTGGGAGAACCTTGCCTCCCTATGAAGTTCCTGTTCGATGAACTTGCACTTATCTGCCTCCCCTCGAGCTTATCGGGGTTCATTGCAAGGCACATCGAGCATCCTGCATTCCTCCATTGAAAGCCGGCTTCCCTGAATATCTTATCGAGACCTTCCTCTTCCGCCTGCCTTGCCACCCTCTTTGAACCGGGCACTACGAGAGCCTTTACACCTTTTGCAACCCTGCGGCCTCTGGCAATCTTCGCTGCCTCGCGAAGGTCACTCAACCTTCCGTTGGTACAAGACCCAATGAATGCAACATCGATTTTTGTACCCATAATAGGCTCACCTTCTTTGAAACCCATGTGCCGGTAGGCACGCTCAGCAGTGCCCCTTTCTTCTTCCGGAAAATCCTCTATCCTTGGCAGTTTCCCGGAAACCGGAACCGACTGGCCGGGATTTATTCCCCAGGTAACCATCGGCTCGAGGTTGTCCGCATCCATCTCCACAACATCGTCGTAGCTTGCATCACCGTCAGAGGCTATCTCCCTCCAGAATTTCAATGCCTTCACGAAGTCATCGCCCCTGGGGGCAAACATTCTCCCCCTTATGTAATCAAAGGTCTTTTCATCCGGGTTTATGTATCCCGCCCGGGCTCCTCCCTCTATGCTCATGTTACATACAGTGAGTCTTCCCTCTATATCGAGCGATTCTATCACAGGCCCCCCGTACTCATAGGCATATCCGATACCACCGTTTACACCAAGTTTGTTTATTATCATGAGAATGATATCCTTGGCATACACCCCATTTTGCAGCTTTCCTGTTATATTGATTCTTCTCACCTTTGGTCTGCTCATCGAGAGTGTCTGTGTGGCAAGAACATCACGTATCTGTGAAGTACCGATACCGAATGCAATCGCTCCGAGTGCACCGTGTGTCGAGGTATGCGAGTCACCGCATACTATCGTCATCCCCGGCTGTGTAAGACCCAGCTCAGGCCCGATAATATGCACGATTCCCTGGTATTCGGTATCGAGATTGAAAAACTTTATCCCGAACTCGGCGGTATTCTTCTCCAGCTCCTCTATCATCTCCTCGGCGAGTGGGTCCTTGAAAGGCCGCCCCAGGTCATCGGTCGGTACTATATGGTCAACCGTTGCAAAGGTTCTCTCCGGGTAAAGCACCTTCAATCCCCTCTCTCTCAGCATCTGAAATGCCTGAGGCGATGTCACCTCGTGAATCAAATGCAATCCAATGAACAATTGGTCCTGTCCGGAGGGAAGTGTTTTAACTTTGTGTAACTCCCATACCTTGTTAAAAAGATTCTCTCCCATTTAAAACCCCTTATTTGATATTGTATGTATAGCTGAAAGCCAGCCTGTAAAGGTAATAGTAGGTATTCTCATACACCCTGTATTCGAAAAACCTGTTACCTATCGTGGCGTCAGTGTAATCCTTCCCGTTCTTGAACTGCAGCAGCACTGTGAGGTTCTGTCTCTTGCCAAACTTGAAATTGAACAGGGGACCAAAATCCATGGTGACGAAATCGCTTCCCCACCCCCCGCTTGCCATTGTTGAACGATCCCTGTTACTGTCGATATACTGCTCCGTATCCACCAGTATCCCAACCATGTCGAGAACCAGTGGCATCTGATAGCCCAGCACGGAAGTTGTGAAAAGTTTCCATCCGTTGAAATTCTCACCACCATCTGCTTCGTACTCCCAGGGAGTATCATTGTCAGCACCCGAAAATGCCCTGTACTCAACCTTGGGGACAAAGGCAACAACAACATGACTCCACTTTCCCGGTATCACAGCTCCGAAATCGAACTGGAGCGTGGAAGAAGCCCATATGCTGTAAACCACACCGGAAAAAGGTTCGGACTGTACCGATGTGTAAGAGAGACCCGGAAGGTTTCGCCCCAGGCCATTGAAACCGAGATTCCAGCCGGTACCGGCTGCTGCCCCCATGTTGAACTTCAGAAGTGCAATGGGTGTCATGGTAAACGAGGCGATGGCATTTACCGAAACAGGTGAAAGCTCTCCCTTCAATACCATCTCCATGTTGTTTTCGCTGAACAGTGGTCCCTCACCTACCAGGAATGGCATCTTCATCTTATAGGAAACCGAAGCCTTGGCTTGTATCCCGCCCCAGGTAGTGCCCAGGTCTCTTCCCGGATCATCCGACCTATGGGACAGAGATGACGAATCTACCACCTCATAGGAGATCGGGGCAAAGCCACCGTCTATTCCGTAACCCTCCTGGTTGCCAAAGGTATAACCTCCCTGGAAGTTCAAACTGAGACTTCTTTCCATTTCCTCTCCTGCAAGGATAAAAGCAGATAGGAGCATTAAAGATATCAAAACAACTATTAACCTTACTCCTTTCATAATAAATACCTCCCTGGAATTGACATAAATAAACTAAAATGAGACTCTACCAAAAAATAGAGATTTATAAAAGTAGGGCGTAAATATTATGTCAGATGAGGGAAAAACAAAAGGTTTTCCGGCTGATATCTTTGACAGGGGAATGGATTTCAGGACTTTCCTTAAGAGATTTACGAGAAACAGGGAATACTTCCTAAAGAGGTACAATGCAGGGCTACTTGACTTTTTCAGGAAAAGGAGAGGGGAAGCTGACAAACTGATAGTAAAACTCAAGAAGGGGCCAAGGAGAAAACTCCTCATCGTTGCAGTGGACTGGTGCCCCGATTCGTACAACACTCTCGGTTTCTTCGTAAAGCTGGCCGAACACCTTGACTGGGAGACAAGGATATTCGAGAAGGAAACGGAACCGGTAATAATCGGGCATTTCAAAAAGGATGGTGTAAAGGAATCTGTACCCGTGTATGCCTTCTACACGGAGAACTTCGAACCTCTATTCTGGATCTCAGACAGGCACGAGGAAGGCACGAGGTGGAAGACAAGATGGCTTGCAGGCAGAGACTACGGTACGCTCTCCAAGGAGGAGAGGATACAGTTCCTAAAGGATCTAAACGACTTCTACGATGAGGCTCTCTTTGAAATAACCGCAATGGATGTCCTTGAAAGGCTCGCCTCATCCCTTTAATTCAAATTCCACAAGGAGTAATTCATACCATGAAAAGTGAAAGCGAAAAAATGGAATTCCCCGAGGACTTTATCTGGGGTACCGCAACAGCTTCATACCAGATCGAAGGCTACCCACTTGCCGACGGCGCTTCCCCTTCGATATGGCACGAGTTTTCCCACAGAAAGGGAAAGGTGAAAAACAACGAGAATGGAGATATAGCCTGTGATCATTATCACAGGTACATGGAAGATATCGAAAACCTCAAGAAACTCGGGGTGAAAGCATACAGGTTCTCCATTGCATGGCCCCGAATCATACCGGAACCGGGAAAAGTGAACGAGAGGGGATTGGAGTTCTACAGGGGAATCCTGGAGGAGCTCGCGGCGGCAAATATCAACCCATATGTTACCCTATTTCACTGGGATGCACCCCTGTGGCTGGAAAAGATCGGCGGCTTCAGGGAAAGGGATTCCGTGGAGCACTTTCTCTTCTATGCAGAGACGATCTTCGATGCATTCAAAGGCTATGTAAAGAAGTGGATTACGATAAACGAGCCGATGGTGTACACGATAAACGGGTATGTCATGGGGAACATGGCACCGGGTTACAAGCGGGACCTGAAGGGGATGTTTCATGCGACGCACCATCTTCTGCTCTCACATGCTGCGGCGGCAAAGAGGCTAAAGGAGATAGACAGCAAGGGGGAAGCTGGAATAGCGGAAGCCCAGCTATGGATCAAGCCCTTCAGGGAAGAATCCGAAAGAGACAGGAAGGCTGCAGACATGATGGACGACCTGGTTAACAGGATGTACGTGGATCCCGTTACCAGGGGAGGCTATCCCGAAAGTATCGTAGAGAAGGCAGGCCGGTTTTTCCCGAAAGGCTTTCTGGAAGACCTGGATGAAATTAAGGGAACATCGGACTTCGTCGGGATAAACTACTACATGTCCAAGAGTTTCAAGTATTCGCTATTTACCCCCCTCATTCATGCCAGGGAGGTTCCCACGCCGGGTGCAAGGAGGAGTGCAATGTGGGAGATCTATCCGGAAGGGCTCTATAGGTTGCTCCTTCGGATCAAACAGGATTACGGAAACCTCCCCTGCTATGTCACGGAAAACGGATACCCTCTCAAGGAAAGTGAAATGGTGGATCCTCTAGATGACGAGGAGAGGATAGGTTACTTAAGGGAGCACATACAGATGGTTCACAAAGCCCTGTCTGCCGGCGTGGATGTAAGGGGTTACTTTCTCTGGTCCCTTATGGACAACTTCGAGTGGGACCTCGGTTACGAAATGAGGTTCGGCATAATAAGGGTCGATTTCAAGACCTTGAAGAGGGAATGGAAGAAGAGTGCCCACTGGTACAGGGAAGTGATAAGGAAAAACTCACTTTGACAGAAGGGAGGCGCCTCTTCTTCCCAGGATCGACAGCTCGTCGAGGGTATTCAAGACCCTCCCCGGACCGAGATGTTCGAGGAAAAAATTACCGAGACGCATTCTGTGTAGCCCGCCGACACAGTGTGCATCGGTGGAAAGAATCACCCTTGTCTCTGCATTCTCGGGCTTCAACAGTTCCTTCAAAAGCAGGATGTTTCCGGCAAAGTAACCGGGAAAAAGATTCAGCTCCACCGCCTTACCGGTCTCCCCTATCAGGGCAATAAGCTCACCCGCAAATTTTTCATCGGGATCGATTGCAAAGAAGGGATGAGTCAGTGCAATCACCCTCTCGTCTTGCAGGGCCCTTTCTATTCTTTCAAGTATCCTTGCATGTGAATGGCCGTAGCTCTTATGAAGGCTTGCAACGGCAAAATCGAGGATGCCCTCTATTTCCTCCGGAATGTCGAGGCCTCCGTCTTCCAGAATATTGGCCTCTATGGAGTGGTAAACATCGATGCCTAACCGCTTGGATACCTTCTCCGCAATCTCCGTCCTCCTCATGTATTTTTCCACAGTCAGTGTGTAGGAGTTGCCCGGAACAGGGGCATGGTCGGAGAGGGCTATCCAGGAGTAGCCAAGACTACCGGCAGTTTCCAGTACCTCCTCTGTGGTATTCATACCGTCCGAAAACTCGGTATGGGTATGAAAGTCACCCCTGATGCGCTCGTCTATTACACTGCTTTCATTCCATATCTCAAGAACCTTCTTTGCCGTTTCCTCATTGTCCAGGGTTCTCAAGTATATCTTTAATACCTCTAAAGACATGTGTTCCTCCCTGTACTGCCTCTTGTCCCGCTTGTTGTAGAACTCCTCCGCATGGCCGGGCCCCTTCTCCCGGAAAAATAGGAATGCCTTCTCCACATATTTATCTTTGACACCTGAGATCTTCAGAAGAGCCATTACTTCAGCATCATTCATTGTATCTTTACCTGCTATGGACATTATCTTCGATTTCTGTAATATACTGCATAAAATGGTCAACTTCAAATCACTGGAAGGTGAAATAGATTTCTACTTCGTAAGGCACGGAAAGAGCACGGGAAACAAGAAAAACATAATTCAGGGACATCTCGATTTTCCCCTGTCCGAGGAAGGGAAGTTACAGGCAAAGAGAGCCGGAAAATGGTTCTCGGACAAGAGAATAGACATGATACTTACCTCCCCGCTCTCTCGTGCAAAATCGACTGCAGAGCTCATAGCCGAATCCACAGGCGGCGTAGAAGTCGAGACCGAGGAACTGCTAAAGGAGCTGGATACAGGAGTATTCAGCGGATTCGTTTTCGATGACATTCCCCGTACTCATCCCGAGGAATGGGCTAGCTTCCAGGAAAAAAGCTGGGAAGGAGTGACAAATGCCGAAAAGCCCGACGAGATATACAATCGGGCAGTGGAGCTGTGGAATAAGCTCTTCATCCTTGCCAGCCGGGGCTACAGGAGCATACTCGCTGTGAGCCACGCGGGAATGATACAGTGGATAATAAAGGCAACCTTCGGCCACAGGGAGTGGCTTCCGCTATTTCCAATGTCGAATGGCGGGATATTTCAGTTTTCCGTAAGGAACAGGCTTCCCGCCCGGGACGGGAAATTGAGAGGCGTGAACAACCCGGGAACATCCTACATGTACAGATGGGCACTGATAAACTTCAGGCCATGAAAGTTTCAAGCCACGAGTCGCGAGCTTCGGCCTGCAATAAGGGACATACCGGAGACTGCAGTCAAAAGGCTAATCGTACTCGTCCCTGTAGGTGGGGTGCCTCATCTTCTCTGCAATGGAATCAACCTCCCTTAGGGTCTCTATTATCGGAAGCTCGAAGGGGCATCTCTCTATGCATACTCCGCATTCGGTACATGCCTTGCTGAAGGGCGGGGCATATGCCTGCCAGGTCAGTGCCGGATACTGGTCCGAATGGTACTCCTTGAGGTAGGTCATGTACCTGAAATAGAGAGGGATGTCTATTCCCTCGGGACAGGGCATGCATACACCGCACTGTGTACAACCTGAACCTTTCCCAAGCCCCATGGAATCCCAAACAACCCTCGCTTTTTCTTTCTCGTTCAAAGGGGGAAGTTCCAGCAGGGTAACGAGCTCCTCTATCTCTCTTTCATTCTTGACCCCTGCAAGCACCACATCCACGTCCGGGTTGGAAAGGATATAACGAAATGATGCCTCTGCTGCAGGGAAGTCCTTGCCTGCAATTTCGAAGGGGTAAGCCTCTGCCGGCACGCTGAATATTCCCCATGCCAGTGCGCTTATTACAATGAAACCCTTTCCAAGTCTCCTGGTAAGAGGTATCACGGAATTCTCCACGTCCCTTGTTAGCGGATTGTACCTTCCCATTACGAGATCCACCCTGCCCGTTTTCAATATTCTTACCAGGGCCTGGTTGTCATGTCCCGTTGCCCCGATGAACCTTATTTTCCCCTCGCGCTTGAAACGTTCATAGGTTTCCAGTACCCCGCCGGGCTTGATGATTTCAAAGAACTCCTCCTCCGACTTTACATCGTGAATATGGTATATATCGATGTAGTCGGTAGAGAGCTCTCTTAAGGACTTTTCGAGGCTCGACTCTATCTCGCGCGGATCTCTGAAATGGCACTTGCTTGCTATTACAACCTTATCCCGCCTACCCTTCAGAGCAGAGCCTACCTTGTTCTCCGTTCCATAGAGCCTTGCATTGTCGAAATAGTTGATACCCAGATCGAGAGCACGGTGAATTGCCCGCTCAGATTCTTTTCTAGTGGTTATGGAAAAGGCAAATCCGCCAAGCCCTATTCGTGAAACTTTGAGCCCCGTGGAGCCTAATTCTCTGTATTCCATTTCGTATCCCATGGTAATACTATACAATGGGGTCGCCCTTTATTTCAAATCCTAGTATTAAATCGCATCAATTCCCTGTTTTATGGAAAATAATTTGAAAGTGGATATTGAAAGCATTCTTTATAAAATTTATTATGATTGTAATCGTACGGAACTTTGGAGAAGGAGTCGCAGATGAACAAGTATCTCTATTTTCTTTTGACACCGGAAGCTCTGGTAGCATCGATGCTTCCTCCGGAAGAATTCGGAAGCTACCTTGCAGTAGGGAGCGAAAAGCGGGCTCACGGGCAGGCCATATTTTTCACTCTGGAGGGCCTGAAAGACCAGGGCTTTCCCCTCCAGGATATAGAAACCAGATGTGTTCCCCATCCAAACGGACAACCGAAACGTTCCGTTTATCTCTCCATATACAGGGTAATGGAGAGAATACCCCTTGAGGCAATAAAAGATCTGTACCTCGTAACACCGGACGGCAAGGTTTTGAAAATAGAGAAATCCGAAAGCATTCCGCAGACAGGGCACAAGTTCAAACTTTACCAGGAACTATGTCCAGTTCATCCGAGGATTGTTAGTGGCTTGAGCCCTGCTGATTTTGTAAGATACATTACCAATGAAAACAACAACCTCTACGTACCTAAGATATGTTTTGTTGATCTGGACCTGGGAGAACTTGCAGATGACCCTGATCATGGAAGGGTCGGGAATCTCCCCTATTACTCGGTGGAACATATACGTGACTGTCTAAAGCAACTGGAAGAAAATCCGGAAAAACAGACAAAAACGGTAAACAGGATTAACGCGCAGTGGTTTCCATACAGGACCATAGAAACCGGATTTTACATCGGCGCCGGTAACGATGTCCTATTCTACCCCTTCCCCACGGAAGAGCAATTGCAGAGAGAGTACTATGACTGGTGGAGATCAGCATCCATAATGGGGGACTCTTTCGGAACCTCATTCTAGGGGAAAACACCGAAAACAGAATGATGATTCAGGCAAATCGGTGAGCAAGGGTACGGTAATATATACTTCCGCATTTCTCACTGCCCTTTCCGAAGGTATTCTTACCCTGGGAATCATCTTCTATATGAAAGATATCTTCGATGCAGGTGCAGGGACAATCGGCCTAATCGGGGGCACCTGGGCACTTTCCTACTTCATAGGTTGTATTACCTTCAGGCCGCTGCTGAGAGCTATCAGGCCACGTTTTTCGATGATAATATCTGGCTTTCTCATGGCTACCTCTGTAGGGTTGATTCTACTCTCTCGAAAAGTGGAATTCACCTTCCTGTTCTACAGCTTTTTTGGTCTCTCCCTGTCTCTCTTCTGGCCCCAGGCTATGGGATGGATGTCACACGGTTACGAGGGAAAAGACTTGAGCCGGAAAATATCAATGTACAACCTCTCCTGGATAAGCGGTATAATCGTAAGCCCGACAATCTGCGGATTCTTAAGCAAGAGAAATCCCACTCTTCCACTCTACACCTCTATCTCCCTCTTCATACTCACCTCCCTTCTGATTATCGGCTTTTCGATCTTCGTCAAATCGATAGGCAGTGACCGGTACAGAGACACACAGAGAGATGACAGTGACATTTCAGGAACCAGAGAAACCTTCCTTCGCTACCCGGCATGGGTGGGGCTATTTACCACGTACCTCGTGTTGGGGATCATCACAAATGTATTTCCCGTTTATGCAAGGGAAAGTCTGAACCTCGACAAAGTCACCATAGGCAATATCCTCCTGGCAAGGGGACTTGCAACTGCGGCGACATTCGTGATACTAGGAAAACTCGATTTCTGGCACTTCAACAGGAAGGTTTTGCTCGGAGGCCAGCTTTTTCTCTTTATGACGATGGTGCTTACAATTTTTACCGAAAAGCCACTCACGCTTGCACTGATATTCTCGGTTTTCGGCGTGCTCTTTGCCCTCAATTATGATGAAAGCGTTTTTCACGGTGTTACGGGAAGCAGAAAGAGATCCACGAGAATGGCAATTCACGAGGCGCTGTTGACACTTGGCATAGTAACCGGTTCGATTGCAGGCGGGTTTTTACTCGAGAATTATTCGATGAATACTGTATACATCTTTTCCATAACAGTAATAATCATCACACTCCTTATTCAGGCCTCCATGACACGTATGTTCCGCACCTGACAAGCAGCCCCGTAACCCGAACCGACAGGCAAAATCGCTGCGTCGGCACAGCATGCCAACCTACACTTGACATGAAACGACCTTTTAATATAAACAGTTTACACTATGGATATTGAAATAAAAAAACTCAACGAAAAAGAAAAAGAAGAAGTCGGTATCGATTCCTGGGGAATATGGGAAAAGGAAGTATCCGAGTTTCCCTGGAGCTATTCATCGGAGGAACGCTGTTACATTCTCGAAGGCAGGGCAATCATTTCTTACGAGGGTAAGAGCAAAGAGATAAAGGCCGGAGACTTTGTTATTTTCCCCAAAGGGCTTCAGTGCACATGGAAGATAACCGAAGCCATACGGAAAAGATACAACTTCTTTTGATTTTCTTTTAATTCACTATGGTGATTGTATCATAATCTTACCGTAGCTTTTACAGCATCTTTCTGTTGAAGTTACAAATCGTACAAATCGAGAGTCTTAATTTTCCAGAATCGTTATTTCCACACGCCTGTTCTGTTTTCTCCCCTCCTCCGTAGAGTTGTCCGCAACGGGTTCTCTAGAGCCCTTCCCCCTGAATATCATCTGGGTGAGTTTCTTTGCGCCTATGGAAAGGAGAAAATCCCCAACAGCCCTCGCCCTCTCCTCGGAGAGTATCTGACAACTCTCCTCTGTGCCAATTCTTGCCGTGTGCCCGGTAATCAGGATATCTCTGTCGGGGTACTTCTTTAGTATCTCCCCGATCTTTCTGAGCTTTTCCTTCTCACTTGGAACGAGGAGTGCAGAATTGGGAGGAAAATTTATGTTCTGAAGGCTTATCGTTACGCCGTTCTCGTCTTCCTTTACCTTTGCATCCTCTATTCCCCTTTTCTCGATGTCTTTTTCAATTTCCCTCTTTACCTCTCCTCGTTTTAAGGGTTCTGCAATTATTACTTTTCCCTCCGATTCACCGGTCCATTCCACATAGTCACCCGATGCAAGATGAAATATGAAGTCAAATTCCTCCCTGTATGAGTGGGGTTTTCCCATATTGTTATCAAAGTAATAAACCTGACTGGATGTCCCGGTTATTATCCTCGGAACATTACCCGTATAATCCTCTGTTCCCTTGACCTTGTAAAAAACCGAGTAATCTATTTTTATGGCTGCTACTTCCCTGCCATCTACAGTTCTGTTCCCCAGGTATCTGTAATTAACATGCACGGGAAAGTGAAAAGCTTTGTCAACACCAAAATTTGCACGCAGATCGTGAACCTCCTCGCCATCTGCGCTCCAGCTTTCACCCTCCTTTACGTCTTTTTCAGGGAAAACCGGTACATTCCTCACTACGGGCATGAAATACTTCGAATCGATGGTATATATACCCCTTTCACTCCTCAAGAACTTCGAATAGTAGTCACTATCCAATTTGTAAGTATTGCTCCGACCGTAGGATCTTTCTGAGGTTTGAAAATGACATTCAAGCAGACCAGTTCCTTCATTTTCTTCCAGGACACTCACGGTTATCTTGTCCAGTATATCCGCCGTATGAGAATACTTTCCATTCACAAATACCCTTTCCTTTACCTGTGTCACTATGCGGTACTTTTCCCCCGGTACATAACGGAACCTCAAGACCTCCCCGTACACCACACTGCCAAGGAGGAAAAGCAGGGAACAGGCAATAACAAGGATCGTGTTTTTTTTCACCAGTTCATCTCCTAGTTAATATTCAACCTAGTTAATATTCGGCCGATACACACATTATTATATCCCTCTCGGCAATAAAATTAACGCTCCTCTTGGTGTTTAACAAATAAACTTGACAAACTGCTCATGTAGGCAGTAATTTAAAGAAAATCGATCTTTGGAAGTATATTTTTTGATATTTTATGGGACCGCTTAAAAGAAAAATTAAAGAAGCGGAAATCTTGGATTTCATGAAGCGTGGCGGTTTTTCAAAACCGACACTGCTTCAAAAGAGAGTAATTCCCATTATTGCCAGGGGCGGTGACATTGCAATCGAGGCTGGTGAGAAAACAGGTAAGACTGCCGCTTTTATCTTGCCATTGGTTAAGTATATTGATACTGAAAAACCGGGGATCAAGGCGGTAGTCCTCACCCATTCTGCAGACAAGGTTCGGAAGATAAGAAACGAATTCAAGCGCCTGGTTCCACATGGAAGTGGTCTTACCTATGTTCCTCTCAACGAAGATGAGGAAATACGAAAAGAGGTAAGACTGCTTTCACGGACACCCGATGTGATTATAGGCACTCCGGGCAGGGTTATAGATCATATCCGGCGGGGGAATATAGATCTTTCAAAACTCGAAAATGTTATTATCATGTCCCCCGGTGGAAATGACAATAAGGGATTTGAGAAAGATATAGATTTCATCTTTACCAAGATACCGCTTAAAAGACAGACAATACTATTCTCTCCAAATTTGAAAGCTGAAGGAAGGCTCATGTCTTTTCTGAAGCATCCTGCCGTCATACCTGCGTCCAAATGGAAGAGAGAAAAATCCTCTATAGAACATTCATTTATAGAGGTAGAAGAGCACGGCAAGAGGAATCTTCTGGTAGATCTGATCAATGCAAAAAATCTAAAAGGTATTGTTGTATTCTGCAGGACCATAAAAGATGCGGAAGACCTTCACAAGTATCTCAAGCGGAAAGGTATGACAACATCACTTGTACATCACGAACAAAGGCAACCGGCAATATTGAAGAACGAACGCGATTTCAAATCGGGCAAGAATGATATACTAATAACAACCGACCTTGGTGCAGAAAAGATACACTGCAGACCAAAACATATAATAAATTTCGACATTCCGCCCAGCTCCGAGAATTACCTGATAAGAGCTGGTTTCAACACGGAACGCGAAGAGGAGCTTAGTACCATAACGACCTTTGTTACAAAGGAACAGTATTTTGAACTTTTGAAGATAGAGGAGAGTATCAAGATGAACATAAAAAAAGAAGATGCCCCGCAAGAGGAAGACATCCTTAAAGGTACAATCAAGAAAATCGTACAGGTTATAAAAGAGGAAGAAGATCCGGACATACTTAACTATTACAGGAAAATTGTACGCCAGAACGTTCCTATTTTCCTCCGTTCATATTTTGCAGCCTATCTGTTAAAGATTTACCTTGGCAAGGAAAAGAAGCAGGAGCCCGGTATAACAAAACTCTTCGTCAGTGTCGGGAAAAACAGAAGGGTATTCCCCAGGGATTTGAGGGGGCTGTTCATCAGTAAGCTCAACTTGAAAGCTTCTCAGGTGGGACCTGTAAAAATTCTCGACAATTATTCCTTCATAGATATTCCGTCACGATACGCAAAGGAAGCTATCGAAAAACTGAACGGCATAGATTTCAAGGGCAGAAAAATTACCGTAAATTATGCAAGGAAAAAGGAAGGCAGTAAATCCTAGTGGACCTCCTTGATCCGGAATCAATTTCTTCCTTTATCGATTCAAGAAAAGACCGCTCAGACATCGAACTTGAAATCGGATGTGGAAATGGTCATTTCATAGCTACCTATGCGGAAAAGAAGCCATACTCCACCATCATAGGAGTTGAAATAAAGAAAAAACGATGCCTCAAGGCCATGAAAAAAATAGAAAAGAGAAAACTGACCAATGCATTTATCGTGCAGGAAAGGGCCGAAATGGTACTGAAGAGGCTGCAGGACGAGTCCATAGATATAATACACATATATTTCCCTGATCCATGGCCAAAAACCAAACACAGGAAACGACGCCTAGTGAGAATGCCTGTCCTGGCGGAATTCTCAAGAATTCTCAAACCCGGTGGCAGGATACTTCTTCTCACAGACTTTTTCGATTATTTCATACAGATGAAGGTTCTCTTCTCCCTTCATGACGATTTTGAAATCATACAGGATAACCTTCCTGAGGAAGTTTTCCTTTCAATATATGCGTCGAAGTTCTTATCCGCAAGAAGAAAAATCTATTCGCTTACCGTAAGCAGAAAACCAGTGGTAGATCCTATACTATGAACCTGTGAAGAAACAGAAGAATCAGAAACATATTGATAACGAGGTCCGAAAAGATAAATATGGCAGATAACAATTCGTAGATACGCGCCATGCTCTGGCATTTTCTTGCTTCCCTCTCCGGATTCCCCGGAATAGCCACCATCTCAGCCATGGGATCCACCGGCCTCTTTAGTTTTCTTTTTACCAGAGCTCCAAACAGGCACATATAAAGCTCTCCGGGCAAAGATTTCATATTTACCGCTCCCTCACGAAATACAGGAGTCCCCTCGATCGAAGAAACATCAGGGCTGCTAACAGCCAGAGAATTGTAGAGAGACAACAGTGAAGCTCCACTTGCAAGACCACAGATTCCGCAGTAACCTTCGCCTGTCGGTAAAACAGCCTTCTTTATCCTGGGATTCTTCAATGCTTCAGAACTTTCCACCATTTCGGAATCCCTTTCGGTGCCCTCACCAATACCATTTGAAAAATATCTCAAGGGCAATCTCAACAAATCCCTCTTTGCCCGCAAGACTCGCCCCTGCTTCCAAGTCCACCTGTATAGAAAATAGAAGAGAACTCCCGGTGGAACAAGAGATGCAACGGGGAAAGAAGCAAGGGTGATAGCGAAGAGGGCCGGTACCCTGAGCATCGGGTTGTGCAACATCAGGTAGGAGAGAAAGAGAAGAGAGAGAGAACCTGCCAATATCGAACCGAAGGTAAACTGATTGAAATACTCATTTCGCTGCCGGCCTGCCCAGATAGCTCTCTTTAGTATAGTTTCCATTTCACCATCGTAGATTACAAAGAGAAGTTTTTTCTCCGGCTGGGACCTGAAGATTCCATTTCCGCCTTCCCTGTACACCATGCCACCAACAAATACCCTGGTACCCTCCGAAAGTGAAAAAATCTCATTCCAGTGCATACTCTTCGGCTCTTCATCGGGAAGGACTTCCTGGAGGTTCTCTATAAGAGATTCACCTGAAAATATGGATGTTGAAGGAAGCATGTACACTACTACATCCTTCATGTAAGCAGCCACGGTAAGGTTTCCGTTTTTTATCCAGAGCATGTTGTCACCCTGGAGAGCCTCTATTGTGCCGAAAAAACGGAATTCACCCACCGGACCATCCTTGCCTCCCCTTATATCAGAGTAAGAGATAAAGGGTTGCAGGCTCAACTCGATAAGTCGTTTCCTGAAACGTCTCCAGTGAGAACGTACTATGAATGCACCTATGCCGGGAATCAAGCCAAAAAACACAAATGCGATGACAAATACAAAAGCAATATATTCAAAAAACGTAAACATCCCCATCTCAATATTGAAAAAAGAAGTCAAATATTTTAATTTAATTATACAATGCTGGAAAGAATTGTGATAGATCCTCTGAAAACAAACTGTTACATCTATTCTATTGATAAACACAGATGCATAATTATAGACCCTGGCGGAAGCGAACAGGAAATAATATCACGTCTGGATATGCTGAACATGCGCCCGGAAGGGATTGTTTTTACGCACGGTCACTTCGATCATACTGCGGGTGCCGGGAAATTGAGAGATTTCTATTTGAAAAAAGAAATAGAGCTGAAACTTGCAATCCACGAAAATGACGCTTCATACCTCGGATCCAAAGCCAAAGACATGAACAAAAGGGACTTTTCAGCATTGGGATTCGCCCTAGAAAACTTCAGTGTCCAGGTTTTTCAAACCCTTCCCGAGGCTGACATAAAATTGAGAGAGGGCGATTCTGTCTTCGATTCCGACTTGAAGGTCCTTGAAACTCCCGGCCACACACGGGGAAGTATCTGCCTCTACTCCGAAGAACAGGGAATACTCTTCTCTGGCGACACCCTCTTCTTCGAAGGAATCGGAAGAGCAGACCTACCCGGCGGAGATGAGAAAACTCTCATAGCGAGCATAAAGGAAAAGATACTTTCACTTCCCCCTGAAACCAGTATCTATCCTGGGCACGGACCTTCCACCACAGTGGAAAGGGAACTGAAGGGTAACCCTTTCATCAACTAGTCCTTTCCTACTCCTCCTGCTCTTCCTCGATCTTCAGGAGGAGTTTTTTTAACTCGGGATGTTTGTCTATTTCCAGAGTTATTTCCTCTTCCTCTCTGTCCTTCACGAAGATCAAATTACTCTTTATCCTGCCCTTCCAGTTGTGTCCGCAGTTGAGACATTTGGAAAAGGATCTCTCCCGTGCGTTGTAATGAAAAACATTGACAGAACCACACTTGGGACATGGTTCCTCGATGTAAACGAGATCCACTACTATCTCCTTCAAACCATTCAATTCTTTCGGTTTTAAGAGATGAAACGTTTCATGTACACCAGCTATGTTGGAAAATATCAGTATATTGCCATCTTCGAGGAACAACCTCGATACCGAACCGGATTCCACCTTCACCTCAGGTAATTTGAGCGATTTGAGCTTTCCCCCTTCATCGATCTCAAAGAATTCTACTTCATCTCCCTTTTCAACCCAGTCCGGTATGATACTGTGATAACTTCCCAGTATGGGCGAGAAGTAGAACCATCCTTCTCTACCGTCTTTCAGGCGTCTTCCAAAGAGTTTAACAGAGGGCAGATTATCTACCTTGACACTTTCATCTATCAGGTTCTTATTCTCCGGATATATTATCCTCTTCTCTTCATTTTCCCCTTTCATGATAGCTTACATTCTGTTCCCAGAAATTTGATTCTGTCAAGGAGTAACAATTATAGCCTTGTTTGCTCATGCAAGCAGATTTACGATCAAACCGGATTCAATACCGATTCCTGAAGAATAACTGGCCAGGCTGTTTACGGAAGCCTTTAGTTGCAGGGATAGTTTCTCTATGACATTATCAATGGATTCTTTATCGATTCTTCCCACCGCGATATTTCTTGTATTACTGTATTTTCCCGTCCTTATCAGTTTCTCTATCAATCCGTCCAGTATTCGCAGCTTGTACAGAGAAATGCCACCGACCCCCTGTTTGGATGGAATTGCATCTATATGTTTGAAAACGGCAGAGATCGAGCCGAGGGGTTTTACAGGATAGCGAATCTTGCCACTCGATTCCTGTATTCTCATTATAGTAGGGAAGCTTATTATTGGAACGCTCTGTATCGCAGAAACCATACTGTTCCCACCCCGATTTTATTTATCGGTAAGATGGAAACAGATTTACAGTGAAATATGATTGAATTATACGAGTTTATCTCTTTTTACGTTCCTCTCTGGCCTTGCACTCGATACAGAGAAGAGCATATGGTATCGCTTCCAATCGCTCCCTTGGAATCTTCTTACCACAGCTCATGCAGATACCGTACTTGCCATTTTCTATTCTGGCAAGAGCCGAATCTATCAGTTGCAGCCTCTTTATTTCCTGCGATCCCAGAGCCTGAAGTATCTTCTTGTCTATATCCTCGGCAGCTATATCAACGAGATCCTTCGGATCTATATCATCTATAATATTCTTGAAATCTTCATTTTCACTTGCAAGATGTTTAAGGATTTCCTTTTTCATCTTTTTGAGGTTTTCTTTCATCCTGGAAATAAAATCCTTATCCATACCCTCTCCCGGAAACAATTGTTATATTAAAGTAATGTAAATAAGTAATATATCCAAAGGCAAGACAATTTGAATTAAAAATAAAAAAATGTCAAGACGGAAAATCGTATTATTGACATCAATCGAGTATTAACTTAAATTCACATGAAAAGGAGGATTTTTCTTGGCAAAAGAAGAAGCAATAGAGGTAGAAGGAACAGTAAAAGAATCACTGCCCAACACAATGTTCAGGGTCGAATTGCAAAATGGTCATCTAATACTTGCTCACCTATCCGGGAAGATGAGGAAACACTACATAAGGATAGTTCCGGGAGATCGTGTAAAAGTTGCCCTTTCACCCTACGATTTATCCAGGGGAAGAATTATCTACAGAGAACGATAGGCAATCGACGAATATCAACGAATAATTACCCAAAGGGCGCCTTTCCCACCATGTTCCCTGTCAGCATAGCCCATCTCACCGGCAAGCGGGTTTTTTTCTAGAAATCTTCTTACTGTTTTGCTTAAGACCGGTTCGCCCCTTGAATGATGGCCTTTTCCGTGTATTATGAGAACTTTTCTCACTCCATCCCTCTTGCATTGAAGAAGAAAAGCGGCAAGCCTCTCTTCAGCCCTACAGGCCTTCATTCCGTGAAGGTCTATTGTCCGTTGAGGCTCCATGTTTCGTAACCTGATACGTTCCGATATCAGTTTCTTCCTATCATCCTCATAGGCAGTTTTATCTTTTTCATCAGGCGGATGCCTGTCCAGCCATTCCTCGAGATCTCTGTGTATATTTTTCTTCTGCTTCTTCTTTTCCAGCTCCCATTGCCTTAAGATTTCACCGAAATCCTTATTCTTCACCTTTCAACTACTCCTTCAGGTCCAGTTCGATGGCATCCTTCGTTACCCAGCCGACTGCTCCGTCAGCCGTTCTTACCAGGATAAACTCACCTGCTACCCCAAGATCGAGCAATGGCATCCCCCTCTTTAATCTCAACCATGGTTTCGATTCTTCTTCCGGGATCTTTCTTACATCGGTCGAATCTTTCACCACGATTCCGGTTTTTCTCGATCGGTACCATGAATAGTAACCCAGCACGGCACCATCGCCTATCAGTGCAAGACCTGAAATGAATACGAGGGTAAGAAATATTATCCTACCTCCCGCAAGATAGAGTATAAGGAAAATGAAAATTAAGTTAAAAAGAATGATTCCTCCCGGCAAAAGAATGTTTACAGGCATGCTCAAGGACGGCGGTATATCTTCGTCAATTCCAAGTTCCTCTTCGATTCGTTTAAGAAACTCAAGGGCGATCCTGTCGCTCCCGTTTGTTTTCAGTAATTTTCTCAGCATATGCATGGCCTTTACAGGCCTGTCGAGCATGTAATAAGAATAGGAAAGATTGAAAAGTACGTCCCTGTTGCTTGGAAACAAATCTTCCAGTTTCTCGAAATATGTCAGAGCGGATTCGTAATCTTCCTTCTCTAGTTTATTAACCCCGCTTGCAAACAAGCTATCAGGGTTCTGCCCTGGAGTTTGTAGACTGTTCAAACCGGTTGTTCCAGAAGCCACGAAAGTCAGAACTAGGAAGATGGATACACTGATAACGCCACGCCCCTTCCTTTTCCTTGCAAACATGTAAATCATGTAAACAAGGAATATAAGGGGCCCGGGTATGAGTAATAGAATAAGTTGAAAGCTAAAATAGTCATCGCGTTTTCTCGATACGGTAAAATCTGAGAGACTCCTGAACGAAAAAGGCACTACTCGGTTTACCTTTGCCTCTTTCTCACCTACGGAAAAATAGATTACTCTGCCCTTTAAAACCTTGATTCGATTGGATGAATCATCGAGGTAAGGGAAATCGGGAATAACACATCGATACTTTCCGGGTTTCTCTGGAAAGAACTGGAAAGTCTCTTCCACATAGCCATTGTAGCCTTTCGACGAAGCAATGATGCTCCTTTTCTTTTCACCCACATTGACCTTAAGCCCTTCTATACGGGGAATAGGTAAAGAGAGAAAATTCAGGTTACCCCTGCCGGATATTCTAACCGTCACTTCGATACCCTTTCCCTGTGAGAGCTTTGTAGATGAATAACTGAACCTAATGTTAAACGAACCGATTGCAGAATACGGTAGTATTTCTTTTGGAAGGGGAAGGACCGTAACATATGCCGGTGGCGTATATATCTTTACTCCTTTCTTGACTTCCACCCTGGCAGGGCTTATTCTGTATTTCCCCTTTTTTGAAAAGGTTACAAGGTAAGTCCTCAATGGTATCCTGTATAATCTTTTCCCCTTCACCTGATCCACTGTCAATTCTTCATTGCTCACCGCCTCTTCGAACCAGGAATTCCTGGGAGGTCTTACAGTAATAGAGAGTGGCATTCGCAATTCATCCCAGTTTTCGAGCATCAGGGTCAATGGAACCGGCTCTCCAAGCTTGACGGTCTTTTTCCCTATTTGCCAGTAGAGCTTTGGCTTGGTATCAATCACTTCAATGTAGATGGGTTTTGTTTCTAGCCTGAGAGTATTCATTATTACCCTGAAACTACCCAGCCTGTGCTTTCCCCTTCTTCTTGCCAGTATGTTAAAAGTGATCGTAACACCGTTCTGTTCAATATTGGGTCTTATGAAGGGACCTCCTGTAACCTTGAAATACCTGCTGTCAGGCGGGGGCGTTACTACGACGGAAGAGAAAAAACTTCCCTTCACCATCAGCTCAAGTTTGAACTCATCGCCAAGAGAGGGAAATTCTGGCACAACCTTTACAGCTAATTCTCCCGTCTCTTCCGCGAAGAGAGAATCAATGCCCGATATGGCAAGTAACAAGAGAAATAATAACAAACTTACCAGTCTGTATATTTTTTTGAAGTATCCTTCGATACCTTGGATCTCCAATATTTTTCCTCCATGACACTGACATGTTCCAATAACTTTAATGCGGTATTTTGCATATTACCCCTCTTGGCCTTTCCCGTGTCCCTCAACCTTTCTTCCTCCGCCTTGAAAAGTTTTTTGAGGGTCAATTCAAGATTTATCTTGGTATCTATATCAGACGGTTTTTCGGAAAGCGCTTTCCGGAAAAACCGGGCAGCTTTGCCGTAGTCCCCCGCCTGATAGTATATACATGCAAGATTGAAGGATGCCCTGAAACGCACCTCTTTCTCCTTGGATTGAACTATCTCGAGATACTTGCTAACAGCAGAATCAAACTCACCAAGCATGAAGTATACGTTTCCGATATCATATTTCAGAATTGCATCGCCTTCATCTGTCGATCTCTTTTTCTCTGTTAGCAGGTTAAAATAATCCAGAAGTGATTTGTCATATTCACCATGCCTGTAGTAGTAGTTTCCCCTTAGAATTATCAATCGACCGGAATCGGTCCTGCAACCTGTAATAACAAAGGGGATAATTATCAATAGTGAAATGGGAATTAGCACTCTCATCAATTTCATAGCGATCCCCTCAACCTGACTCGCCAGACAAGGATTGATAACAGAAGGAAGAACAATCCTGCAGATAGAACGAGTGACACACGGCTCACCTTCTCTTTCTTGAAACCATATCCAATGGTTCCTCTTGAGGAATCGGCGAAAATATTTCCATGTATATCATCTGTTTTCTCTGGACCTTCCAATGCAAAGTATTTCCCGTCACTTAAGAGAGATATTTTTCTCAGAACAGATTCATCTGCACGCGTTATAACAGTTTCGCCATTCTCATCTTTCAGAAATCTGTTCTTTCCAAGTGGTATCTTACCTCCTTTTTTTGTTCCAACCAGGATACTCGTTACAGGAATACCCAGCTTACCTAGCATCTTCGCCACCCTTTCCGGATTGCCACTTCTGTTTTCCCCGTCAGAGAGTAGTATGATGATTCCCATTTTGTTTTCATCCCTGGAAAACATTTCAAGGGAAGCAACCAGTCCACTCTCGATATCACTACCCGGTTTCAATGGTAAAACGCTTCCCATATTTTCCCTCAAGTTGTCCAGGTAATTGGATATAGCAAACCTGTCGTCGGTAAGAGGAATAGCTCTCCTCGCCGTACCGCTAAAAATCACTACACCGAACAGCCCATCTTCCACTCTATCCATCAACGATTCCACAAAGGAAACAGATGCCTCCAACCTCGATGGAAGAATGTCCTGGGCAAGCATACTGGGTGATACATCAATAGTAAAAACTACCTTGTATCCTTCCCTCTTTTCCTGCTTCAATTCTTCTCCCCAGCGGATCCCCGCTATGCCGAAAATACCGAGTGTCAAGAAAAAGATAAAAAAAAGGGAAGAAAAAAAGCTCTTTATGAAATAAACATTCTTAATCTGTCGATACCGGTATTCACCGGCAAGGCGCTTAAGATCCCTTGTTCCTTTCGTGTAGATGAAATAAAAGAGAAAAGAGAGTGGGACTTCTATAAGCAGAAGCAAGAGGTAATAGCTGTTATCGAAACTGATCATCCGAGTATTTCCTTGAGCAAGATTTTTCTCATTGCAAAATCTAACAGTATCAACAACATTCCTAGAAGTATGAAGGTTTTTGACTTATTTTCTTTTACAGTTTTGAAACTTGTCAACCTTACAACCTTTTCCTCGGAATCTATTCTTTCAAATATTTCGCGAAGTGATTCTTCATCAGGCGCATAGAAATATCGGCCACCACTTCGCTTTGCAATCCTTTTCAAGAGAGCTACTCCTAGCCTACCCCTATACATACCTTGATAGAGTTTTCCGGTCTTCGGATCACGGAATTCTATGTATGTATCTTCATTCTTACCGATCCCGATTGTATATATCTTAATACCAAGCTGCATGGCGATATCTGCAGCAGTTTCGGGCAGAATTTCGCCCGAATTGTTATCACCATCTGTAAGCAGAATTATTACCCGCGGAGCAGACTTGCTCTGCTTCAAATGATTGATGGCAACTGCTATCCCGTTCCCTATGGAGGTCCCATTGCCCAGTTCCATTATCTGTAAAGAATCCAGTTTTGAGTATAGTGCATCATATTCAGCAGTTGGTGGTACAATCAGGGCAGCTTCTCTGCTGAAAGCTACCAGTCCGATCCTGTCGTTTTCCCTTCCACTGATAAAATTCTTTATAATCTCCTTTGCAGCTTCAAACCTGTTCTCCGGCTGAAAATCCTTTGCCGACATGCTGGGTGACTCATCAAGAACGATGATTATTTCAGCACCACTGCTTAGATAGACCTTTTTCCTGGAGATAGCAGATGGGGCTGCCGCAGCAATCACCAGAAACACAACCCCACTCCAAAAGAAAAACTGGCCCAGAAGTATCAACCTTCTCATCGTCCTATCCCACTTTTCGTACCCCCTATCCTTCCATACCGCATAACTGAATGGGATTACTCCTCCCTTCGTTCGCTGCTTTTCCAGGTACCATATAATGAAGGGCAGCAAAAAAAGAAAGCTCAGAATTACCGGCTTATCAAAACTCAAGTCAAACATCGATACCCTCGATATCTTCAACCAATTCCTTCATTACCAAAATATGAGTTTTCATATCATCCAGTACAGGTTTGTAACCCTGGAATTTCACCTTATCGGAAAACTTGAAAAAATCCATCAGCTTCTTAACAACAGCATCATCCAACCCTGATTCCTCGATTTTCTCTGTCAATTCCTTGGTTGTCAAAGACTCAATATTCTTTCCTATCCTGGAGGAAAGATACCTCTTTAACAGCCGAGTCAGTTTCATATAGAAGATCCTCTTCTCGAATTTTGAGATATCTTTTTCCAGTGACAGAAGACCTCGCCTGTACTCGAGCAGAGGAATACGCTTTAGGATATTTTCCCTTATCCTTAGAACGAGAGATTTGATCTTGACAAAACCAAACACCAGTATGAAGGGAAGAGAAAAAACAAGGAATGTGAAAATCACAATGACCCTGTAAGTTCCCGGGAAAGTCAACTGATCTTTTATTCCTCTGGGGTATTTGACTTTCCGTATCTCCAGCACTGAACTTGTATAGATTTGCAGATTGCTTAATGTAATATCACCCAGTCTGATTACCGGGAGCACTTGCGTTCCCGGTTGATAAGAAATAAAAAAAATTCTCACAGTTACATCGTTATTGGAAGCTTTCTCAATCTTCACTTTCACTATTTTAAGCCAATCCGTTTCCGGTATCGACCGGGGTACCTCCACCCTAACTCTCTCTTGCAGTTTTAACTCGATTCTAAGTTCAACGGTATCACCCACAAAAAACTTCTGAGGAAGGAAAATTTCCCTCTTTATCGAGAAATTTTCTTCACCGAAGGAAATTGAATAAACAAGCATGGTATAGAACAGGCTACAGAACAAAAGGAGCGTAGACCTCCTGTAGGTTACCATTCCGCTCAATACCTCTTTCTTCTCTGAAAAAATTTGTACAGTTCGAAACCAATATCCTGCATGGTATCTATTTCAAGACGACTGACACCATATTTCGAGCAATTCTTTCTCCACTTTCTCTGGTGAGCCAACCAGTAATCTCTGTATGCCTTCCTGAAATTCTTCGATCTGCCGGATGCATAGAGTATCGAATCATTTTCCGGTTCCACCAGCCCCACCAACCCCGTGTCAGGAAAGGATAAATCATTATCATCGGTTACCCTTATGGCAATGACATCATGCTTTCTGGCAAGAAGAGACATTTCATGCCAGTAATCATCCGTCTTGAAATCGGAGATTATCACACATATGCTCCTCTTCTTGAGAAATCTGTTTGTTGTTTCCAGAGCAAGGGCCAGATTAGAACCCTTTCCAATCGTTTCGGTTGAAAGGAAATTGGATATGAGCCCCAGGGCATGTTTCTTTCCCTTGGCAAGGCCAACCCATTTCTCTACTCTGTCGGTGAAAAAAAGAGCCCCTACCCTGTCACTATTCAGTGCAGCAGAGAGTGCCAGTATCGCAAGTATCAGAGCTTCGGTTTCCAGTTTTCCCCTCTTTCCGGAACCATTTTGAACAGAGGCCGAGAGATCGAGAATATTGAACAGGTTTAGCTCTCTCTCTTCCCTGAAAGTCTTTACATAGGGCGAACCCGTCCGTGCCGTTACATTCCAATCGATCATCCTGGTATCATCACCGTACATATAGCTTCTGAATTCATCGAACTCTATCCCCGGCCCCCTGAAAACAGACCTGTAATTTCCAGAAAAAACATTGTAAACGAGCTTATTGGCAATGAGTTCTATTCTTTTTATTGAATCGAGACCGTATGAGTTCCTCATATCATGGAACCTGAACGTAGCTTAGTATTGCCCTTACTATCTCTTCAGTAGTAATTCCCTCCGACTCCGCCTCGTAGTTGAGGATCAAGCGATGCCTCATAACGTCGATTGCAACATCTTTAACATCCTCAGGTATTACAAAATCTCTTCCCTCAAAGAGAGCCTTTATCTTAGAACACCTGTAAAGATATATCGACGCCCTTGGAGAGGCTCCGTATGAGATATACTTCGAAAACTCTTTCTTTCTGCTTGGCCTTTCTCTGGATACCGAAACAATGGAGACAATGTATTCCATGACAGAGGGATCCATCCTGATTTGTTTCACCGTATTCTTGAAATCAGTAACATCCCTGGAACCAGCTACTTTCTGCACATTGATATTTTTCTCATCACCTACCAGTCTCAGTATATCCATCTCTTCATCGAAATCCGGATAACCGACCTTGAGCTTTAGTATAAAGCGGTCCAACTGAGCCTCGGGCAGCGGGTAAGTTCCCTCATGTTCTATCGGATTCTGGGTGGCAAGTACGAAAAATGGATTGTCAAGTTTGAAGGTTTCATTTCCTATTGTTACCTGTTTTTCCTCCATCGCCTCAAGCAGGGCAGATTGAACCTTGGCCGGTGCCCTGTTTATCTCGTCTGCAAGCACTATATTTGAAAATACGGGTCCCTTACGCGGTATGAATTCCCCCGTAGGCTGTCTGTAAATCATGGTACCTATGAGATCCGCCGGGAGGAGGTCAGGTGTAAACTGAATTCTTCTGAAGTTCAAGTCCAGTACCTCTGCCAGTGTTTTCACGGCCAGTGTCTTTGCCAGACCCGGCACTCCTTCTATGAGTGCATGGCCGCCTGCAATAAGCGACATGAGCATTCCTTCCACCATCTTTTCCTGCCCAACGACCCTTTTTCCAATCTCTGCCTTGCATTTGTTAAGAATCGAACTTACCTCTTTGATTTTTGCATCGAGTTTCTCTCTAGTCATTATTCTACCTTCAAATTTTCCTTGATTATTCGAGTATCATAGTGTTCTTACGACCTGTAATCTGCATTTTCTCTTACATACTGGTAGGAGAGATCAGAGCCGATTACAGTTGATTCTTCCCTCCCACTGCCCAGGTCTATTTCTATCTCCACTTTCCTATCATGCGCAGGAAATCTCTTTCCTTCCGAGTCCAACGCACAATCTTTAAAATAATCGGAAAGGAACTTTTCCGTTTCTTCATCGATCTTGAAAACACCATTTTCAAAAACCATTTTCTTCCCTACGCGAATAGCTATTCTCTCCATGAACAATAAGCCGGAGGCTATCCTTATGAAACCGGGTGAAACAGCGAGTTCCGTATTACCAGCAAGCGAATTTCCAACAAAGTCACCGATAGAGGAAACTATCCTTCCTACATTAGGGTCATTTCCAAAGATCGCAGTCTTTACCAACGGAGAGTTGACAACTGCCTTTCCCACGCCACGTGCTATAGCTTCGGAGGGAGCATTTATAACTGTCACCTGAATGACATGACCCACCCCTTCACCGTTTCTTACTACATCTTCCGAAAGTTTCCGGCAAAGCTCCTTCAGTTCATCCTCGTATTCAACAACTGAATCACACTCCACTTTGCCTGAGGAGAGAAAAATCACCATATCACTTGTGCTCTGGTCTCCGTCTATCGATATCCTGTTAAAGCTCTCCTCTACAACCCGATGGAGCATTTCCCTCATTCCTTCCCTGTCAAGTTTGACATCGGTAAGGATAAAAGAAAGCATTGTTGCCATATTGGGTTCTATCATCCCTGCACCCTTGGCGATTCCCACTGTTCGTCCTTCACCGTGGAGAAATGAACGCACCTTGGGATACGAGTCGGTTGTCATTATCGCCCTTGCAACCGGGAAAATCGATTCATCCTGTAATCCCTCGATAAGGGAGGGTAGCGAAGAAATCATATCTTTGACCGGTAGTTTCCAGCCGATAATTCCCGTTGAACTGGGAAAAAAATCATACTTCTCGCATTCTAAAAGTCTGCCAAGCTCGGCAAGTATCAATCTGGCATCTTCCACTCCCCCCTCGGCACAGACATTGGCAATCCTGTTGTTTACAAGAATGCCTCTCACCCTATCCCTGCTCAACAGTTCTTTGCCTATTCTTACAGGAGCACCGGGGAATGCATTTCTCGTAAACACAGCGGCAAAGAGAGGACTCTTCTCTTTGAGAAGGATAAGTGAAAGATTCATTTTCATCGCATCGGGAACCTTTTTCTCGACCGGGAAAAATGTAAGTGATGTGGTAGAGGCAAGAAAACCCCTGGGAAGCAGTGCCCTTCTCTTGCAGCTTTCGATGTATTCACCTTCCGAGTTGTACGATTCCATGAGCTATTTATATTACATTAGCCCTCTCAATTTCAAGCTGTCATTTGACCTATCTCCTATTTTGGATTACAATCTTTTCATGGAGCTTACAGCGAATCAAATAGAGAGGCTGATAGAAATCATACAGCAGTATGAAGTCATCTACGGAGGTGGAATAAGCTCCAAGGACGCAAGGGTCAGGGAAGAGTGTGATTCGCTTATCAGGATACTTGAAAAATTAAAGAAATCCGCACAGGGAAAGAAAACTTCCGGGGCAAGAACAGAGACAGCTGCGGTAGCTAAGGCAGCAAAAGAAAAAAAGGACAGTGCATCGGCCAAAACAAAAAAGGCCAGAAAAGCCAGAAGCGTGACCTCCCCGCCCAATACATCCGCAGCTACTGCATCTGCCCCTGAGGAATCAAAAGAAGAGGAGATTCCGGAACTCACACGCATAAAACCCACTATAGAAAGGCACCGAAAGAAAAAGATACAGGCAATACAACTCTTTACCGCTTACGAAAGGGGAAGACTTCCCAAATACGGCGGTTACATAGTTTCATCCAACTTTCAACCGGAATCCAAATACTCAATATTCGAAATAGCCGGTTACGACAACGTTCAGGAGATAAGGCTGGAGGGCAATACACTCGTTTTCAAATCGGCAGGATGCAAACTCTACACCCTGATAGAGCCGGCCAACTACCATTTAAAGAATGTGGAACCGGTACAGAGGGAAAGCGGAAAGAGCATACCATACAGGTTCTCCGAGCTTTTCACTCTTACTACGAAGAAACACGAAACGATATACATAGGCAAGAAACCTATAGTTACCTACTCTTCATTCACAATAGTGAAGCCGGAGAAAAACGACTTTGCCATACTATTCTACAACGTACCGGATGTATTTGAGAACATACAGGATTTCCTTGCCTCTGTATTCTACCAGGGTGCAGGCATACCCAAGCGCGATGCATCGAAAGCGGCCAAAATAACGGTACAGGGAATAAAGAATTTCAATACATGGCTCGATCTCTGAGAGCCGATTTCCATAACAAAACATCAACAATTTTAGGAGGAGCTTATGAGTTACGATCTTCTTATCAAAAACGCCAGAACGAGAAAGTCTGGCAAGAAACTCACCGACATTGCTATCAGTGGCGGAAAGATAGCAAAGATAGCCGAAGGCATCGGAGAGTCGGCAACAAAGACGATCGATGCGGGAGGAAAGCTTGTTACGGAATCCTTTGTAAACGGACACCTTCACCTCTGTAAGGTATATACACTTACCATGGTCGGGGAGGATGCCCTTACCTCGTATCAGGGCGGTTCCATGGGCAAGGCTATGACGGCAATTGAACTGGCATCCAGAGTAAAGGAAAGGTATGACGAGAGCTGGATCATAGAAAACGTAAGAAAGGCTGCTCGCCTGGCAGTAAAGAACGGAGTTACCCATATAAGGGCTTTTGCGGATACCGATACAAAAGCCAAGCTTGAGGGTGTCAAGGCTCTCATAAAGGCAAGAGAGGAGTTCAAGGATTCGGTTGAACTGCAGGTTGTAGCCTTTCCCCAGGACGGTGTTGTTCGAGACCCGGGTGCGGAAGACTATGTCCGTGAGGCAATGAAACTCGGCGCCGATGTCGTGGGCGGAATCCCATGGATCGAATACACCGATGCCGATGCGCAGGAGCATATAGACAGGATGTTTGCCATTGCCAAGGAATTCAACAAGGATGTATCCATGTTGATAGATGACGCGGGTGACCCTGGTCTTAGAACCCTGGAGATGCTTGCAGTAAAAACTATCAAGGAAGGGTGGGAAGGACGTGTGATGGTACATCACGCCCGAGCCATGGAACTATACGCTGAGCCGTACTTCAGAAAGATAGTAGCCCTCCTAAAGAAGGGAAGAATCGGTATCGTAAGCGATCCGCAGACAGGGCCCCTGCATGCACGGGTCAGGGACCTATACGATGAAGGGGTAAAGATTGCTCTTGGACAGGATGACATCGCAGATGCTTACTATCCCTTCGGAAGAAACAACATGCTCGAAGTTGCATTTCTTGCCGCTCATCTGCTCTGGATGACGACCTTCGAAGAGATGGAAATTCTTTACGATCTGATCACTACAAATGCCGCAGAGGCAATGGCAATTAAAAATTTCGAGATGAAAGAGGGAAATCCGGCAAATCTGGTAGTACTCAATGCAGAAACTGTGTGGGAAGCATTAACAGAACACGATGTACCGTTACACGTTATAAAGGATGGCAAAGAGGTTACCCTCGAATCTTGATATTTATTGGCAATTACGGCTGCACTTACTTTATTTACAGAAGGGGCATCTTCCCGTAAAACGGAGGATTGCCCCGTTTTTTTAACCTTTTCAACTTCAACTGTCTTCTATCGGAATGATCTGGTCGAGGTGTATCTCCGCAAACTGATCCTTCAGGGAATCAGAAATTCCCTTTATCTTCATCTTTCCACCCAGTTTGTCAAAATGCTTGAAGAATCGTAAGAGTTTTCCAATGCCTGCACTCGTTATCGAAGGAACTTCGCTCAAGTCGAATTCTGCATATTTTACCGATTCATCCGATGCTATCTCCATGAACTTGTTTGTGAGTTCGGAACCACCTTCGGTATCTATAGCTCCAGTTATCTTGAAGTATACGGTGTCATCCTCAATTACAATGTCAATATCCATTTTTCATTCTCCTTAAATATCGTGATGTCATGGTGCTTTATGCTCGAATTCTGTTTCACTCAACCACAGAGATATGGCGTTGAAAACCTGCTCTCGTCTCTTCTCGGCAAATATATCGTGAAGCATCCTTGGGAAAGTCACAAGCTTTTTCCTCTTACATTCCACTTTCTCGTAGAATCTCTCCACTGCATTGACATCAGCTATCTTGTCAAATTCTCCGTGAAGGAAGAGGAGTTTTGAACTTTTAAGCTTTTCGAGGTTTTCCTCCACTTTTCTGTTAGACTCATCGATCTTTACAAGTAAACGCTTCGTTATCTTCTTTACTATCAATTCGTCCTCAGTAAGCCTTTCCACCCTTCCCTGGTCGGTAACAAAATCTTCCAGTGTCACATCTACCGGACTTTCCTCGTCCTTTATGGCACTGTCGATAAGCGGTGAAGAGAGTAGAAGTGATGCAAGTATCGTTCTAACAGGATTCTCCGGATATCGAAGGGGATAGGCAAGTGCCACACTGGCACCGAGGGAATGACCGAGAAAGATTATTTCCCGGTATCCCTCCCTTCCCTTTACCATTCTGCGGAAAGCTTCCAGATCATCCACGTACAGTGAAAAGTCATCGATATCTCCGCGCTCTCCCGGACTCCTGCCGAAACCCTTTAAATCAATTGCATAAACCTTGTAACCCTTGTTCACCATGGCAGGAATCAAGAACGGGTAAGCTCCTCCATGATAACACAGCCCGTGAATCAGAATGATTATCTTGTTGTAACTCTTGCTCGATTCTTCCCAGTACTGGTAGGAAAGTTTTTCTCCCTTATGGTTGAGAAAACTCGTCACTATATGATTCAAGGGGAACCTCCTTATTTATTTATCGGGAAGATTCTATCCAAGTGTATTTCCATGAACTGTTTGTAGAGATTATCTGATATGCCCTTTATTTCAAAGGTACCCCCCTTTGAATCCATGAATTTGTAGAAATTCATCAGCTTTCCGATACCGGAGGATGTAATTGTTTTTACAGTGGTCATGTCACAGATTACATGCATCACATCGTCCATTTCCATAATCTCCTGGATCTTCACCGACAATGCATGCCCTCCGTCAGTATCTATGTTACCATCGATTATCATTTTTACAGTGTCACCGGATTTTTCGAGATCAATATCCATGTTTTTCCTCCTAATACTAGTATTACTATTCTGTTGATTCCTCTAAAATTATCGCCTTCTTTACTTCTCCGAGCAGCTTTGAAAGTCTATCGATTATCTCCGCCCGTATGTTGAACAGGACCTGTTTGTAGGCTCTTTTCTTACCCTGTTCAACCTTTCTCGGATTGAAATGTGATTCGAACTCCTCCTCGTCGGGTCTTATTGTGAGGGGTTGTGTCACCAAGTCTCCGTCTATCCTGCTTGGGAATATCGATACTATCTCCTCCATGCCCAGTCCCTTCACTACATTCTCCGGAAGATTCTCCGAGAGGAACTTCGATCTGCCCTCCTCACTTAAGCCCTTTAGCTCGAGTTTCACATAGGCATAGTACCTGCCGTACGGATTGTTCTCGTCCCTGGGATACTCACCGTCAGTTGCTATGGAGAATTCATAGAATGATTCTTCTCCCTTGTCAACAAGACTGTTCCAAAGCTCTGCATACAGAGCCACCTTCTCATATGAATCACCCGGGACGAGATACATGTCACCACATACCTCTATCAGTTTCCCGCCTGTATCCGCCACGTAAAGGGTATTCCAATCGTACCGGTTAAGGATTTTCTCCTGCTCTTCCCTGATTCCCGACAGTACCACATGAGGCACCTCCTCCTTTGCCATTTTTTCAGCATAACTCCTCCTGAAGTCGGAGTAGTAGGAGGGGTAATCCTCATCCTCCGGCCTTATCTTGAGGTCTTCGGTTACCTGTCTTCCCTTTATCGTTCCGGGAAAATACTTGATAAGTTTATCCCTGCCAAACTTTTCCGCCAGCGGGGCAAGAGCCTTGAGCAGGTTTTCCTCCTTCTCTTCGGCACTCTGCCCCTTCAGTTCGAACCTGAGGTAAGCATAGTATCTACCATGATCGGCAATGTCCTCATCGTGCATCCCATCATGAGCTACCGTCTTTTCGTAGAGGGAAAGAATATCTATCCCCTTCAGAGCCTGATACAGTTCCTCGAGCTCTCTGATTTCTTCAATGGCTTCTTTCGGTCCATAGTACGTTCTATCATCGATGACTACACCATCATCGAAATCGATATTTTCGAGGAGTTTAGAGTAACGTTCAATCCTTGTCACTTATCAACCCTTCGCTTTTTCTTTGTCTCTTTTTAGCTTTTCTTTAAGAGGAACACGCTTTCTTGGTGCCACCTCTTTTTCATGGTAACTTGCCTTTACGAGAAGGACGGGCGGAATCACGTCTTCCATTCTCTTCTTGTCGTCGAAGAAGGCATTCCTTATAGCAGATGCATGAATGGCAACCTCTTCCATATCCGGATCTGTCCCTACGCCTTCAAGCTGGGATATCTTGTCCAGTATATCGAGGATGGTTCTATTCAGGGCATCATCCTGTCCCTTCTCCTTGTCCAGATGTTTACCAAGGGCATTGAGATCCGAAATGGAAAGCGGGTAAATTCTGTATCCATCCCTCGGCGAACTGTAGTTTGATTGCAGTACTCCGAGTATAACGGATAGATTCTTGGGATATATACCACCTTTATGCCACTTCGTCATCATCCCGAATATCTTTCCCACTATGTATCTGTTCGGCTGAACCGGTGACAACAGGAGAAAAGGATCCTTGTCACCTATCAGGGCATCTATCACCCAGTGATTCTCAATTTCAAGCATACGTAGGAATACGGGGTAATTCTCCGGCGTCAAACCTACCGTATTCAGGAATGCAGCATAGGTCATTGCGGCTTCAACTGCTTCATAGGTTCGACAACCCATGATACCCTGAAGAAGCCTGTTCTCTATTTCCGCTATCTGTTCGGGTGTCCATGTTTCTTGTGCTATTAATTCATCCATATTTCATCTCCTTCTTTCTTGATTTGATTGATTAGTCGTGCCTGTGAGTAACATCAATGTCTTCCTCGAATACAAAGCGTGGAGGAACCTCTTCCTTAAGGTAATCACCGCGCACGAGGAGGACCTGAGGTATACAATCTTCCAGTTTCTTCGTGTTGTCGAAAAAGTTGCTTCTGATTCTTATAGCCTGTCTTGCAACCTCTTCCATTGATTCATCCCATCCCAGACCCTGCAACGAACCAATCCTGTCGAGGATATCGAGGATACATCTGTTTTGCGGATAGTTCTGCCCCTTCTCCTTCTCAAGATGTTTTCCCAGGTTGTCCACGTCTGCCACGTTCAATGGATATATCTTGTATCCATCCTTGGGTGAACTATATGCACTCTGAAGCACACCCAGAGCAATCGACAGTGTGTTGGGATATATCCCGCCCGGATGCCAGCGTGTCAACAACTTGAAACAGGTAGAAATCACATACCTGTTTGGCTGGATGGTCGAAAGCAAGAGAAAGGGATCTTCATCCCCTATCAAGGCATCGAGCACCCAATGGTTCTCCACTTCAAGCATCTTCAGGAAAAGCGGGTAATTATCCGAATTCAACCCCGACAACCTTAGAAACCTTGCATAGCTTATTGCTGCTTCCACAGCCTCGGGAGTCCGTGCAGCTATAATCTGCTGAAGAATCCTGTTCTCAACAGCTCTGATAGATTCACGGCTCCACAGTTTCGCTTGTTCTTCTAGCTTTCCCATATCTCCTCCTATTTCTTACTCTTTTTTTTGGATTTTTCCTTGCCCGTCTTCAAGACGGAAAGAGACTCTTCCATTTTTTTATCGAAGGGAGTGAGTTCCGGTTTGAGCGGACCTATCTCCCCCTCGATTTTATCCTTTATCTTTTTTACAGCCTCCATCCTGTTCCTCTCGGCCTGAGTCGCACCTGATATCTCTCCCAGATATCTGTTCACGGCCTGAAGGACGATTTTCAATTCCTTCTCTGTAAATTCCATTCTGACCTCCTTGTTATCAATTTCTTCTTTTTGTTAGCGTAATGACAGTGCCATTGTCATTGTATTCGATCCTATCAAAGGCTCTCTTTATAAGGGTGAAACCCTTTCCAGAAACATCCATCACTTCTTCTTTATCCACTGAGTCATGTTCAAGGTAATCTTTCACAAGTGAAGTATCAAATCCAGGGCCTTCATCCTTTATTGAGAGAGAAGCGCCCTCACCATCGATACAAAGATCTATATGGATTTTTCTGCTTGCAAACCTCTCATCTTTCAGACGCTCTTCTTTCAGTATTTCATACCTGTCCTCTTCAAGGATATCCTTTGGACGCAGAGAAGAATCCAGCTCCAGATTCCCATGCTCTATTGAATTCACCAAAGCCTCTTCCAGGGCAAGAGCAGCATTTTCTTCCTCTGTAATAGAACTGTATATCCCTGAGTTCCTAAGCAGTTTCGCCAGGTACCTGCAAACACCGGAAACTGCAATATCCGATGTTTTCCACTCGAAATGCATCTTTGAAACCTTAAGCCCACCGAAAATCCTCGACTCCGCACTGATCAACTTTAGGTTTTCCCTTATCCTGCTGAAGACCTTTACTATCTCTTCTTCTAATGCCGGAATGAAAAAAGGGATTATGTCATCTATCATCATAACGGAGAAAGCAACCTTCCTGTTGTCCAGGGGCAGACCAACCGCATAGAAATGTTCGGGAACCTCGGTTTTAAGGCGCTTCAATAGCCTTATATCCTCTTTCGAATCGATGCAGAGAAAAACGACTGCACTTTTACCAAGTGAAGTTATTCTTTCAAAGGGGTTTTCATCCACACGAATAACATTGGCACCTTTCTTGGATAATGCCTCGGCAATCGTATCCGTGTCTCTCTCCGTAAAACCAAGGGTATAGACTAAATTCATAGTATATTTTCCTAATAAATATATTATTAATAACAAATCAATATGCAAGATTTTTTTTCATATTTAATCTTTTTAAGCCGATTAGTAGAACATGAGGGGGTATGAGCCAAAAATTCTCTGTGTTGCCCAGCAGAAAGGCGGGGTCTGCAAGACAACTTCTGTTCTCTCACTATCTGCAGCATGGGCAATGGAAGGGAAAAAGGTACTAATGCTCGATACTGATCCACAGGCAAATCTTACAAGAAACATCCTTGATTATGAAAAGGTTAAAAAGGACATATCTCTCCTCTACAGGGGTGAAGCTGATATAAAAAAATTGATTACAAAGACACCCTACGATAATCTGTACATCATACCGACGAGAACAAAACTGAACAGGGTAGAAAATCTCGAGAGAACCCTCTCTACCTTCAACACATTAAGAAAGAACATCCCCTTGATTGCAAAACGGTACCGTTACATCGTTATCGATACACCCCCTTCACTCGGCCTCTTTACAATATCAGCCCTTCTCGCTGCAACACATGTTCTTGTTCCCGTACAGCCTACCTTCTTCTGCCAGGAAGGGCTCGGTGATTTGAATGAAACCATAAGAGACGCAAGGGAAAGTAACCCGAACCTGAAGAGCGTGAGATATTTTATTACTCTCTACGACAGGAGAACAATTATAAGTCAGGACCTTGCTGCTGTTCTTCGGCAACAACTTGGTGACAAGGTATTCAAAACGGTTATACATAAAAACATAGCGGTAGAAGAGAGCCAATATGCACAAAAGACGATATTCGACTATGCACCAAAATCGAGAGGAGCAAACGATTTCAAAGCACTTGCAAAGGAAGTGGAAGAATGGCTAGAAAACGCCTGATAAAAGGCCCAAATGCAGAAAGAGTGGAAAAGAGAATTGCAGATGCGCCGGAGGATATCACGGAGACCAGTATCTTCAAGGTTCTGAAAGAAATAGAGGAAAAGAGCAAAAAGACGAATAAAAAACAAAAAACAACCGAAGGGAATCAAAGCGAGAAAGTTTCCCGAAAAACAAAGAAGCGCAAGAAGAGTGAGGCAACACCTTCCCATGAGAATCTACCGGAGACAGCCATAATACAGGAAAAGCAGGCAACCGAAACAGAAGAGACCAGAACTTCATTACGTAAAGCGATAAAATTTACGAAGGCTGAAAGGGAAATAATAAGAAAGTCATGCATCAGTTACAAAAACACTCTTCCCATCTATCTCAAGGCCTTTCAGAACGAGGTAAAGATAATCGATAACGTCCTAAAAAAACTGAAGAGATAAAATTCTACAACCACACCACCCGGGCATTCAAGTCCTACTGCTCGGTCAAGAATATCTTTAGGTCACCGAGCATCCTTTTCCAATACTTGTCGTAAAACAAGAAGTGTTTCATTCTCGGATAACCATGCATTTCCATACGTGCGTTTTTCAATGATTCTTTCAATAGCTCCAAACGATTTATATTTACCAGCCTATCGAACTCACCATAATAAACGGCAATTCTTGCACTTACCACATCCAGGGGATAGTCTCCCGGAAAATCATCGAACTCTCTTCGCATATCCCTTACCAGCCGTTTTGAAATGGTGGGGTTTTCAATCAAGATCCTTCTTATTGCACTTCTTTCATCCTCTACCTCTGAAAGCATATCATCTTCGAAGGAGAGACCTACCCTTTTTTTGAAGAGCAGGGAAGTGTTCAGAGGTTTTTCCCTGAAATCAAGAACCGGAGAGAAAAATACCATTCGCTTGAAAGGCGGAAGGACACGGAAATAGTAGCTTAAAAACGGAAGAACAGAAACAGAAAAGACAAATGGTACCATTTTGAGCTTTTTCTCTTTTTCTTCAAGGAATGATCGGAAGCTTCCAAAATGCAACGAAAACTCGTCTATCCCTCCTGAAGCTCTCTCTTCCGGATTCACCTCCGGAATAAGGGGTGCATATATTTTGAAATAATTTTCGAGAAGGAAGTCCACCAACCTTCTGTTCTCTTCTATCCGAGTATAGGAATCACCCAGTACAATGGCTATCCTGCCATATCCACCCTGCCTTATCTCCCAGCTATGATAGGGAATCCTTGTCCCATCACTTGCCTTGAAAACGGATTTTATGTGATTCATTTCTTCTTCATCACCCTCCTTCTGGTATATTAATCATTATATTCATCATCCTTTCAATTTCAAAAGATTTTTCTTTGTTAAAAGGGAGAAAAAATTGCTATACTGTCACAGAGCCAATCATTCAAGGGAACGCAGAAAAAAGGCTTGTAACACATATAAATATAAATAGAATACATAATAACCAAAGACCGGATACCAAAGTTGCAGGACAGGGATAAGGAATGTTGATCCTTCTGGGCATGAAAAAGGAGAACATAGATTTCCTCTTAAAGAAATACTCATCAATCGGGGACAAGATCAAGATCCGCACAGGCAATAAGTTAAGCAGTGCCGAAAAGAACATAAATGTACTCAGACAATGTGATCCTCTCTTTAAAAAGCTCGAACCTTCTCTTAAAAAGGGAAATGTCGAAAATCTCGTCATCATCCTTTCAGCCGAGGATGAAAAACTCTCCAATGAATCGGGAAATTGCCTTTACCTTCCGGAAAATATAGATGACAAGCTTCTATGCGGAATCACAACCTGGTTGATACGGTACAGGAAAAAGAACCTTTGTTTCGAACTTTTCAAATCCTTCTTCCAGGGGGGTGATATTCAGATTCTCCTTACAGACAAAGATGGAAAAATTCTCTCATGCATTCCTGTCAAAACGAACTTCTTGGGCTACACTTCCAAGGACCTCAAGAACAAGTATTTCAAGGAGGTCTTCGGGATTTCCGTGGAAGATATACCCTTTACGGAGAGTAATGAGGATCACATAAGGTATCTCACCAATGCATCAAACAAGGAAACCTCTTGCAATGTTTCCAGAATGCCTATTTCATCTATGAAAATTCCAGGCCTTCCCGCCAGAACGGAGTGGATTCTTCTTCTGACCGAGATAAGTGAGATCAAAAAACTTGAAGACAAGAGTTCACGTCTCAATGTTATTCAAGACAACATACTTAGAGAGAGGACCATAGAGTTAGAATCTGCCAACGAGATACTTCAGAAACAGGCTTTGGAACTGAAACATGCAATGGAAGAACTGGAAAAGAAAAATCGTCAGATAGTTGAAGAACTTTCCCTTGCAAGTGAGTTACAGAAGAGCCTCCTGCCTAAGGAATTCCCCAGTGACCTGCCGTTAAATTTTGCACACAAATATATTCCCTATGCTTACATTGGCGGTGATTTTTTCGATGTAAAAAGACTCGATAAAAGCCGGGTTGGTATAGTAATAGCAGATGTTTCAGGCCATGGAGTTTCATCCGCTTTCATTACTACAATGTTCAAGAGTCAATTCGACAACATAGCAGCCGATTCGAAGACACCGGCTGAGACCTTGTCCAGACTGAACAAAGAATTTTCAAATTCAATACATACCGAGCATTATATCACTGCTTTCTACTCTGTAATCGATACCGAAACGATGAAGATGTACTATTCGAATGCCGGACACCCGAACCAGCTTCTGTTCAGAGAGAACAGCGAGGTGCTGGAACTCTCTACCATGGGTTTCTTTCTCGGGATGTTCGAGGGAACGGAATATGAAGACAAGGAGATAGACCTTTTACCCGGTGACAGAATTCTATACAATACGGATGGTATTCTGGAAACAGCCAATGAAGAGGGAAAACAATTTGGCAAGGAAGGTGTGATAAGAATTTTCCGGGAAAACCTTGATAAGGATATAGATGATCTTTCAAACATGATTCTTTCGGAGCTTGTGATGTTCATGGCAGAAACCACATTCCAGGATGACATCACTATTCTTATTACAGAAGTGATAGAAAACCTGTAGGATAAACCTTTAGGAGTGAACCATGGCTGACAAAGAACAGATAAAGAAGATAATACAGGCAGTACAGAGCCTTCCGACACTACCGACGGTTGCCGTGAAGGTTCAATCACTGATAAAATCACCAACAGCAGGTGCCGCTGAACTTGCCAAGGTCATAGAGTACGACCAGAGCATATCTGCAAAACTCCTCTCCCTGGTAAATTCAGCCTACTACGGACTCTCAAGAAAGATAAACAACATCAAAGAGGCAGTTGCTTACCTTGGCACGAACACAGTATCACAGCTTGTACTTGCCCTGGGGGTTATCAAAACATTCGAGGGCGAGGGTAACAGGGGCTTCAACAGGGCCCAGTTCTGGATTCATGACATAGCAGTTGCCACCCTTTCCAGAGAGATTGCCAAATCGGAAAAAAGGCATAAACATCCCGATGACATATTTACAGCCGGTCTGCTTCATGATATAGGGAAGGTCGCTCTGGATCATTACTGCACCGAGATTTTCAAACCGGTATTGGAAGCAGTGGAGAAAGAACAACTGCCATTCTACAAGATCGAGCAGAAGGTGATTGGACTTGACCATACCAGAGTGGGAGAATGGGTTGCAAGAAGCTGGGAACTCCCCCTGCTGACAATAGTTACTATAAGGCATCACCATGAAAAACCATCTGCCAGGAAAGGTTTCAGCCTCTCTCAGGATAATGCGGTTGACATTGTCTCTATCGCCGACTGGATTGCAATCAAAAATAAGATAGGCTTCAGCGGTTCGCCTGTGGTAGAGGATCCGGATGATGAGATATTCCAACGTGCAGGAATTACGAGGGAAAAATCCCAAGAGATAGTTCGCAGGGTGAAACCCGAAATCTTGAAGGCAGCTCAAAGCATGGGTATCGTCTGATTATCATTCTGCCAACCTTATTCCTATATAGCCACACCTTTCAGGAGATTCATCTATTCGAAAGCTGACCCTCAATGTCGAAGCAGAGGATATCCAGCTTCCTCCCCTTATCACCTTGTATTCACCGGTGGAAGGGCCCTTTGGATCCGTCTGTTCCTCGCCCCGATACGGAGCATACCAGTCTGCCGTCCACTCAAAGAGATTCCCGGCCATATCATAGAGGCCGTATCCGTTAGGTTCAAACTGGCCTACCGGTGTTGTACCTGAATATCGTTTTGCAAGATTGGCGATTTTTTCATTCATCTTGTCTCCGTTCGGGTATTTCTTCCCCACGAGGCCTCCGCGAGCAGCATATTCCCACTCCGCTTCTGTCGGAAGCCTTTTTCCAAGCCATGATGCAAACGCCTCTGCAGCAAACCAGGAGACATGTGATACAGGATAATCGTCCCTGCCTTCAGGATAATCATTTCCATCCCACTCATCGAGATACTTTCCGTCATGCAAATCCGGATCAATCTTATCTTTCTGCCATTCGGGGTTGTCAAGAATAAATGCCCTGTATTGCCTGTTCGTTATCAGGTATGCACACATCTTGAATGAAGAAACATTAACCTTATGAACCGGTTTCTCCTCATCCCTTCCATCTTCAGAACCCATCATAAAACTGCCACCCTTTATCTCCACCATTTTCGATTCTATTTCGGCTTTGATATCGGAAAGCAGATCTGTTACGGATGTTTCTTGCACTACTTCAATTTCAGGCCTATCCAATTCCTCGTGTTCCTCCTTAACTTCATCTCCCTTTGTTCCTGCCTCTTCCGTATCTGCCTCTTCTCCGCTCTCTGCTATCGGTGTTACCGGTGACTGAGACTGAGGGGATACCTGCTGCGCAGTTTGTGCTGCCTGAAGGTTTCCCGGAGTTGGTGTCGGGACAGGAGCTGCCGTTGCTCTAGGTAGTGGCCCAGCCGACGGAGGAGTAACCTGAGGGCCAATCCCCGGAGGCGGCGGCGGAACCGGACCGGAAGGAAAGTAGCGAAAGGGATTCCATCCCTGTGGCGCTTTTCCGGTAGATAGAATTTCAAACAAAATGTCTTTCAGACTTCTTCCATCGGGAAGATAAATCGAACCAAGATCCTTTACAAAGAGTGAGAGCTCAAGAGAGTCGGCACTCTCTATGTAATTTTTCAGCTCATTCAGTATCCTTACCTTACTCTGAAGAAGATAATTTCTCCACTCGAGCTGTTGTATATAATCCATATCAAAAGATTAAGCCACATGCCACAGATGAGTCAAGAAAATTTAATCTATTACCGCACCTGGTATCCCCGTCACTGTCAGATCTAAAATGCTCAGAACATCTCATACTCAAACACCACCACACCACATACTCGACACAGAACCGCTTCCCTGCTATTCTAAAGCTCATACAACTCTTCCTGAGGGAAACAAATTTACAACCGGAGAAAGGTGATGAATTTTCATTGGAACCTCTTTGTAAATCTTGGCCTGATTTCGATAACACTAATGCTTGCGACATTGGTAAGGGCTAGAATACCCTTCTTCCAGAAGTTCCTCATACCCAATTCAATAACGGCTGGTTTCATGCTTTTACTTTTCTACAATTTCGGAGCTCCCTACCTTGGCATGGATACACATGTTCTTGAAAACCTTATCTATCACCTTCTTGCCATCTCATTTATTGCGATGAGCCTAAGGAATCCGGCAGGAGGTAAATCCACTGGCAAGAGGATATATTCCGTAGCAATAATGATAATAACATCACTGACATTCCAGGCAATTATAGGACTCGGACTTACAGCTCTCCTCATAGTAACCTTCTTTCCCAAGCTCTTTCCCAGTTTCGGATTGTTCGTACCGCTCGGATACGAGCTTGGCCCTGGCCAGGCCTTTTCAATAGGAAAAGGTTGGGAATCCCTGGGAATAGCCGGAGCAGGTAACATCGGTCTCACCTTTGCAGCAATGGGTTATCTGTGGGCATGCTTTGGAGGTGTGTATCTTATAAATTACGGGATAAAAAAGGGATGGTTGGAAAAGAGACATCTTAAAAAACTGAAGAGCATAGATACACGTTCAGGTGTGATTGCAAGGAACGAGAAGAAACTGGAAGGTGCAAGGCTCGTAACGGAAACAGAGGCTATCGATTCGATGTCATTCCATGTCGGAATGGTTCTCTTTGTATATCTTCTTACATTTCTCTTTCTTAAACTTATAACCTATCTTCTATCATTTGCAGGCCCCTCCGGAAGAGAACTTGCCGTAAACCTATGGGGGCTCTCCTTCATCTTTGCAGCAATAATAGCGTTACTATTCAAAAAGATACTTACCACTTTTGGCCTCGGGCACCTCTTCGATTCGGGGAGCCTTACCAGAATAGTGGGAGTCTCAGTTGATATAATGGTTGCTGCAGCCATCGGTGCAATATCCCTTGTAATCGTAATTCAATACTGGATTCCGATTCTCACAGTCGGTCTGGTGGCCGGAGTAATAACAACTATATATGTTCTCTGGCTCACCTCGAGAATATTCGACGATCACCACTTTCAACGTGCAATAATCATCTACGGGGGCTCAACAGGAACCATGCCAACAGGCCTTGCACTCTTAAGGGTTATCGACCCGCAATTCGAGACTCCCGCTGCTACCGACTACATGTATGGCTCCGGCCTGTCCTTTATCTTTCTCATTCCCTTTATCCTGGCGATAAACCTCCCTGTTTACGGATACGTAAGGGGAAATCCCTTGTACTACTGGATGACAGCAGGAATTATCCTTGTCTATCTGATCTTCGTAACAATATCCATAAAGGTGGTCACAAAAAAAGGCTCTTTCGGGAATCTCATGAATCTCTGGTCTGCAAGTTACGATGAAGAGGAAGAAAAAAGCGCCTGAATCGTGCTGCAAGCCCCTGGGATATACAAAACCTCAGAGTTCATACAATTTATAGGGAATAGGAATAATTATCTCACCTTTAAAAGACTTAGCCGCTTCACTACGCATTCTTTCCGGTGACGAAACAGGATCGTTGCCAAAATGACACAGAAAGAGCCTTTTTACCCCTGCACACCTTGCATTGAGCCCGGCCTGATACCCTGAGCTGTGTTCATCTGCAGACAGCTTTCCTATTCTTTCATGAGGTCCGGAAGACTCATGTATCAAGTTATCCAGTCCTTTTGCATGTTCGCATATACTCTCTATGGAAGAGGTGTCTGCAGTGTAAAGGAAGCCTTTTCCTCCTTTCGTGATCCTCACCATGCTGGAGGGAACACTGTGCCTTCCGGGAAAGAGAGACAACTCCGGATTCTCAAAGCCATCACTGTACTCGATGTGAAAGCCTATCTTCTTAAAGTTGAGTCCGAAAAAATCGAGAAGCGACTTCACCTTTTCTGCCACATCACTCTTTGCCACTACTGTAAGTGACTTTTTTCTCTTCAGGCAGAAGAGTATATGAATGAGCGATGGAAAAGCGTATAGATGGTCGACATGGTAGTGTGTAATAACGACAACATCCAGCTCGTCAGGTTTAAAACCCGTCTTCAGAATTCCCTGTACCGGGTTGCCCGAGGTGTCTATCAGGACTAGTCTATCCTTTGTTTCTACGAGAAGTGATGTATTACCACTTTCAGGGGAGGGAACAGCACCATACGTGCCAAGAAAAGCTATTTTCATATCTCATTCCTTTTATTCATTTCAGACTCATCGAGAACCCTTCGGTCATCTTCCTGTACACATAACCGGAGAAAAGGAGAACGGGAAGGGTAGCCATCAATCCTATTGCCATGAGTTCACCCCAGAGAGTCTCGTACTCTGTAATGAAATTGACAATTCTAAGGGGAAGCGTCAAGAGATCAGGATTTCGGATAAACAGAAGGGCAAAGAGAAACTCGTCCCATGCCACAATCACACTGAATATGGCGGTAGCAACAAGTCCGCCTCTGGTGAGTGGAAGTACTATGCTTGTCAACACTTTCAACTTCGATGCACCATCGATCTCTGCCGCCTGTTCATACTCTATTGGAACCGCTTTAAGGAATCCAAAGAGCATCCAGAGGCAGTATGGCAGAGTATATACCTGATAGACGATTACAAGACCAACCAGCTTGTTTATCAGATGCACACTGGTGAAAAGGGTATACAGAGGGATAGCCAGGACTATGGGAGGCAGAATCTTTACGATGAGAACCCATATCAGAAAGATGTAGTTCAGCCTTAAGGGGAACTTGAACCTTACCAGGGCATAAGTAGCAAGAAATGAAAGCGTGAGAGACAGTGCCGTGGAAAAGGTTGAAACAAAGAGGCTGTTGTAGAGATTTCTGAAAAAACCCCCTTCCAGAACATTCAGATAATTCTGCAGTGTAACCCTGTGGGGGTAAAAGGTCGGAACGGGGGAAATATTTTCCACCGGATACTTAAGAGATGTTATTGCGATCCAGTAGATGGGAAAGAGCACTAGAAATAGAATTACAATCAGGAGAACCCAGAATATTATGCCCTTCTTTTCCATTGCAGTACGGCTCATACACTCTCCTCACCTATTATGTTTCTCAAGTAGAAGTATGAAATGAAGGCAATAACAATCAGAATATAGATAGAGGCCGTAGCAGCCCTTCCAAGGTTAAAGTATGTGAACCCCTCTCTGTAAACGTAATAGGTGAGAGTTTCAGTGGCATTGCCGGGGCCACCCTGGGTGAGAGCATAGACCTTACTGAATATTCTGAATGTATCAATCGTTCTAAGTAGAATAACCAGGAGAATCTGACCGGAGAGAATGGGAAATGTTATATGAATCAGTGTTTTAAAGTAGTTAGCACCGTCTATACTTGCAGCCTCGAAAATCTCTCGCTGAATCGTGTTGAGTCCTGCATGAATAAGAATGAATGCAAAGGGAGTCCATTGCCAGATATCAACCAGGATGATGGAAAAAAGAGCTATTTTCGGATTTATAAGCCACCCGATGGGTTTCAAACCAATACTACGAAGCACATAATTCAAAAGTCCGATGTCGAAGTGATAGAGCGTCTTCCAGAGGGCACTGATAACCATCGTGGAAAGCATCATCGGGAAAATAATCATTACCATGAAAACTCGCTTCCCGAAAAACTGCCCGTAGAAGAGAAGAGCAAGAAAGATCCCCAGTGAAACTTCTATAAAGGTAGCGACTACCGAAAAAACAATGGTATTCAAGAAGGCCGTATGGAAAAGATCGTCTCCCATTATACGTTTGAAATTCTTCAAGCCAATGAAGATCTTGGTATCAGAGAGGTAGTTGTACTTAAAAAAGGACATGTGAAATACATTCACTATCGGATATACGGTGAGAAATACTATAACAATGAGTGCCGGTGCAAATATCAGGTAGTAGAATATATTCTTCTTCATATGATTAATTACAAAGTATTTTAAAAGCGGCCATTCAATAATACATCGAATGGCCGCCTGTTTTCAATTCAAAAGGAACTATTCCAGTACCTCTTTCATCTTGGCATTGGCCTCTTTGAGTGCCTTTTCCGGATCCATAGAACCTATCAGAGCAAGCTGCAAATAGGTACCGAAGATGTTTTCCAGTTCACTCCACTTCGTAGTTCTCGGCCTTCCCACGGCATTCTTGAGAGCCTGATTCTGAACGGGATACCACGGGTACTTGCTGACAAGTTTTGCTACCTTGTACACACTGTCGCGCGTCGGGGCAAGCCCTACCTCGTCAGCCATCTTTATCTGCATCTCCTTCCCCGTTATGAACTGAAGGAAGTCGAATGCGGCATCGTGATGTTTCGAAGCCTTCGGAATTCCAAGTAGCCAGACACCGATCATTGGCGAAGATTTTTCAACCTCGCCCGGATGTGTTGTAACTTCAACCTTGTTCACCACACGTGACTCATTCGGATCATTGAGCTTTGGAACCCAGCTTGGCCATACCTCTGTCACTATACCGGCCTTTCCGCCGTAAAGTGCATCTTTTACCTGAGCTGAATTGTACATGGCCACGCCTTCCGGTGCATACTGTTTGAGCTTCAGGAAGAATTTCAGGGCATTGAGAGCCTGCTGAGAGTCCAGTGCTGGTTTCCCGTTGACGAGTACTTTGCCACCAAATGCCCAGTATATTGGAAGAAATCCTGCAACAATCGGATTCCCCTTTACACCTCTAAATACTACCCCATATACATCGGGGAAAGATTCCCTGATCTTTTTGGCTGCATCAAGTACGTCATCCCACTTTGCCGGTTTCGAAAGCCCCAGCTTCTGAAAGAGGTCTTTTCTGTATGCAAAGAGTTCCACATTGCCAACGTGAGGAAGCGCATAGAGTGTTCCGGAATCTGTGTAAGGGTACCTTCCCAGCTTCACAGCGGTAGAAATAAGGTCCGGGTCGAGGCTGAGGCCCTTTTTCTTGTAGAGCTCATCGAGGTTTGTGAGCCAGCCTGCCTTCTGAAACTGTGTTGCTATCGGATCGTCTATCATGATGACATCATAGGTCCCCACAGCATTTTTCATGTCTATCACAACTTTTTCATAGAGACTCGCACCGGGCAGCTTTAAAACTTCGAAACTCACATCAGGGTGCTTTTTCATGTACTCATCAACTGCAATCTGCATTGCCTTGCCGTATCCACCGTCTCTCCCCGCAATCGTCAGTTTCACCGGGCCCTTCTCGGCTTGTCCGGTTGCCCATATGATTGCCGGAAACAGTACCAAAAACATTGCAAGAATAATCATAGTGATTTTCTTCTTCATTCTTTCTCCTCCTTAAATCAGATTTTTTCTAATTGTAACATGAATGGTACGATTCCGTATCAAAATTCGACTGGTAGATTCATTTCCAAATTAGGTTATTAAGCAAATTAAGGAATTTGATTAGTTTTTGCTTAACAAGTATAATTGAGCGAAAATGTCAGAGAAGAATGGCTCGACCTCCAGGATCAACCAGAATTCCAAGAAGCACAGGCTGAAACAGAGAGACCTCGTGATGAATATATTTTTCTTCTTCGAAGAGGAATATGAAAACAAAGAGGTTGATTCCATCTGGGATATAGAACTGCCAATCGAGAGAATACGGGACTACCTGTCAAAGAAATGTTCTGTCAACTACAGAAGCAATCTGTGGGTTTATACCCAGCTAAGACGGTATGAAGAGGAGTTAGGAGTAAAACTCTTTCGTAAGTTACCCTCACATCCCGGAAGTAACGGTTTCAAGCTCGCAATACACAGGGATATGGTGAAATTCTACCAGAAACAGCACCTCTATGTGAGCAAGAAGATCAAGGTGGCCAATGGTGTTTATGATAAGATAAGGCATGATTTCGAGAGTATGGCAAAACAGAGGAGCAATGAAGTAAGCAGAGGCTTGCGCATTCTTCTTGGAGCGGGAAGTACCATCTATCATCTTGCAAACATCATTGCTGAAAAATCCTGGGAAGATGATATTCATTACACAATCTATACACACAACCTTGGTTCGTTGAAGAGACTTCTAGAACCAACAGTTAATTACAGGAATGTCGAGGTGTGCACCCCAGCGGGGAAGATAGACCCCGTTACTTACACGATATTCGGTAATGATAATCCACTGTATGAAAACGTTCTCTTCGATTACATCATAATGGGAACATCCTATGTATATGACGGTAGGCTTTACGTGGAATCGAAAAAGGAGACCGAGATAAAAAGGCACCTGTTAGCTTGCAAGGCAAGAAACAGGATACTGATTCTTACGAAACACGAGTTCACAGACAGGAAACCTGAAAATCCAAAGGCCTTCGGGAGGTTAACTGATTATGATTATATCGTCGTCCCACATATCAATATATCCACGGGCATAAAAAAACGCTACGATTCCATTTTCGACAGTTACAACAGGTTTTTTCAGCCGGAGATCATTCATTGGAACTACTCTATCCTGAAAACAATAAAAGATTAGTGATATTATAAATTTATTGACAATATACTAATTTATATATAACCTGATTAATATGAATACACTGGTTAAAATCGAACAGCTTGATTTGGGACACAGGGAAATCATAGAGAAATCCATAGCAAGTCTACATACAGATATTTCAGAGTATAGTTTTGCGAATCTCTTCCTCTTTCGGAAACAGCATCAGTATAAGCTTCTTATGGATGAGAGGCCGGCTATAATCGGAAAAGCCTATGACGGAGAGAGCTATGCAATGCCGCTTTTCGAGATAAACAGGGAAAATCTTCCCTTTCTGGAAAGATTGATATCAGAGTACGAGGTTCTCTTTCCTCTGGAGGAGGACAAGTTATCACTATTTCCCGCTGAAAGGTACCAGTACTACTACTGCGAAGATGACTCCGACTATATCTATACGAGGGAAAAGATGAGCCATTATCCGGGGAGGAAACTCCACAAGAAACGGAACCTCTTAAAACAGTTCAAGGAGCTCTACGAAAGTCACGAAATCTGGTTCAACAGTATAGACGACATCGAAGAGTCGCATGCAATGGAGATCCTCGATAGCTGGCAGAGAGACGTCGCAAGTTCGAAAGAAGAAACAGACTACTTCCAATGCAGAGAAGCACTTAGACTACTGGACAATCTGAACCTCGAAGGATTTATATACTATGTGGATAATGAACCTGCGGGTTTTCTTATAGGAGAAGCTCTCAATAGGAAAACCCATGCAATTCACTTTGCAAAGGGCAGAAGAAAATTCAAGGGCCTATACCAGTACATGTACAGCCACTTTGCAAAGAACCTCCCGGAGGGGGTGGAATATATCAATTTCGAACAGGACCTTGGGAAACTCGCCTTAAAAATAGCAAAATCTTCCTATCAACCGGATATCATGCTTCACAAGTACAGGCTTAGGCTTCGGGAGACTCTCAGATAGGACGGACCTTAATTTCTGCCGTATACCCTGATCGTTATCAGAAGGGGCAAGTGATCTGAAAAGCCGCTCCTGTAGAGAGTACTCCACCTCATAGGATAACCGCTTTCCCCGTAGAGCATGAAATCCTTTTTAACCACCCGGAAGTTGCCTTTCTCGTAACCAAGGCCATGGTGATCCAGCAAACCCTCAGAAAGAAGGATATGGTCGGGGGTCTCCCACCTTTTTCTGAAAACATAGCTACCGACACCGGCCCTCCCAGCTTTTTCACCGGATTCCACGCCGGTTACCAGCTCGTACCACGGCTCGTAGAGTATCAATCTCTCACCATGCAAACCTGCCCTGCCTTTGAATCCCGTGAGAAATATTCTGTACCTCTCAAATGTTTCCGGGGCTGCCGCATCGATCGGTATCAGTGCCGTCTGGTAGGATTTTCCAACTTCGAGGTATTCATTGTAATCCTCGTTCAAGTCACCCAGCACCATCACCTCTGCCTCACGATTTCCGCTTAACAGATCTTCCAGCCTCTCTTTGAGAATGCAGGCAGCTTCGAGCCTCCACTTTTCACTGTACGCCTTCCCCCCACTCTTGGATTTCCAGTGATTGTTGAATAGATGGAGGATGTTCCCCTTAATATCTATCTCGGCCTCGAGGATGTTTCTCAAAGGGTTCGACTCGTAGTTCGAAACATAGTATGAATGCACCCTCAATATGGGAAAACGACTGAGAATACCAACATTTGCTGCAAGGCCTTTCTTGGGAACAATTGCAATATACCTGTAACCCATGTCTGAAAGATAGTCACGGGAGAGGGTCAATAGTACATTCCGGTTTTCAACCTCCTGAAGGGCGACTATATCAGGCCCACCTCTGATACTTTCCCTTATTACCCTGGCTATTGCCTTCAACTTCTCATGAAAAAGCATGGTATTCCACTTTCCCCTTCCCGGGTCGAACTCCCTGTACTCGGTACCATTGTCTATATCGTCGAACAGATTCTGAACATTGTAGGACATTACCGTAATACTACTTACCCCGGAGGGACTGCTCCAGACCAGTAGGTTAGAGATTAAAGAAACTGCTGAAATGAAAATGAAGACAAAGACAATTATTTTCAGGTTTTTCCCAGCCATTGGTTGCGATTCTTCCCTTTTTGAAAGTATTATATCGCATACCAATATCTTGTACCAATCATGGTAAAGCGGAATTGGATACAATTACATCCAATTACATTCGACGGAGTGAATAAAATGGCCAAAACGAAACCTTTCGATGACCACCTGGAAGAATATGAAGAATGGTTCAAGGAGAACGAGGGATACTACAAATCCGAGCTCGAGGCCGTGAGGATTGCAATGGGCGATCCCTACGGTTTTGTCGAAGTCGGGGTGGGAAGCGGCCTTTTCGCATCACCCCTGGGTATAAGGATGGGTGTGGAACCTTCACACAGGATGGCAGAGCTTGCAAAGAGGCGGGGAATTGAAGTAACAGAGGGAACGGGAGAGGACCTTCCCCTTGAGGATGAAAGTGTAAATGGCATTCTCATGGTTACGACGATCTGCTTTCTGGACGATCCCGAGAGAGCCCTTGGAGAATGTTATAGGGTGCTAAAGAAGGGGGGGAAGGTTGTCATTGGCTTCGTTGATAGGGAAAGTCCCATCGGGCGAGAATACCTGAAACTCAAGGAGGAAAGTGCGTTCTACAGAGATGCTATCTTCTATTCATCACGGGAAGTCATGGGCATGCTCGAAAGGACCGGTTTCAAGGACATCTCTGCCATACAGACACTATTCACTGAGAGGGGGCCCAGGGATATACACCCGGTAAGGGAGGGCTTTGGGGAGGGGAGCTTTGTCGTAATTACGGGAATAAAAAAGTAAGGGAAAAACCAAAACTCTGTGCCCTTCACATCGCCTTTGCAAGTGCTGCAGCAGCTATCAGTATAGGGTCCCATGACGGAGAAAACGGGGGTGCATATGCAAGGTCCATTCTTGCCACCTCATCTACCGTCATGTGGTTGTAAAGGGCTACAGCCGCAGAATCTATCCTCAAGGCTGCCCCGTCTCCACCTGCAATCTGCGTACCAAGAAGTCTTCGAGTTTTTCTGTCACCTATCATCGTAACAGTCACCGGAGGATGTTCGGGCCAGTAGCCAGCCTTCGTCCGTGACCGAATGGTGGCAGTAACAGTATCATAGCGGAACCTCTCGGCATCGAAAGAGGAAATCCCGGTTTTCCCCACTTCGACATTGAAAATCTTGGCAACGGCAGAACCTAGTGTTCCGGGAAAGCGCGACCATTCGGATTCATTTTTCCCGAGCAGGCTCTTTGCAGCGTTACCTCCTGCTAACTTTCCACCCCTGTTTGCATTCAATGCAAGAGGTATATAGACAGGCTTTCCCGTTACGATACTCTTTACCTCCACACAATCACCTGCGGCAAATATATCAGTTACATTTGTCCTCATATAATCATCGACAAGAATTCCATGTTTCTCACCAAGCATGATTCCTGCCTCAGCGGCAAGTGAGGTCTCGGGTTCAATCCCGACACTCTCGAGTACAAAGTCAGCCTCGATCTCTTCCCTGTCAGTCAAAACCTTTCTGACCTTACCATTCTCCCCTTGGTAACCCTTGACCGTGGTCTCCAGAAGCACCTTCACTCGATTGCGTGTGAGCTCTTCGTAGATAACATCGTGAATATCTTTCTCAGTCCTTCCCATTACCGTTGGAAGCATCTCGATAATGGTTACCTCGAGTCCTCGGTGCCGAAGGTTCTCCGCCATCTCAAGGCCAATGTAACCGGCTCCAACGATTGCGACCTTCCCGGGATTTTCCCGTTCTATGAAAGCCTTTATTCTTTCCGCATCCTCAAAATACTTCAGCCTGAAAATATTTGAAAGCTCAGAGCCAGGTAGTTTCAACCTTATGTTCCGGGCGCCCGTGGCAACAATAAGCCTGTCCCATGACAGCTCGTACTCCTTGCCGCCCTCTTCCGCAACAAGGAGTTTCTTCCCGGAAGTATCTATCCTCTTCACCTCGTTGTTTATCCTTACATCGATGTTACGCTTGTTTTTTGCATCTTCGACACTTAACACGAAAAGCCTGCTCCCTTTCTCTATTACCCCACCGATATAGTAGGGCATTCCACATTCACCGTACGAAATGAATGGTGACTTTTCCAGAACGATTATCTCGGCATCCTTGTCGGTGCGCCTTGCCTGGCTTGCAGCGCTCATTCCCGCTGCATTTGCACCGATTACAACAATTCTTCCAGCCATCAAAAAACCTCCGTCACATTGAAATATGTCACTTAGAATCACTTTCCGTCAAGATGCAGGATCGAAGCTTGTGGCGGATTAGCAGTCAAGTACGCCAACTGTAACGGTAAAGGTAACCCCAGCGAGGTTGGGCTATACGGTACAGTGTCTTGGTGTATGGTTTATGGCAGCCATGTTATATGGCTTTTGATTGGTTTGCCTCAATCCGTTGACGATACCATTCAACCGTTTCCTTGATAGCTACTTCGTGAGGTGTGGTGTTAGCACCAAATATTTCCTCAAATTTACTATGCTCAACAACATAGGGCTGCTTCCACTGATACATCATCTCTTTCATTTCTTTCAGCATGGGGCTAAATAAACCCAATAATGTCACCATCAATTTTCCAGCAGTACGAACATGTATTGGTTGTCCGATTTCCTTCTCAACAAGCTCTACAAATTGTCGAGTTGTTATGGTAGATGCGCTTGGAACATGCCACACCTGACCAAAAGCATGGTCATTTTCACTGAGCGTTACTAATGCCTTGGCAAAATCTTTAATGTAAGTATAGGTGTGTGGCAAGTCAATATCGCCTAAAAGATTTGCTGGTTTGCCAGATAATACTGCTCTAAAGAACATTTCACCCAAAACAGAATTGACGACTCTAGGACCATAAAAGTCAGAACCACGACCGATGACAACTTGCACCACTCCTTTTTTGTGTGCATTCAAAAGCATTTCTGCCATTTCTGCTCTAACTTTTCCCTTGGGCCCTGTGGCTTTATTAGGAAGGCTCTCCGTAATTGGCCTACCCTCGGTATCACCGTACATATAGAGGTTATCGCCATAAATCAATTTTGCCCCTACCCGTGAAACTCCTTCAAGAATACCTTTCGTCAGGGGAGGAAACTTATCAGGCCACTCTGTATAGGGAGGCATAGCACAATGAAATACTACATCAGCCCCCTTACATATCTGAAATACAGTAGTTGAGTTAGTTGCATCTCCTGATACGATTTCAATATGGTTAGACAGTTCTTGTGCTATTGTTCCTTTTCGGTTCACCAAGGTCACCTTCTTACCTTTTTCCTCCAAAGTCTGCGCAACCCATAACCCCAAAGGGCCTGTGCCAAATACGATAGCTTTCTTGTTACTCATGGTTCCTCCATTTGCTTTGTCATATAACGATAAATATCACATACGCCGATTATCTCGGTTGAAAGGAAAGATTCAGCTCAAGTTTTTACCCTTCATTACTATATTATCATCCTTAACTTAATATTACAAAAACCATGATGAAAATCGGAGTCTGCTTGAGAGACTTGTCAGGCTAATTTTCATATTTAATTTCTGTAACAAATGGATTTCGTTTTTTAGCCAATTCATAGATAATTGATACCGCTTTAGAGACCTCCTCCGGAAAGGTTTTCTTAAGTAGTCTTATTGAGCCTTCGAAATCTCCAAGTTCTCTCTTAATTTCAGCCAACATAACAACATCATTGTTATCAGAAAAATCGAGCATATTGAGAATCGCCTCCAAGTTTGCCTTTTCATTATCAGATAAATCATCTATTTTGGTGGTAGTATTTCTTCTTTTATCATTGCCCGCCCACCATGCATGAAGACGAACATACAGTTCTTTTTCTGAACCATTTTCTGCTCCAAGATTATTATTCTCTTTTAATATTGGAAAATCATCATCAATTTCTGGAGTTTCACAAGGTTTGGCCTCATAATAACTATCTTCATTACTTAATGGATCAATTTTTCCAACTTTTTCCTGCTCATCAATCCAAATAACTGCCTGGTAGTGAGGGTATTTTACAAGCCAAGGTTATTCTGTAAGCATTGGAGTATCTCACTAGCCATCAGTCCCAAATGTAGCCCCAAAGATATTACCAGACACAATCGTGTACTTTTTGAGCAAACCAGTACATTCCGAACATCGTTTTATAATTGTTGGTCCTGGAAGCATTTGTATTCTCCTTCTTTAAAAAACTATGTCGTAAAATCTACTCCAAATGTTTGTTAGAATAAATATTATTCGTCACCTAATATTCTCAACACTTTTTAATATATTTCTTTTGCAGATTCATAAAATTCATTTGCCTTTTCTGTGGATGGTATCCCTTCGGGTATTAATCCAGTATCACCAGGATATCTTGAATCTATATATATACATCGTTAATTTGTGCCAAACTGTCTTCTTCTAACATAAGTTTTATCCCAGCTTTTAAAATCAAACCATAAAGTTTTTCAAGATCATGTATTTTTGGTATTTTTACATCCTCATCTTCCAATAAAGCTTTTAGTGATTTTTCTATCGTTTGATGACTATGAAAAGCAATACTTTGAGTCAATTCTTCATAATTAAGTGGTTTTTCAGCAGACCTTAAATCAACATTTGCATATTTAAGCCATTGCTTTGCTTGCTTTTTCATATACTATCTTGCCAGTTTCTTTCAATTCTTTTGAAAATGAACTTTCACTATTCATGAGTTCTTCATATTCCGGTATAGTATACACTAATAAATCTATAGCAATTTCTCTGTTTATCTCTCTTATTGCTTTTCTGACATCAAGTTTCATTTTTATTTTTTCATCATAGCTAGAGGGAGTCTTATTTATATCTAGTACAACCAATAAATCCAAGTCACTATCTTCAATTAAGTTGTTCTTAATGTATGAACCAAAGACAATTACAGTTCTTGGGTTCAAAGTCTTAAGTTTCTTTATTATTTTCTCTAGATATTTACTGTATAGTTTTCTTCTATCCACAGATTAAAACTATAATACGGAAATCATTATATGCAAGAGATTTTAAATTAATATTCTAATTTTCTTATCACTACATTTATTCCTTACATAGGCATAATTCACACTTGCTACATTCAAACTACCGCGCTTTCAGCTGCCTGCGAAGCATAGCTGAGCGGGTCAGCTGAAAGCGCTTGTTAGGCCATCCCCTCTCTGTCAAACACATATTCTTCTCACGTTTAAATGCTCTACAGCGTTTCTAATCCACTCGTTTCATCCGACAATCCTGTAAGGAAGATCAACATCTCCGCCTGTCTCGCTTGGCCCATCTCCTTGGCTTTAGAAGTGTAGAGCCTGTCAGGCAACTCTCGACTAAACCGTTCGATCAGCTTAACCGCACTAGCCAAATCAGGCGTCCAATCGTCAAGCCCCACAATCGAGAGCAACCGCGCAATACCAATACATCCCATAAATTCCAATGTGTCAGCATCATGGAAGAGGATCACCTCGTTACGGTCCGCCGGATCCACGTAAAACATATGCCCCCGAATGATCTCTTTCACCAAAGTTGTTTTTTCCAAAGGAAAACCAACTGAAGCAAGTATCTCATCCGCAATCTGAGCTGATCTTTCGGCATGATCCACTCCTGATTGCTTGTAGGGTTCAAACGCGCCGATATCGTGTAGATAGGCCGCAGCAAACAGACAATCCTCATCAACTTTCATACCGTGTAACTCAGTTAAGTGCAATGACAACTCGTAGACTCGTTTGAAATGTGGCACCCCCCAAGCCGGGTGCTCAAACTTCTCAACAAAAGAAAGAATTTCTTGCTTCCACATTCGATGTAACTCCCTCACCTAGACAAATGATGTCTGCTTAGCCGATAAAACTGAACCAACGCCAGATGGGCAGTCTAACGACATAATTCACTTGCTTTGAGTTCTGGCACGTGTTTTTGCTTCTGCATCCATAATATCATGCTTTTAACCTAATTGCAAAAACCGTGAAAGAGCGAAAAGTGGGGTGTAATGACTTGTTATGTTTTTTTAATTATCTTAGTTGTCTGTGTAATAAAATGTCTTCAATATTTCTTCTTCCATCTATTATTGCCATTATATAAATTGCCTCTTTTTCTATTTTATACATCAATCTCCAGGGAGAAATAATTAGTTCACGATATTTCACTATATTTTGTTCGGCCAGTTCCGGAATTATTCTTCCTTGTTCTGGAAAAATAGATAATTTTTTAGCAGTAGCTTTTATCTCTTCATATTTTTTTATTGCTGTCTCTAGCGAATCTTGGGCTATATATTCTATTATTTCCTCTAAATCATTCTTTGCCGTATGTGTCCACAAAACCTTCTTCTTCTGCATTAATTGTTCTCTGTTAGATTTCTCTTTTGGCTTTAAGTTTCTCTATTTTTTTATCCATCTCTGTAAAAACATCCTCTTGTATATATACTTGTTCTCTTTCTATATCCTTTTCGCTCTGTGAAAGTATTTTTAATATGCCTATGCTGTCCCTCATGGATTGATATGTTTGGGTGTCCAATAAAACAGCCTTTGCTTCACCGTTCTGAGTTATAATTATTGGATTGTGTGTCTCATTGACTTTTTTTAACATTTCTGCAGCATTTGTTTTTATATAAGATATAGGTTTTATATTATCTTTGATTTTCATGTTTAGCCTCCAGTACTTATATAGTACTATATTCAGACTGATTTATCAATAATAAATCTAGAAAAATAATTATCAAATAATATAGTTTAGAGTCATATATCGTTTTCAGACAAAGAGTTTAAATTATTGCACTTATTGAATTGAAGTATTTGAAATATAGTAGTTCATTTGTTAAAAAGTTTTTTATTTCAGAACATCATAACTTATGTTGCACATAGAATATTTGTTTACTCCTTAATGAATTTAAAAACATAACGACATAATTCACTTGCTTTGAGCTCTGGCACGCGTTCTTGCTTCTATACCCACAATATCATACTTTCACCTTAATTGCAAAAACCGTGACAAAGCGAAAAGTCAAGTGCAATGTCTTGTTATATCGATAAATACTTTAATTGCCCTTTTTGTAAACAAGTATGTAATCTTTCGGTTCTAAGATATTAATCTCACCTTCAGGATAATCTTTAGTATTCCGTGTGATTATTGTCTTGATATTATGTGTCGATGCACAATTGTATTGTATGCTATCTTCAAAATCTCGATATGGACTCAATAATGCTATATCTATGATTTTTTCATCTAGAGAAAGTATCCTTAAAAGACTCCGTAATAACCTCGTTTTTTCCAGTGCAATTTCTTTATTCTCAAGTCTGGCTATTATGTAATAAATATTTGCTATTATTAGAGGGGAAGTATATCCCTCTATTTTCTTTTGTTCTATTAGAGTAAATAATTCAGCTGCTTCTTTATAAAATTTTTCTCTTTTTAACAGCAAGTCCAGTATTACATCGCCATCAATAAAAACCTTATCCGCCAAGATATTTTTCCTTGAGATATTTGAATCTTGCTTCTTCGATAGATTCTTCTTTTATTCTCACAGAACCGAGTAATTTTTTTACTGTTGGTGTTAGTTCTGATTCCAGGTTATCATTTTCTCTTTCTGCAACATATTGAAGGTATTCCTGTACTAATTTAGAGAGGCTTTTTTTCTTTTTCTTTGCATATCTTTTTGCTTTTTCAATTGTTGTTTCATCAATACTTAAAGTAAGTTTTTTACTCATCTATATACCTCTTACGTACAATAATAGTAGTTTTTATACGTAATGTCAATTGGAATTTATCTTAAACATATGGAAATTTGTATATTTCTTAATTTATAAATTCTTATCTCGATATAACACTAAAATACAAGGAAAACTATGTAACTTAATTATATTCCTTGTTACATGGAAAACCCATTAACAACAGTCTGCAACAGGGAAACCTCCTCTTCTACCCCCCGGCTTTCGGGACGAAACTCCTCGCCGGTGACCGTCTCGTAGGCCTTTATGTATCTCCAGGCAACCTCCACACGAACCTCATCCGGAATCTGCGGTATTTCCCCGTCCCCCATGAAGCCCTTTCCGATAAGCCACTGCCTCAGGTATTCCTTGTCCAACTTTCTCTGCGGCTCTCCCCTTTCAAAGAGCTCATCGTAGGTATCCATGTACCAGTACCTGCTGGAATCCGGCGTATGAATCTCGTCCACAAGCATCAACTCTCCCTCATAAAGGCCGAACTCGTACTTGGTATCTACAAGTATCATCCCATTCCCTGCCGCAACCTCACTTCCCCGCCGATACAGCCTTAAGGCTGTCTCCCTTATCTTCTTCCACAACTCCTCGGTAACGATTCCCTCGGAAACCAGCCTTTCCTCCGAGATCGGTTCATCATGAATCCCCCTTTCCGCCTTGGTAGAAGGGGTAACAAGTGGCTCCTCGAATCTCTCGTTGAACCTCATGCCATCAGGCAGCCTTATCCCGGAAATGTCCCTCCCCTTCCGGTAGTCCCTCCAGGCAGAACCGGTAAGGTAGCCACGCACCACCACTTCCACGGGAACAAGCTCGCACTTCCTCACAAGAACGCTACGAGCTGATACTACCCTCTCCACGTGATTTGGTATGATATCCTCCGTTTTCCCGAACCAGAAGAGTGAAATTCTGTTCAGCACCTCTCCCTTGCAAGGAATCGTCGAGAGAACCCTGTCGAAAGCCGATATCCTGTCAGTGGTAACAATGAGCAGGTGGCTTCCCAGTTCGATGATATCCCTCACCTTTCCCCTGATAACGGGAAGATCCATGTTGATACTTTCCACGGTCTGCCCAAGCATGCCGTACAGCGTATTCCTATCCAATTTGACTTACTCCTCTATTTCGTTTCTCCTTTTTACGATTCTGGAAATGAGCCCGTAATCCTTCGCCTCCGGTGCATTCATCCAGAAATCCCTGTCAGTATCCTTCTCCACCTTTTCATAGGGCTGGCCCGTTTCCTCTGCTATGAGCTTGTTTATCTTTACCCTTAGCTTATCCAGTTCCCTTGCATGAATCTCAATCTCCGTTGCAACGCCCCTTATGCCACTCAAGGGCTGGTGGATGAGGTAGTGCGAGTTGGGAAGCCCCAGCCTGTCCTCCTTTGGAGAGGCAAGCAGTACTATGGCAGCAGCACTTGCAACGAGCCCCATTCCTATAAGGTATACACGAGGCTTTATGAAGCGTATCATGTCGAATATTGCAAAACCGGCATCCGCATCACCACCGGGAGAATCTATGAAGATCTTGATTGGTTCTTCACTCTCATCTTCCAAAAGAATCAACTGCCTTACGATCCTCTCGGCAAGAGCCTTGTTTATCTCTCCGGAGAGGAGAATCGTTCTCGTTTTGAGGATTCTCTGAAGTAAAAAGGACTCCTGTTCCTTTCCCTCCTCTTCCTTTTGATTGAAAAAGATATTTTCATCGATTTTCATGGTTTTATTCCTCTTTCAAAAAGCTTATTTGGTGTCTTCGGGTAAGGAAAATATATACGGCGATGGGATAAAATTCAATAAAAAAAAGGCCGGAGAAAATCTCCGGCCCTCCCTTAAACTTCCGTCCTCCAATATTTACTGGAGGTTTTGGGGCGGAAGGCTCCCAGATTGCACCCTCTATTTTACTACAGCTTTTTCAATTGTCAACAGGTATAGACATTTTTTTCTCTCTTCTTCATTATAAATATCCGAGGAGATGACAAGTTATGAAGGCAGATATCGCAGTAATCGGCGGAAGCGGCTTGTATCGGATAGAGGGGTCAAGGGTAATAGAAGAGATTGATGTTCCCACGCCCTTTGGCATGACCTCCGATGTAATATCCGTTATGGACATCGGTGGCATACCCGTTGCATTCCTACCGAGACACGGGAAAGGCCACAGGATACTTCCCACAGAGGTACCCTCCGATGCAAACATCTGGGCACTCAAATACCTTGGCGTGAAGCAAATAATCTCTGTGAGTGCGGTAGGTTCCCTCTCAGAGGATTACAAGCCGGGTGATTTCATAGTCCTGGACCAGCTTATTGACAGGACAAGGAGCAGAAGAAACAGCTACTTCGGTAACGGAATTGTCGGTCACGTTGCATTTGCAGAACCCTTCTGTCCCAGCATGAGAGGAAAAATAATAGAAGTGCTTTCCAAAAAAAATCATCCCTTTCACGAGAAGGGAACACTGGTTACAATGGAGGGTCCCCTATTCTCAACAAAAGCAGAATCGGAGCTGTACAGAAGCTGGAAATCCCACCTGATTGGCATGACAGCCCTCCCCGAAGCAAAGCTTGCAAGGGAGGCAGAAATCTGCTATGCAACCATTGCAATGGTTACCGACTACGACTGCTGGCATGAAACAGAGGAGAGTGTATCGGTTGAAATGGTTTTGAAGGTAATGAATGACAATGTCAGTTCAGTAAAGGCAATGCTACCCGAAATAATCGAATCTGTTACCGGGATAGAGGATTGTACATGCAGGCATGCCGCTGAAAATGCGATCATCACAGACCCGGAAAAGATACCATACGAAAAAAAGAGAAGGCTTTCCCTCTTCTATTCAAAGTACTGGAAGGCTTAGAGTTTCAATTCGTACAGGGGCAGGGGAAAACTTTCTGTTTCCTCGGCAGATAGGCTTCCCCCTCTCTCCATTACAAAGAGGCCCTCTACACCATCTGTCTTTTGTATCATCTCGAAACCCTTCTCATACCCCATGACAAAGGCAGCCGTTGAAAGTGCATCGGCCTCCATACAGGAACCTGCAATAACCGTAACGGAAACAAGTCCCCTGGCCGGATAACCTGTCGAGGGATCTATTATGTGATGGTACCTCACGCCATCCTTCTCGAAGTACTGCTCGTAGTCACCGGAGGTTACGATTGCCAACCTCTTATTACTCTCCCCTAGAGAAACTATACCCATAAACTCATTTAACTTGCGGGGATGCTTGATACCTATCTTCCACCTGGCTTCCTTCTTTAGGCCCTTAACGAGAATATCTCCACCCGCTTCTATCAGGTACTCGTCGTATCCCATCGATTCGAGATAATCGCCAAGAAGGTCCACAATCGCTCCCTTGGCAATTCCGCCAAGATCCACGCCAAAGCCTTCAGGCAGGGTAGCAATGCCGCCGGTGTCAAGTATCAACCTTTTATAGTCCACGTGTGCCTTTGCTTTCTCAATCTCACCCTTGCCGGGAAGTCTCCCCCCGTGATCGAAATCCCAGGCCCTGGTAAGTGCATAGATAGTGGGATCGAAGGCTCCACCGCTCTTCCTTGCAATGGCAAGGGCCTCTTTCATGGTAGCATAGAGCTCCGGCGGAAGCTTTGCCCTTCCTGTTCTGTTTAGCTCGAAGAGGGGGCTTTTTTCATCCCTGTGATCAAAGAGGGAAACCTTTTCATTGACAAAGGAGTTTACTCGATCCCACTCCGGTTCCCGCTGCCCCACCACGATGATGTTTAGAGGGATATCCTTTAGTAATCCTGCATGCTTGTATACCCTGATCCTGCTGCAGGAGGTAATGATTAGAGATGCTGCTGTTAACAGTAAAACGGCGAAAAGAGGGATGCTTCTTTTAACGGTTTTCATGATACTACCATGGTCCAGTTTTTTGAATTATCTACCTGTTTTTCAGGGAAGGTTTTTCCGAAAGATCCAGTTTCAGTCTGTCACGCATGCCTTTAAAAGCCTTTAGTGTCTGTTCCACGTCTTCGTCCGTGTGGGAGGCCGTCGGTATCATTCTGAAAAGGACAACGCCAGGGGGAACAACAGGATACGTTACACCGGAGACGAATACCCCATAATCCTCCCTCAGCATTGCTATCATGGACATAGCTATGTCTTCACTTCCCGCCGGTACATATACGGGGGTTATCGGTGATTTCGTATCCCCGATATCGAATCCCAGTTCCACCAGGCCGTTCTGAAGTTTCTTTGCAATCCTCCACATATTCTCCCTGTAGCTGGGATCCTTTTCCATGATTTCGAGGGTGGCTTCTATGGCCTTCACGAAAATCATTGGAAGGCTCTTTGCAAATACATTTGTCCTTGCATTGTAGCGAATCCACTCTATCACATCCTTCTCTCCCGCCGTAACTCCGCCAATCGCTGCAAAAGCCTTGGCAAAAGTGCCGAAATAGAGGTCTATCTTGTCCTGAACTCCGTAGTACTCCCCTGTACCACGGCCATTGTCTCCCATGACTCCGAAACCATGGGCATCGTCTATGAAGAGGCGTGCGGAGTATTTCTCCTTCAGCTCTGTTATCGCATCAAGCCTGGCAAGATCTCCTCGCATACCGAAAACACCCTCTGTTACTATCAGGATTCCTCCCTTTCTGTCCTTGTTGATCGATTTCAGGTGGAACTCAAGGCTCTCCATGTCATTGTGCCTGTAGGGCCTGAATCTTCTTCCCGCAGATGCAAGAATGGCAGCATCCACCATTGAAGCATGGGAGAGCTTATCTATTACCACGATATCATCCTTGCCGATCAAGGCGGAAATAGTTCCAAGCACTCCCAGGTAGCCATAGTTGAAGAGTATGCTGGAAGGTTTCTGAAGAAATTTTGCCAGTTTCTTTTCCAACTCTATATGTTCAATGGTATTGCCGGTGAGCATCCTCGAACCCATAGGTGTGTACGTACCGTATTTCTTTGCAGCTTCAACTGCCACCTCTTTCACCTTTTCGTGGCCAGCCAAACCTGCATAGTTGTTTACCGCCCACATTATCACTTCCCTGCCCTTGAATTTCATTCTCGGTCCTGGTAGGCCCTCCAGTACTGGCTGGGTAAAATAGTCGTCACCTGAAATTCTGAAACGTCCGAAGTAACCGCCGTCAGACTTGCATTTATCAAACAGATCATTTTGAGAATTTTCCATGTTTTCTTCCTCTATCAGGTATTACTTGCCCCACCCCTATACAAATTCCGGCTGAAACAGTTTTTCCACGCTGTTTCTTATAAAATCGTCGGATTCATTAGGAGTAAAGCTCAAATCGGGCTCTTTGTAAATAGGCTTTTTCTCGGAGGAAAGCCTCTTGTATCCACCCCCCGTAATATTCAGGAGAATGACATCCTTCTTCTTGACATTCCCAGCTTCCACCGCCTGAATGAGTGATGCAACGGCTACCTCGGCTGCAGGATCGAGGTCTATACCCTCTTCCTTTTCAAACATAAACCCTGCTTTCAGGCTTTCCTCATTTGTCACACCATACATATGACCTTTTGAATCTGTAAGTGCATCGAATACACCACCGACAATGGAGTATGGCGGTTTTCTGTTGCTCAGTACTTTGGAGTGTAGCCCATCGATAAGCCTCTTCGTTTTTTTCTCCTCGGGAATATCGATTCTCCTCTCTCCTCTTTTCCACGCCTCCACCATAGGGGTAAAGGGAATATTCTGTGAAAGATGAAGGTGCATCCGCTTCTTTCCGAAACTTCCGTCCTCGAGGAGCCTTAGGCTCATCTCCCATGCCGCGATCCCACCTGTTCCGCTTCCGACGGCCTGGAAGTAATGATCAGGTATCTCTCCGATAGCTTCGGTCCCTGCAAGAACCACTACACCCATTCCATCTCGTCTTCCCACATTTTTTGCTCCTCCCTCAGCAAGGAAGCCATCAAAGTGAGAAATCAATCCTCCGAGTTTGATAGCATCGAGGTAATCGACATTTCCCTTAACGCTCAACAATTTGACCCGAGGACTTAATTCTTCTGTTGACCACAAGGAATGAATGTACTTGTCTGGTACAACGACAAGAACAGGAATATCGTTCCTAGAACATAGGGTCAGAAACGCCCTTCCGGTGTTTCCTGCAGATGAAACCACAAGAACCCGTTCCTCACTTTCGGGTAATCTTCCGCAAACGCCTGGAACCTCTAATTCCTTAAAGGAGCAGGTTTCCATGAAAGCGCCCCTTTCCGGCCAGTACCCGTTGAAAGCAACATAGAGGTTATCAAGACCCAGTCTGCTCCCAAGGCCTTTGCTGTGGTACACAACCGGTCCTCTGGTACCTTTAAATTTTCTCTGGAGTGGCAACCAGTCTGAATACCTGAATATCCCTTCTGCATCATCATGAATAATCAGCTTTTTGGAATATTCGGTTCTTAAAAGCGAGGCCTCATGTTCCTCGGAACAGTCCATACGAAAATCATCGTAATCATACACATTTCCGCAATGCATGCACCGGAGAGTGTAACTCGTTTTCATACTGATAAGGATTTTAAAAAGAGGAGAATATGTCAACATTGCCACGTATGAGCAATTGCACAATCCGTGCGAATCCTGTAAAATCAATGATTAGAAGCGGTTTTTAAGGATAAATAGATTATAAAAGCACAATCAGAATCAAAAAAGAGGCTGAATATTTGAATAAAATATTCATTTTGCATGGATAAGAAAACCATACTACTCAAGACAGGGGAGAAGCTCTTCTCCCAGTACGGATACAGGAATGTAAACATCGAAGAGATAGCAAGCCATGCGGGACTTGCTACAGGTAGCTTCTATACCTATTTCAACAGTAAAGAAGAATTCTATTCCCAGGTACTGGACAGGATAGAAGAAGAAGGAATCAACCATATCGACAGACTTATTTCAAGCTTTCATTCTCCCATCAATAAATTGAAGGCAGTATACCGGTTTGCCACACTTGGCCTTAGAAAAAATATCATTCTGAAGGGCATACTTACTGGTGACAAGAAATTTGTCTACCCGGGTCTGAACGAGAGAAAAGAAAACGGCAGCAAACTGATAAATCATATATCGCTTCTTCTCGAAAGAATAATCCGTGAGGGTACAGAAAAAAGAGTTTTTAGGGCAGGCATATTCAAAAATCCGCGTCGAATGCTCTTCACCATATACAACGCAATAATTTCCGAATTCGACAACGGAGACGTAGAAGAGCTAATGGATGACACCCTGCTACTTATCGAACGAGGTATGCGCAGAATGATAAGGTTACGAAAGCGAGATGAACGTCTTGACAGAAGAAAGAATAAAACCGGGTTATAACAACGATTTCTGTTGAATTAGCAAATCAAATAACTATATTTATAGCTGATGGTACGGGAATCCTTATTGAAACAATATTTATATCTATGTGATAAACTAGATAAGTTAAAAACAAACAAGAATAAGATTGACTTCTTTCTCAATTGGACTAGGTCGCAATTTGAATCCAACTGTGCCTTGCTTCTCTTTTTTGAAGCTACAAATACCGGTAAGGTCAGAGGGTTGCTTCAGAGCAATGACAGTACTGTAGAAGTGTCGCTCACATTGAAGAACAAACCAATTTCTTCAACAATTCTTCTAAAGGATGACATAAGAATAGAAAGTGAAAGGGAAGTACCCCTTGATGGTACCATTTCATTTGCATACATACCTGTCAATTCACATAGCGAAAATCCGATCGGAGCATTACTTATTGGCAGTAAAGATCCCGAGGACCTTCTGAAGGTAAATGCTTTGGAACTTAAACTCCTATCATTGAAACTCAGAGACATAATAAGTAGAGAAACCAATACAAAGAAATATGACGATAACCTCAAGGCGCTCATCCTACTCGGAGACAACTTCGAGTTACCCATTTATATTACAGATATAGAGGGACATTTTCTCTTTGCAAGCAAGTCGTTTCTCTCCTTAACCGGTTATTCAAACTTAATTGAACTGAATTCATCGAGAGGACTGTTCAAAGATTCCCGGAAGAGAAAAGAGGAAATCGAAACAATTATAAGAAAGGGTTTTGTTAGGAATTATCCCCTTGTTCTAACAAGCCTTGACGGCTCAGAAATGGAAATAATGGATAATGCAGTTTTCCAAGAGGGAAAAATAACCGGAATATTCTTTGACATCACGGATTATATGAAACAGAAGAGAGAACTGTCAGAAGCCCTGGAAATGCAGGAATTCTTGAATGATCAAATATTCAATACAATAAGACTTCTCCAGAAGACCCAGGTTTCGGCCATAAAAGCTCTTGCGCGCCTTGCAGAATTCAGGGACCAGGAGACTGGCAATCATCTGCAGCGCATTTGCGAGTATACCCATGCACTCGCTTCGGAGGTTTACAGATTGAATCCTTATTCTTTCAAAATATCACGGGGATATCAGAATGATATCTATGTTTCCAGCATGTTACATGACATAGGAAAGGTTGGAATTCCAGACAGTATCCTCTTGAAACCGGGTAAGCTTACAAGGGAGGAATGGGATGTCATGAAAAAGCATACACTGTGGGGCTGGGAAACACTCGTCCAGGCAGACAGGGAAATGGGTGAACAATCTTTCCTCACGCTTGCCGCAACAATTGCACTCAATCACCATGAACGATACGATGGTTCAGGTTATCCAAACGGATTAAGAGGCGAAGATATACCCTTGAGTGCGAGAATCACAGCAGTGGCCGACGTATATGATGCCCTGACTACGAGGCGACCATACAAGGAAGCCTGGTCTCATGAGAGGGCAACAGAAGAGCTGGTAAAACAACGAGGTTTACAATTTGACGCCGTACTGATAGATATATACCTCAGCATAGAAGATAGATTTCACGAAATACGAACGAGGTTTCCAGACTAAGATGAAATCAGCCTTTGTTTCAATAATTGGAAGACCCTCTTCGGGAAAATCATCCTTTATCAATCGTGTATGTGGTTACAAGGTATCAATCGTGACACCGGTACCTCAGACTACGAGAAACAGAATAAGAGGAATATACAACGGAACGAATGTTCAGCTTGTTTTTGTTGATACGCCGGGATATCACCTCTCGGAGAAGAAATTCAACCTTCAAATGACAAAGCTTATACAGGATTCCCTCGAGGATGTCGATATCCTACTCTATATGATAGATGTATCCAGACAGCCAGGATCGGAAGAGAGTAGTATTGCGGATTTCGTATCGGGATTTAACGGCCCAAAGGTCGTAGTAATGAATAAGATTGATATTAAACAAAATTACCTCGAAGGACATAAGGCTTTCGTACAGACAAGATTGAAAGATGCACCCATCTTTGCGGTATCTGCCATGACAGGAGAAGGCATACCGGAACTATTGAATTACCTGGAAGAAATAGCCCCTGAAGGAACGAGGTATTACGACGATGATATCTACACAGATCAGGAACCATCATTTCGAATAGCAGAAATTATAAGAGAAAAGGTGATACTCGAGACGCGGGAGGAAATTCCCCACTCCATATACATAGAGATTCTCGATATGGAAATGCAGGAGGAGGGCAAATCCCTCTGGGTGCGCGGAATAATCTATACGGAAAGAGACTCTCAGGTAGGAATCATAGTGGGACATGGCGGCAACAGGATAAAGAAGATCAGAAAAGAGGCAGAGAAAGAGCTTTCAGCCATATTCCCCTACAGGGTCAAACTCGACCTTAGGGTTAAGGTAAAAAAGAAGTGGCGTCGAGATGATGCACTGTTAAAAAAACTCATCTTCTAGTAAACTATGTGAAATGACAGTAAGACTCCGAAACAATTTGCTTACGACAGGATTGGTCATAGCTTTTCTTCTCTTTTTTTCTACTTTTCTCTTCGGGTATATCATCCTCTCTATTAACGGAAATGATGCCAGAGTCGAAGAACTGAACAGGATAGTAGACTTTCATATGATAGATGATACAATCCTTCCCTCTTTCATCACCATCCAAATTCTCGTGCTTCTCGCATTAATCGTATCCATCGGTACTATCAAGTCCTATAAGAATACCGAAGCCCCCGAGTTATTCTTTTTTACCTTTTTCACCCTCTCAATTTCATTTGAATCTTTAAGACTCCTCAATGCTGTCATATTTGTCCTCGATACTCCGCTCTATGCCACTCAACTTGTCGCAAAGGCAATATACTTCGGACGTGTTTTTCGACTGATGAGCCTTTTGGCCTCTACCCTGTACCTTACCAATTTTACATACAAGAGATTCGGAACAATACTTGCCGCTTCCTTTCTCATTGCATTTTCGCTGGCAGCATACATACCTGTCGACCCCACACTGCTTTCCAGTGACCTTAGTTACAGCCTGGGAATCAGAAACAGTCGGATTTTTTTCTCTGTTGCCATATATATACTCGTATTCTTGAACCTCCTGATTGCACTTTTTCAAAAACGTTATCCGAGATACTTATTGTTACTCACAGGAGTATTGATAATACTTTCAGGTTCATCCCTCTATCTTCATGATGAACATTTCATCCTGACGCATTCGGGTCTGTTTCTTGTGATTCTTGGAAGTATCATTACAACACGTTCGATAGAAAAAATATATATTCCCCTATAGCACGATCAGGAGGATTCCACAGACCTTTTAATTTTTCAAGAAGATAACAATATAGTTACAATTAAAGAAGGTAGAAGAACTTCATAGCAACGAGGCCGGTTCCCACGGGAATAATCAGATTGTCTATGTCCTTGGTAGGAAACAGCTCAAACAATGAGGTTGCCGTGGAAATTATAAGTGAGAATAATAAATTCCCCGTGATTTTGAATGTTATAATAAAAACTGCAAGGAAACCTGCAAATGTTCCTATGTAACTCTTGCCCCCGGTAAATGGTATCTTTTTCTTTCCAAACAGGCTCCCCACCAGACTTGCGAAGCCATCACCAAAGGCCAGAGCGAAAATGGCTATACTGGAAGCAGGTTCGGGATATAGAAGAAGGCTCAGCATTGCTCCAATGCCGAGAGTGATAGGGCCGAGGACGAGCTTACCTCTATCCCTGTCTCTTATCGCAAAGAGAGTTATGTCTGTTACAAGGATGATACGCCTTCCGTTTAGACGCATTGTCTCTGCAAATGTATAGAAAACTATGCCCATACCAAGAAGTACCATCGTTGCCATAACATCATATGCGGCAAGGAACGGGACAAAGGCAATGAGCATGTGAATTGTTTTTCTTACGACTTCGTGTTGAATTCTTTCAGCATTGGTGATACTTTTTACAGGTAAGCCCAATGCATCAATGGAAGCCTGACTATCTACCCCATACATCATATAATAAACAAGCAACATTCATGCCATTAGTAAAATAAAAAATGATAATCTAATTACTTATGTAACTGAAAAATACAACCACACTTTTTCCAATACTTGAAAACCGTCTATTGTGGTATAGAAAATAATAACAATTTTTCAAAAAAAATGATACTCAAAATGTGTTTTGCCTTTCTTTTCTTTCGGAATGCAGAGAAGCAATCTCCTCTTTCATCTTCTCCAGTTCTTCATTTATCCTCTTAAACTGTTTCCTGCTGTAAAAAAACCTCACAACGGAAATGGGCACATACGTAAGAAGGGCTATGAATAGTTTATCTACCGCCCTGTTCAGATCATTCTCGTGCTTTTCAGGATTCAATATCCCCCAAAGAGTAGCACTTAAGTCAATCCTCTTACCTTCACTTACCAGCTGACTGAATTTAACCAGAAGAAACGGAAATGCCTTTAGTAAATATACACCGGCAACAATTACCGTAGCCAGGAAAAAGTAAAAAAAGAGAGATACTTTGAAGACCATCTGTTTTCTTCTTCTTTCCACCTTCAAAAAAATAGCCATGACGACGGCAACAATTATTGTTACGGCATCCAGAATCAAGAGACCAATCAGATCGATTCTAAAAAAAAACTTACCCTGCCAGCCTGAAAATGTAATCATCAAGAATATAGTGCTGGGAAGAATTATCATCAGAAATCGAATCCCTGAATCTTCTCTTAAGCCTGCTTTCTCACTCCAGAGATTATGTATCCAGACAGACCAGAATACCGTAAGAACAGCGGTGCCTATGTAGACGGTAAGTTCCATTATGGTAATATAATAGAACAAAGAGAATTATTTTGAAAGCACTGGCATATCACTGGTGTCAATGTCACTTTTTCAATCGAAAAAATTTGCCTTATATAATAATTTTGGTATATTGACATAAAGAAATAAAATATAGGAGAAATGTAATGGGATTTATCAGCGATAAAGACAAGAAAGTATTACAGGAAAGGCTGTCCAAGCTCGAAAAGCCTGTTAAGCTTGTACTCTTTACCCAGGAAATGGAGTGCCAGTTTTGTAAGGAGACCCACGAACTGGTAGAAGAAACAGGAAGTCTTTCTGACAAGATATCCGTTGAAATATATCACTTCATGAATGACAAGGAAAAAGCGGATGCATTAAAGATAGACAAGATACCCGCCATCGCTGTTCTTGGAGAAAATGATAAAGACTTCGGAATCAGGTTCTACGGGATTCCTGCAGGTTACGAGTTTATGTCTCTACTTGAAAGCATGGAGATGGTGGCCAAAGAAGATTCAGGACTCGCACCAAATACTCGTGAAAAGCTGAAACTAATAAAGGAACCACTGGATCTCCAGGTTTTCGTAACTCCGACTTGCCCGTACTGCCCGCGTGCAGTTATACTCGCCTTCAGAATGGCAGTTGAATCGGAATTCATAACATCTTCAATGGTAGAGGCAACGGAGTTCCCACACCTTTCTAACAAGTACGGAGTTTCAGGGGTACCCCATACGGTAATCGGGAACAGTCCCCAACCAATGGTTGGTGCCTACCCGGAACATGCGGCACTGGAGATGATAATGGCAGCCCTTGGCCTGGAGGGTTAACACCAGAGGTTAACACCAAAAAAAGGCGCCGCATTACCAACAATCCGATAAGACTTTATTGACAATCCGAGAGCTAGAAAATAAAATATGTCTCGTATCAAATACTGGCCTGTACGGGAAAACCGTACGGGCCGGTTGGGGCGATTAACTCAGCGGGAGAGTGCTACCTTCACACGGTAGAAGTCGGCAGTTCAAATCTGCCATCGCCCATTCAAGCCAAACTGTCAATCCATAAAAGAAAAACCTTAAACCCTTCCTTAAAAACACACTATTATTAAAGAGGCTTATTAAAGGCTCTTGACAAAGCTATTTAATAACGTTAAACTGTAAAAACAAAACAAGGAGAATCTTTATGGGTAAAAGAATCGTCATAACAGGTGCGGCAGGTTTTGTAGGAGGAAATATTATCAGGCAGGCAAATGAGATGGATAATTATACCTTCTTCGGCATAGATATATACGATATGTCTTTCAGCCAGAACAATCTGTATTCACAGGCATTCGACCTCCTGAACAGGGAAGAACTTTATGAATTTCTCGAAAAGATCAAACCCGATGTTATAGTACACCTCGCTGCATTGTCAAATATCGATTACTGTGAAACCAACAAGGAGCAGGCGGAAAAAATCAATGTCGATATCACTCGCAACATTGTTGAGTTCTGTCAAAACTATTCTTCTCGTCTTATTTACTTTTCCTCAGACAGCATATTCGACGGGAAAAGAGGCTTGTACAGAGAAGAGGATATACCCAGGCCGCTACACTATTACGGACAAACGAAGGTGAAATCAGAAGGCATTGTCAAGGATGCTATTGATAATTTTGTTATCATTAGACCTTCTCTGATAATGGGACTTCCAGTAGGGGAAAACGGGAACTCATTCCTTTGGCGTATGATAAAATCCATGAAGAAAGGTAATGCAGTAGCCTTCCCGAAATCTGAAATAAGAAGTCCCGTGGATGTCATTACCTTGAGCAGGGCAATTCTCGAACTTGCGAATCATGATTACACCGGCATTCTTCATATTTCCGGAAATGATGTGATTAACAGATACGACATGGCAAAAAGAATAGCCGACAACCTAGGTTATCCTACTGAGTTAGTTATAGACAGAAAGCCTGAGATCTCATCTGGAAGAGCTCCAAGACCGAAAGATGTGAGCCTGGACAATTCCAGGGCAAAGAAGATTCTTAAAACCCGGATGGTCGGACTGGACAGGGGAATCCAACTGGTTATAGAGAATGCGGAGGATAAAGACATATGAACAAACCAGAAATCAAATACGACCTTCAGATAAAACATGGAAACATATACGGAGAAGAGGAGGAAAGAACCGTCATAGAAGTACTCAGAAGGATGGCTCCCACCTCGGGTGAAGAATGCCTGAAGTTCGAAGAAGAATTCGCCTCATACTGCGGCACTAAGCATGCGAGGGTTGTCACCAATGGAACTTCCGCACTATTTTTATCCTGTATCGGTATCGGCCTGAAGCCAGGAGATAAAGTACTAACAACTCCACTCACATGGATAGCTACAGCATCGGCACCTGCTACACTCGGGGCTGATGTCGACTTCGTGGATATCGATCCTGTCACTTACAATATGGATCATGAAAAACTTGCCGATAAGTTAAAGCATACCCAGGATATCAAGGCTGTCATAGTGGTACATCTTTACGGACAGACTTGTGACATGGATCCTATACTCGAATTATCAGAAAAATACGGATTTGCGGTAATCGAGGACGCCTGCCATGCAGTGGGGGGAGAATACAAGGGAAGAAAAGCAGGAAGCATGGGATCTGCCGGTTGTTTCAGCTTTCATGAGCAGAAGAATATTTCAACACTTGGTGAAGGCGGTATGATAACAACCAATGACAGTAGTATCTATGAGCGGATATCACTTTACCGATCACACTGCGCAAGGGTATACGGAAAGAGTACAAAGTATTGCAGTATAGACGAATCAAAATATCCCATGGGCAAAAGATTCTGGTACCAGAATTTCGATGATGTTGGCTATAATTTCAGAATGACCGATATTCAGGCTGCAATAGGGAGAGTTCAGCTAAGAAAACTGGACCATTTCAACGAAAGGCGAATTGAAAATGCAAGGTACATTACCGATAAATTGAGCGGTATCGATGGGTTGATACTTCCCTCCGCAAAGCCATGGGCAAAACATGTCTTTCATCTCTATCCTGTTCTCATTCAACCGGACAAATTCGGATTAAACAGAGACGATTTCATCTACAGGATGCTCTATGAAAAGGGCATAAAGATTGGAACACATTATACGCCAATAGTACCCCTTACATGGGCATTTAAGAAGAGGGGTTTCAGGGAAGGACAGTTTCCAATAGCCGAGCAAACGGTAAAAAATCTTGTAACTCTACCGATAAATCCAAGACAGACCAAGGAATCGATAGACTACATGGTAGGTAGCATAAAAACCCTTTCAATATAAATCTGACAACCTATCAATCAATAGAACAGTGTAAAAAAAGCGGTATGGATGACTTACCCATACCACTTTTTAATATGCTTTCCTTGGTCCGGTTATCTACTGTATTGCAGCCACCTCATCCCATGCCTTGGCTATAGCTTTGGCAGCTTTACCAAGCACCGCTGCATCCTTTACAAAATTCACTACCTTGTAGTCCTCTGCAGGCGGGAATTTTGCCGCAAGATCAGCAGGGAGCTTTACGCTCTTCCTAATCGGGTGAACGAAACCCTTCGCATACTCGATCTGGCCTTCATCCGAATACTCTGTTTCAATAAGCAAACGAGCAGCATAGGGATGCGGTGCACCGGCAGTAATAAACTGTATATACATACCCGCAACGGTACCATCCTGCGGTATAACCACCTTTAGAGACTTCATGTTCAATGAATACTTCTTTGAAAGACCGTCAAAATCCCAGAAGATTGCAATAGGAGCCTCTCCTTTCTGGATTGCAGATGTGCTGGGTCTTACCGGTTTTATGTTTCCGGCTTTCTTTAACTTCTTGAAGTATTCGATTCCGGGTTGAATGTTGTTTACATCACCGCCATGAGCATATGCAGCTGCCAGAACCATCATGTTCGCCGTCCCTGATTCTCTTGGATCCTTTATTGTAACCATGTTCTTGTATTCCGGTTTCAACAGATCGTCCCATGTTCTCGGTATGTTCTTCACAATATCCATATTAACCGTAAAGGCTATTGTGCCCCAGTATGCGGCAGACCAAAGTCCATTGGGATCCTTGGCATAATCCGGTATTTCATCCCAATGCTGATTCTTGTATGGTTGCGAGAGTTTCTCCTCTGTTATTACAGTTGCAAAGTTGAATCCCAAATCCGTTGAATCTGCAACCGGTGCATTTCTCTCCGATTTCAACGTCGAGATTATCGTACCGCTCCCCATATCGGTATCCATCGTTTTAATTCCGTACTTATCCCTCATTATCTTCAGAATACCGCCATAATTGACCCAGTCGTCAGGAAGTCCGTAAGAGACAAGTACGCCCTCCTTTTTTGCCTTCGCTATAAGATCATCCATCGAAGTGGTTTTAATGGGCAGTTTGGAAGGTGCCTTGGCCTCCTCCTTCGTACCACCGGCGAACACATAGCTTCCAAAACCTGCTATCAATAATAGAACCAAAAGATAAGTGATAATCTTTCTCATTCTTTCCTCCTTATATTCAAATAAAATGTTATGAAAATACTATTCTTTGTTTTTGCTACATAGGCATCACCTCCTCGGGTTTCATCTCTTCGGTACCTGTTCGCGATTTCTTGTAACGGCAATAATTGCCAGGGAGAGCAACATGGCAATGGTAAAAGCAATTACAGAAATAGCGGATGCGATCCTCCCGTCACGCCTTGTAAACTCTACAAGCAGCATGGGAAGGGTTTTGAACCGGGCTCCCGTTATTAGAACAGCCAGCGTGTACTCTGCAAATATTGCGGAAAAGACCAGCAAACTCCCGCTGACGATTCCCGAGATAATATTCGGGCCTATTATGTAAATCAGAATCTGCCAGGAATTTGCACCCTGTAACTGTGCCGCATCGTTTATTGTTTTGAGATCCATTGCTTCGAGGCTATTGGATATGGGCCGGTACATGTAGGGCATCGAAAAAATCGTGCATGCTGATACGAGGAGGAAGGGTGATCTCGTTATCGGTGGCATGGTAAACACGGTAATCAATGCAAGGGCAAGAATTACTCTGGGAATACCAAATGGCAGAATCGTCAAAAGATCCATCTGAAGTTTTACGGAAGGCAGGCGGGTGTGCGCAATGTAGGCTGCTGGAATTATCAGAATCAGGTTCATTATTACCGTATAGGTTGCAAGCATCAGCGAGTTGCGCAGTGCAATGATGAAATAGGGATGCTGGAATGTTTGACTGTACCATTCAAATGTGTAACCTTCGGGAAGTATAGTCCTGTCCCATCTTACCGCAATCGAAAAGATATATGTGGCAAGTATCGGTACCAGCATGTAGACGATGAAAAGCAGAAGAAAGAAAGTCCTGGAAACAACCCCGTCTTTCATTTCTCTGCCCCCGGAGCATAGCTTATGGCTACCTTGTAAATAGCTATACATATACCCATGATAACAAGAGACACTGTGGCCATTGCCCTGGCCAAGCCGGGATCATGAATAACCTCTCCTCTTATCACAAAGGCTATCTGAGTGGTGACGAGCATCAATTTCGAGGCCACCAGGGTATATGCCGTTGCATATGCACCATATGCATTTGCAAAGAGGAGAACGAAACCTGCAATGAGGGAAGGTGCTAGAATCGGAAGGCCTATGTATCTCCAATAGACAAATGTAGTCGCACCCATGTTCACGGCTGCCTCTCGCCATTCCTTTTGAAGTCCGGCAAAAGACGGGATTATCAGGAGGATCATCAGTGGTAATTGAAAATAGGTATACGCGATTACCAGACCGGCATACGAATATATCTGGAATTGCGGGTACAGTTGAATATTCAACACCTGGGCAAATATCAATGTAACCACCCCATTTGCTCCGAGAATGATTATGAATGCAAAGGCAAGTGGTGCCCCGGCAAAATTTGTTGTTACATTTGCCAAAGCCGTGAACAACTCCTTGAGCCATCTCTTTCTCGTTTTCAGGATACTGTAACCGATGAAGGTCCCGAAAACCGTGCCCAGAAATGCAGTTATGGCCGAAAGCCTGATGCTGTTCCAGAAAGACAGCATGTAAACGGGTTCCTTTAGCCCAAGGTAGTTGGAAAAGGTAACGGTACCGGTTGAACTTACAAAGCTGTCCCTTACGAGGACGAGTATCGGAATTATCTCGAAAATGAGACAAAACAAAAAAAATGGGACTATCCATAAACTATCGATGACCTTGGATATTCCAGGATGACGTACCCTGAAACCACTGAAAGACAACAAAGTCCTCCTTTCACATTCTTCAAGTCACTTTCTTCAAGTCCGAACTAAGAATGATTATACGTATATGAAATACTTTGTCAAGCCTCTTTTTAAAGACATTTGACAAAGTTTTTTGTATGGCATATAATGCATCTGATGTGCGATAATTAAATCAAGAAAAGAACAGGGAGTCTGCAATGAAAGAGTTTTTTCCTGAAATAGGGAAGATAGAGTTTGAAGGGAAGAATTCAAAGAACCCCCTTGCCTTCAAGTTTTATGATGCCGAGAAAAAGATCGACTCGATAAAACTGAAAGACCACCTGCGCTTCTCGCTTGCCTTTTGGCATACAATGACAGGAACCGGAGTTGACCCTTTTGGTATGGCAACGATGTTACGTCCCTGGGATAACATGGATGATCCCATGAAAAAGGCAATGGCAAGAGTGGATGCGGCATTCGAGATAATGACAAAGCTCGGTCTTGAATACTTCTGCTTTCATGACAGGGATGTTGCGCCAGAGGGAAAGAACCTTGCAGAGACAAACAGGAATCTCGATGAGGTCGTTGGATACATACATCGAAAGATGGATGAAACGGGAATTAAACTTCTCTGGGGAACTGCTAACCTCTTCTCCAACCCGAGGTATATGCATGGAGCGGCAACATCCTGTAATGCAAATGTTTTTGCATATGCAGCAGCACAGGTAAAAAAAGCCATCGAGGTAACCTTGGAACTGGGAGGGGAGAACTACGTTTTCTGGGGTGGCAGGGAAGGTTACGAAACCCTCCTAAACACTGACATGAAGCTCGAACTTGACAACCTGGCAAGGTTCCTGAAAATGGCCGTTGAATATGCGGATAAAATAGGCTTCGAAGGCCAGTTCCTAATAGAGCCAAAGCCAAAGGAACCAACGAAGCACCAGTACGATTTCGATGTTTCCTCCGTTATAGCATTCTTAAAGCAGTACGACCTAGACAGGTATTTCAAGATAAACATAGAATCCAACCATGCCACACTTGCAGGACACACTTTCCAGCATGAGCTTAGACTGGCAAGGATAAACGGAATGCTTGGAAGCATAGATGCGAACCAGGGTGACCTTCTTCTCGGTTGGGATACCGATCAGTACCCAACTGACATATACAATGCTACTCTTGCGATGTACGAGGTAATAAAGGATGGCGGCTTTAAAAGCGGAGGTCTAAACTTCGATGCAAAACCGAGGAGATCTTCCTTTGAACCGAGGGACATATTTCTCAGTTTCATAGCCGGCATGGATACATTCGCGAAAGGATTTGAAATAGCCAAAGAACTGGCAGATGGCGGAGAGCTTGATGATTTTATTGAAGAGAGGTATTCCGGTTTCACAAAAGGCATCGGTAAAAAAATAATCGATGGCGAGGTAGGTTTCGAGGAACTGGAAAGGTATGCCATGAAAATCGACCGTATCGTAAATCACTCCGGGAGCCAGGAGTTACTCGAAGCCATACTTAACAGGTACATTCTCGCTTAGTTCCATGTTGGGTGACTCTTGAAGTTGAGAATGATTACGTTTAATATCTTAAGTTGACTCAATGGCAAAGATAATTAACCCAGATCAGGAAAAGATAAAAGATGCAAATCGGAGAAAAATATTCCGACTCCTCAAAACGAAGCGGGAACTGAGCAAACAGGAAATATCACGTCTTTCGAAGATAAGTATCACAACTGTTACGGCCAATATCAATCGACTCATAGAGGAAGGCCTTGCAGAAGAAGCGGGCGTTGCAGATTCCACCGGAGGAAGAAAACCAATGATAATAAGGTTTTTACCCGACTCGAGGTATTCCTTTGGTGTCGACTTTGCCTCCAATCATCTTACAAAGTCTAACAAGATAAAGGTTATTCTAATAAACCTCGACGCAAAGATAGTGGATGAGAGAAACTTCGATTATGACATGTTTTCCTCGGTCTCAGAGATTATGAAGTACATAAGTGAAATAAAGGATGAGATACTTGAGGGAAAGGGGATAAACCCCAATGTAGTTCTTGGCATGGGTATCTCACTTCCAGGACCCGTAAATGAAAAGGAAAAGATACTTGAAGTTGCTCCAAATCTCTCCAAATCCCTTGGTATGGAGAATGTGGATTTCAAGCAGCATGAAAGCCTCTTTCCATTTCCTCTCTTTGTCGAGAACGAGGCAAATGCCGCAGCCTACGGAGAACTTGTCTTCGGCGTAGCCAAACACAAGCACAACCTTGTATATCTATCCGTGAACAGAGGAATAGGCGCCGGTCTTATAGTGCGAGGACATGTTTACAAGGGTAACAACAGAAGAGCAGGTGAAGTTGGCCACATGACGGTGGCATCAAAAGGAATAAGATGTACCTGCGGACGTAAAGATTGCTGGGAAATATATGCAGCCACAGGAGCTTTGATAAGAAATTTCAACAGGCGATCGGAGGAGAAAATCAATGATACCAAGCAGTTCCTGGAAAAGTTGAAACAGGGGAATAAAGTTGCAGGAGAAACATGGAAAGAATACCTAGACTACTTAACCATTGGCATCAACAACATAATACTTGGCTTCGACCCCCACTATATAGTGATAGGGGGAGAAATATGCGAATTCGACTCATTTCTGCTCGAACCATTGAAAGAACTGGTATTTGAAAAAAATACATTCTACGGGAAGGAAGACCTTCAAATACTTCTCTCATACTTCAAAGAAGATGCTTCCCTGATTGGAGCGGCATTGCTTCCCTTTCAGGAACTCTTCTATGGCAACAATAAAATTATTTGAAACCACCGAGAACAACTGGAGACTTAAAAAAATGACAGAAAGAGACCCGATAAAAACTTACGATGCAAGATGGGAAGAGGAAGAATTTTCCGACAAAGAAATCAGAAGATTCTTCGAATCTCTCCTCATTTATGCCGAACAACTCGATATCGATAGTCTCACCATAACGAGGGACGCAAGACTTGGTGCCGGAAAAGTGATGCAGCAGGCTATCGAACTCGCTATAAGTGCCGGTTTCAATGTATATGCATGCATGGATCCCATTAGCACACCGATGAGTTACTACTTTACCATGGAGACCACTACATATCATCCCGGAACTATGGGACTCACTATTACAGCATCCCACAATCCAAGGGAATATATAGGGTTAAAGGTCACGGTACCACCTGTTCAGGCAATTGGCCTCGATTCAGGACCTCTCGGCGGTTTTTCCAGAATAAGAGAGATATACCACAGTAGTGAAAAACTGAAAACCAGTCACAGGGGGAATTTGACTGTTACAAACCCTTCCGAGAAATACATAGCCTTTTCCATGTCGGAAGCAGGAGTAAAAGAATCTTCCCTCGAAGGTATAACGGTTGTACTGAACTCTTTCAATGGTTCGGCCGGGCCTGAAATATTCAGGAGCCTGCAAATTGCAGGAGCAAAGATTATTCCACTTCAACTGGTACCCGACGGATACTTCCCAGCAGGTGCTCCCAACCCGATAAGCAGGGGAAAAATGGACGGGGCTATTGCAGAAGCGGCCAAGGCAGGAGGTGCCATAGTAATAGGAACGGATGGTGATGGAGATCGATTGGTATTCGGAGATTCCAATGGGGTTTTAGATGCCGGCTTCTCATTCTTGCCAATTCTTGAAACACTGATTCGGAAACAGGATGCAGCAAGAGGTGAAGGGCGTATAATCTATGATCCCAAAATCAGCCCTCTTGCCCTATACCAGTGGTCGAGAATCGCAGGTAAAACCCCGGTAAGGCCTTTTCCATTTCGAAACGGCCATTCACAGATAAAAGAATACATGCGAAGGATAGATGCTCTTGCGGCAGTGGAAGAATCGGGCCATTTCTATCACGTACTCGAATCAAACAATATACGGCTCTATGCCGAGAATTCCATTTTTACTATTCTACTATTCCTCAAGGCCGTCAAGAATCAACCTGAAATGATGGAGAGATTGTGGAAATTCCAGAAGAGTATCTTTACCACGGGAGAATTCAACTTCAAATTCCCCAATGACAGAGAGAGGGACCGTGCCCTGGGAATTATATCCAAGTACTTTGAGGACGAGGAAAAAGCAAAGGTAGCCACTCATACAAAGGAAAAGATTGATCTGGGAGGAATTGTTGTTTCCATCGGACTCGATTTCAACGAAAAAGTTCCAAAGATTACGGGCAAGTGGTTTTCAGGCTACTTCCGGTCTTCTACCAATGAAAAATCCATTCTCCGGGCCTTCATAACGGCGGCCGATTCGGAAACCGGAGGCAGGTTAGAGAGAAAGGTCGCTGAGATTTGCAGGGACCTCGACGGAGTGGAAGCCGAGTAGGCACAACTCTCAAGGCAAGCACAACTCTCAAAAGAAAAGCTGCTCCATTTCTTAACAAGGTTCTCAATTTAAACAAGGAACAGAATAACTCCCAGGATAAAACCGGCAATATTAAGAGGAAGCATTTTTAGGATCAAGAGAAAACCTGCCGTTAGAATCAAGCCACGTTTAAAGGCTCCCATTTCTTTCCTGAAATAACCCATGAAACCTGCTGAAATAAAGGTAATGGCAAGACCTGCCCTGATTATGCTAAAGACAACCTCAAGTGGCGTACCAATTATTAGAAGGCCATTATCATATACAAAAATAAAGGGTAGAATGAAAGCGGCAAAACTTAGCTTCAATGCATTCTTCGCAGTTACAACCCAGTTGGACTCAGCCATACCAGAAGCAATGAATACGGCGCCACAAACCGGTGGTGTAACGGCGGAGAGAATCGCATAGTAGAATACAAACATGTGTGCTGCAATAGGCGGAAGACCAAACTTCACAAGCACAGGTCCTCCGACAACAACAGCAACAATATAAGCAGCGGTGGTAGGAACCTCCATGCCAAGAATAATGCTGGTAACCCCGATAAGAACAAGTGAGATAAAGAGGTTCCCTTCGCTCACAGATAGAATAGAGGAGGTTATCTTTACACCAAGACCGGTAAATGCTATCACTGCTATGATTATTTGAGCACTAGCAGTTATGCTTGCTATCAATGCAGCTTGCTTGGCGCCGCTTGAAACCGCTTTTTTTAGCTTCCCCAAAGCCATCCCGGTCTCCAGCTTCCAGTCTTCGCTGAAAAGCGCCAAAGGTATTGTACTGATGGTAGCCCAGAAGGCTGCATACTGGGGGGTATAGCTTTTGAAAAGAAAAAAGGCTAGTACACCGAAGGGAACAATGAAAAACCAGCTTACTTTGACAGTTTCACGCCAACCTGGTATTTCATTTGGCGGAAGACCCACATAACCTTCCCTCTTTGCATAAAAATGGATACCTATACCAACTGCAAAGAAGTACAATAATGCCGGCAACAGGGCTCTCAACGCTATATCGAGATAGGGTGTTTCGATCAATTCCGCCATCACGAACGCTCCGGCACCCATTATTGGGGGCATAATTTGGCCACCGGTACTTGCAACAGCTTCGACGGCTGCAGCGAGCTCGGGTTTGTAACCCAGCCGTTTCATCATGGGAATGGTAAAGGAACCGGTAGTCGCAACATTGGCACTGGCACTTCCCGATATGGATCCGAAAAGTGCACTGGATATCGTCGATACTTTTGCAGGCCCCCCTACATATTTGCCAGCGACCTTTACCGAGAGTTTCATGAAACCTGTACCACCACCCGTGTTAACGATAAAAGCACCAAGAAAAACGAAGATAGCAATTACATCCGCACTGACACCCAGCAAAAGGCCCCATATACCTCCTGTTGTTAGAAACAGCATGCTTGAAAGGGTTGAAATATCGTACTGTGGATGGCCGAACTTTCCAGGGATGAGATGGCCGAAGACCGCATAGAGGAGAAAAAGCAGTGCTATTGCAGGAAGAGCAGGTTTGATCATTCTTCTTGCAGCTTCCAGAATAAGCAGTACGAGAACAAGCCCCATAACTATCTGACCTGTCCCGGTGGCTACTCCGTACTGTTCTATGATCCTCGGATATTCAATGAAGACATAGAGCGTAATTCCAACGCCGGTAATGAGGAGAAGTAAATCGAGGATTCTTTTCACAGTTCCCCTGTCTTCAATCTCACCCTTCTTGCCCGCTAAAAAAATTATTATGAAAGCAAATGTCAAATGCAAAGCGCGTGTTCTTATGACTGGCAGAAAACCATAGACGGGAAGAATCAACTGAAAAACAGCAAAGAGTACAGAAATAACAAGAAGAGTCTTTTGAAAAAAATTAGTTACAGATTTATTGATACGTTCCTCCGATTTAAAGAAATTTCTCAAAAAAACCGGCTTTCATACATATTCCCGCTAATCTTGTTGCCGGGTCAATGCAGAAAGCCGGTCATGGCAATCAGTTTGATTGGTCTATTTCATCGAGTCTGCTACCTTGAAACCAATTTCTTCATAGTACCTAAGAGCACCTGGATGAAGTTTTGCACCCATGAAATTCACATCCTCCATTGTTATGAACTTCATTGCCGGATGAACCTGCTCCCATGTGGCCCTGTTTTCCCAAAAAGCCTTTGTTATCCTGTATGCCGTTTCAGTCGATAGGTCTGTTGTGGTGTAGGTTGCAACGGCAAGGCTGATAGTTTTCACATCGTAGTCAACCCCCTTGTACAAACCGGCAGGGATTACTGTCCGGTTGTACTTGTCTTTTACAAGCTGGTAGTAACGATCCGGAAGAGAAAGAAGCCTGATTGGTGTGGTTGATGCAATTTCAGTTACCATGGAAGATGGAGGTGTACTCGATGTTGAAAACCCAACGGCCATTCTGTTCTTAACCGCTTTCACACCTTCGCTCAAATCAACGGTGAGCAGTTTTACCTTCCTGTCTATTCCCATAGCCTTGAAAACCGCCATTGTTATCTTTGCACCTGCACTTCCGGCTCCACCGGGAATAAATTTCTTGCCAACAAGGTCTTCAAGTTTCATAACACCACTATCCTGTCTTACCACCCAGTGCATAACAAGCCCCGGAAGTGGCCATAACGAGCGTATCTTGCCATAGCCTCCCTCAGAGAAGCTGCCCTTAGACGCTATGGCACTCTTTATCAGAAGAGGCGGAGCGGTAAAGAGATAGCTCTTTCTTATCCTGGATACCTTGATATTTTCCACCGAACCCGCACTTGATTCCACCGTAATGTTTATGTCCGGTGCACCCTTCATTATCGCTTTCGCAACACCAACTGAGAAAGCATAGTAACTGGATGTCTGCCTGGCACTCTTAAGTGCCAATTTTTCCTCTGCGCTGACAGCAAATGCAACAATCAGCAGCAGAATGATTGCAATAGTCTTTTTCATTTTTCCTCCTTTTCAACTGCATGCATCAATTTATATATTGAGCATAATTATTAAGGTATTTCAAAGTTAATGTCAATACAAACTCAATTGATAGGATAACCTTTTGCAAATCAACACCCCGGTTTCAGTTTTTATCTTTGCTATCTATAATCCTTGACTATACAAGAAAATATGCTACTATGATACATGAGAATGGAATAATGGAAAAGATATGGACCTCATAAAGCTAAAGGCCTTTACCATAATTGCAAAGAGTGGTAGCTTCAGCGTGGCAGCAGAGGAACTATTCGTTACACAACCAGCAGTAAGTGCTCAGATAAAAGACCTGGAAAGGTTATACGATGCTAAACTGTTCGAGAGGATCGGCCATCATATAGAACTGACAGACGAGGGGAAAGCCCTACTCCCATATGCAGAAATGATCGTCAGGGCCATCGAGGAATCACGATATGCCGTGGAGGACATAAAGGTTGGAAAGAGAGGCCATATCAGGGTGGGAGCAAGTGCACTTCCCGGTATGTACATCCTCCCCGATACAATATACAAATTCAGAAAAGAGTATCCCAATTTTTCAGTCTCCCTAAAGGTTACCTTTGCCACACAGATCAGAAAGATGATTTCCAACAATGAACTGGACATTGGCATAGTTGGAAGTTATCAATCCGCTGAAAACAGCGATATCAATTCGAGCCTCGAAGAGGAGGTACTCTACAAAGATGAAATGGTGCTGATAGTTTCTCCCAACCATCCCTTCAGGAATAGGATGGAAATGAGCCTGGAGGAGCTTGCCAATCAGCCGATGATACTCTCTCCGAAAACCGCCCTTACAAGGAGAAGCATAGAGAAACAGTTCAGAGAACTCAAGATTCCCTTAAGAATTGTGAATGAATTCGGCAATGTCGAACTGATAAAGAGAATGGTAGAAAAGGACTTCGGAATTTCAATCCTTCCCCTTACTGCAGTGAGAAAAGAAGAAAAGAACAATCATCTTCGGTATATCAAGATATCAAACCTCAACCTGGAAAGAAGAATATTGCTAGTATACAGAAAAAACAAGAAATTCTCGAAAGCATTGAAAGCTTTCAAAGAATTCATGAAAGGGCACAAACTGCAAAGAGCAATGGAAGCTTAGAAGTACCATTCTTCCCTGCTGGGCAGGGTAT
>Ga0256830_1000055_pt1 | contig 98775 bp, 87 predicted proteins | sample 128326metaG_FD_190537 | JGI IMG/M metagenome (GOLD analysis project Ga0256830, IMG submission 190537) | Hydrothermal vent microbial communities from Lau Basin, Pacific Ocean - 128-326 | ecosystem: Environmental > Aquatic > Marine > Hydrothermal vents | place: Pacific Ocean: Lau Basin | collected...
AACCGTTGTCGGCGAGAATGTCCAGCGTTATGCCAAAATCCTTGTCGGGAGGCACAAGACCATTGGTGCGATGGTCGGTAAAGCGCATATTGACATCTAATTTGGTGGCCTCTACCGTGACGTGTTTAGTGACCGAGCCGACAGGGCTGCCATTGATTTCTCCGAAAAGCACCACCGGGAATGTGCCAGCACGGTTGTAAGTCCGAGTGGCCGTATCGCCAGATGATGTTGTACCATCATCAAACTGCCAGGTATGCGATATGATACGTCCCTCGCTATCGCTAGAGGTTGCTTGGAAAGAAAATTTACCCGGGGTTGTTTCAGAAGGGATAATCTTGAAGTCTAGTTTTGTTATTGGGCCGAGCGGTTTAAAGTAAACATGATAGGTAACCTCCGCAGCGGTGGCCTTTACCCCGGCAACATAAGTAGCGTAATCCGCTGTGCATTCATGCCACGCACCTGAAATAGGAGCAAATTTATAGCCTTCGACGCGTTTTTCCCGCGGTGTGCCTTCGTTTAACACATCTTTCATATTGTTGAGGAGAAACATGCCTCCCAGCCGTGCGCCGTCTTTATAAGCGTAGCGTGTATAAATCCCTGGCCCTGCATCCGGCACGAGCAGGTATTCCTGCCATCCGCAACCCACCCATAACTCACTACCAGATACAGGATAATCGGGCTCCAGATCGATATCGAATTGCCAGCGAATATCAAGCGCTTGTTCACCGGCGGGTACAGGATCTATGTGTTCAGCAAACACGCCCGTTATTTGGCTGAAAGAAAGAATCAACAATAATAACAATAACATGATGCTATTACGTCGAGGGAGGGTTGTTCTTGATTTTTGAGTAAGCGGTTTCATACTGGTATCTCTTTATTCGGCGATCAATACACTGCCTTATTATAATTATAATGATTTCAGTCAGTTACCAAGTCTTGGGGTGGAATGTCTTTCCAATCTTTCAGCAGTCCGGCGTGCGCTTTTTCCATTTTTGGTACGCGACAAGAAAATTTGTCTATGCGTATTTATATTATCCATTATAGATACTATTTTATACCTGTCCGGGAGTTGCTTTTCAACTGGCCCGTATTCCATTCGGGGTAGATAAACTGATTTGGATGGGATAGCGGATTTATTTAGTCAGACGTCTTTTTTGTTAAAGGAAACATTAATTCGCCATCTTGTTTTCATTGGCAATTTTTATGTTTGTGGATGACAATGAGGCAAAAATGGCATTGTTATTTTGCGGTGATTCTATGTTGTATTCAAACATGACAACCCCGAGTGGTGGGTAGACCCATTGATAGCCAGAGAGGCGATACATTTTTTGTTCAACATCATTGTTAGTGGTGACAGACCAGTCAATATTGATTTTATATGTTTCAAACCTTGCATAATTGGTTTCCACTGTTTCCGTGCCTAATGGTGAAATACGTATGCTGGTACTACCGCCAACGCGGCGTTGAAAATCAATATACGTAAACAGTTGCCTGTTAACGCTGGTTTGCTCGATTAGCTCGGACAGAGGTGACGGATAAAATTCAGCATTAGCGGTGGCAGTGCCATTGATGGATAGCCAAAAAGTTGTGCCGCTTTCCGAATACGCATCCAGCGCCAAGCTGCCATCGTTTGCAGGGGTAAAATAGGGGATCGGAAAGGTAAATCGCATATCCCCTTCAATGCGTGTATTGCGTGAAATAACCCGCAGCGTTTCGTTGTCATCGACTGGAGTTGCTAAATCCACCGCATTGAACGTGTGGGTCAAGGTACCGGTTGCATCCGAATTGAGATTAATAACCCCGTAAGTCAAGGCATCCCCGTCTTTGTATTGATGCAATTGGCTGTCAGTGAGAATGTAGTGTGGCTTTACCGAATTCTCACAAGCATTGAGAAACAAACAGGCGAAAACACCGAGAACCAGGTTTTTCATTTTATATTGCTCAGGCGTTTTTCTTTTCGGCGCTGCCAGTTTTGAAGCACGATATAGCGCCAGGTGGTTCTGACCAGAAGATTGCCTAACACTGCCGAGATTACAGCCAGGGTCAAGCAGCCGAGCAGAAAGGGTTGCCATATCACCGAAAGTTCGTTTTGTAGCCAGTTTATGGAGAGCGAAAACTCGATATCACTGATGGGAGTGCCCAGGATCCAGGTGCCTACCAGGTAAGCAAAATAAAAGATGGGTGGCATGGTAAACGGATTGGTAATCCAGACCAGTGCAACCGAGACAGGGAAATTGACCTTAAAAACAAGTGCGCCGCCAGCCGCCAGTAGCATTTGAAATGGTACCGGAATAAAAGCGCAAAACAAGCCCACACTAAAAGCACCGCTCACAGATCGTTTGTTTAAATGCCATAAATTTGGCGCAAGGATGTGTTTGCCGAATATTTTTAAATACTTGTTGTCTTTTATTGCCTTTTCACTAGGCATGTACTTTTTAATGAGTCTTTTGGGCATAAATCTAATATTGTATTGTCTAAAAGCCGGAATAGCTCGTCAGTATCGCTGCGAAAGACACGGTTGAAAATTGCTTTATATCACAACTCCTTTGCCCGTCAATAAGTTTAAGCACTGGCTTTGCCTCCCAACTTATTGATCTATTGCTTGTTTTTCTGGTACAGAATAAAATTTCTGTGAGTTTGGCTTGTGTTCCACAGTGTTTTTCCGGAGGGTGGGTGTTATGGTGACGCAAGCGTTTCTCCCCTCCCCAAAATCTTCGTTTATCAGGCGTTTCCTCAAAATCGTTAAAACTATCATAAAGCATCACGTGTTTTTGTCTATTTGAATCCGTTGTTTTTTCTAAAAAATACTTTTTTTATCGGTTTGCTTTTAAGCAGTACATAAACTGCGCCTGTTCCACCATGGCGTGGCTGGGCTGAACTAAAAGCCAAAATATCCGGTATTTGCTTTAACCAGTGCTTTAATGCTGCTTTTAACACGGGAGTGCCGCTGTGCCAGCCTTTGCCGTGAATAATGATGACACAACGGCATTGTTGGTTCAGTTTGTCACTGATAAATTGCGTTAATGCCGAGCGGGCCTCATGAACGGTATGGCCGTGTAAATCCAGTCGTGATTCAATCGGTATTTGCCCGTTTTTCAGCTTTTTAAACAAATTTTGTTGTATGCCGTTGCCGCGATAAGCCAGCGTTTCTTCGGCGCTGCTGGTATCTGTTCGATCGCCCAAGTCGAATAATGGATAAGCGTGGGGTTCCGGGTGCGGATGCCGGTGAACACGAATAGGTTTTGTTTTTGGAGAGGCTGGCCTGATATTGTTGTTTTTCAGCGGGCGAGTGCCGGATACAGCGGCTTTGAATAGTGCGCTGTCACTGATGTTGTCGCGTTCTATGGCATTATTATCGTTTTTTTGTTTTTTCATCGCTGATTGGCGTTTTTACTTGAACTGGATGAAAAGCATGTGTTTTCCGTCGGAGGGGGTATATTGCACCGTTCTTTTCTGATTTACCCGTATTTCTTCGGTATAAAATTTCCAGTAATAAGTATTTCTAGTATATTGCGCTCATTGTATTATTTTATCTTATTGTATCGATAAAATAATTTAGTGTCAGCCGGTGGAGATGCATACGCAGTGGATATATTGATCAGTAATGATGACGGCTACCTTGCACCCGGCATTATTTGTTTGGCCAGGGAATTAAGAAAAATTGCCAACAAGGTGACGACTGTGGCGCCTGATCGAAATCGCAGTGCTGCCAGCAGTTCATTGACGCTGGAAAATCCCATTCGGGTTACGCAGGTGAGCGATGATGTATATGCTGTTTATGGTACGCCAACGGATGCTGTTCATCTTGGTTTAACGGCGATACTGGATCACGAGCCGCATATTGTCGTGGCCGGCATTAACACCTGTGCGAATTTGGGGGATGATGTAATTTATTCCGGCACTGTTGCGGCAGCAATAGAAGGGCGTTTTTTGGGTTTTCCCGCCATTGCGGTTTCGCTTGCGGGTGCTGAATGTCGGTACTACGAAACAGCAGCAGTGATTACCCGACGAATCGTGGCGCAGTTAATAACGCATCCTTTGCCGGTGAACACCATTTTAAATATAAACGTACCGGATTTACCCCTTGAAGAAATCAAAGGCATACAGACAACCCGTTTGGGAAACCGCCATAAGGCGGAGCCGTCGGTGAAATCAAAGGATCCCAGGGGCAAGGATATTTACTGGATCGGCCCACCAGGCGCGGAGCAGGATGCGGGTGAAGGCACTGATTTTTACGCTGTTAGCCACGGATTTGTTTCAATTACACCGGTTGATGTTGATTTAACCCAACATGACGCAATAGGGACGATTCAGCAGTGGATTGATTCCGGAGCGGTTGGTTAAGTTTGGCAAGCTTGGTACCATCAGTTTATTCGCAAGTGGCACAGGAAAAATAAGGCATGAATGCAAGGCTACAAGGTATTGGGATGACCTCACAACGCACACGTGACCGACTGGCGGGGCGGTTAAGGAACATGGGTATTAGGCATTCCCGTGTGCTAGAGGTGATAAAAACAACGCCGCGTCATATTTTTGTTGATGATGCTTTGTCTTCAAGGGCTTATGAAGATACTGCTTTGCCCATTGGGCACGGGCAGACAATTTCGCAGCCGTATATTGTTGCGCGAATGACCGAAGCCTTACTGGCGGATGGCCCGCGTCAAAAAGTGTTGGAGATTGGTACTGGTTCAGGGTATCAAACCGCTGTGTTAGCGCAATTGGTTGAACAGGTTTACAGTGTTGAGCGAATTCAGGCCTTACAGATTAAGGCAAGGGCGCGTTTGCGTGAAATGCGTTTGCGTAATGTGAAATATAAGTATGACGATGGCAATTTAGGTTGGCCTGAACATGCGCAATATGACGGTATCGTTGTCACCGCCGCGCCGAAAAATGTGCCTGACCAATTACTGATGCAATTGGCAGTTGGTGGTCGGATGTTGATTCCAGCCGGTGATGATGGTGGTCAGGTTTTGCGTTTAATCACGCGTGACGACGAAACCTATCATGAGCAGGTATTGGACGGCGTGCAATTTGTGCCGTTATTAGGTGGAGTAACAGACGGTGTTGTCGCTTCATGAAATTATTTGCGCCGCTATACGACAAAACCCTGCAATGGGCAGCCAATCCACATGCAGAAAAATACTTGGCCGGTTTGAGTTTTGCAGAATCTTCCTTTTTTCCGGTACCGCCGGATGTGATGCTGGCACCAATGGCGTTGGCGAAGCGGCATCTGGCGTGGCGTTTTGCGCTTGTCACCACGCTTATGTCTGTTTTGGGTGGTTTGCTGGGTTATGTTATTGGCGCCAGCGCATTTGATGTTATTCAGCCCGTTTTACTTGAGCGCGGTTACTGGGATACCTTCCAACAAGCCACAAAATGGTTTGACGAGTGGGGTATTTGGGTGGTTTTGCTAGCCGGTTTTACGCCAGTTCCTTACAAGATATTTACCATATCTGCCGGGTTTGTTGGTATGGCAATTATTCCTTTTGTCTTAATGTCAATCGTGGGGCGAGGTGCCCGATTTTTTCTCGTTGCCGGTATTATGTATTGGGGTGGAGAAAAAATGGAACATAAGCTTCGGAAATACATCGAATATATTGGCTGGCTACTGATAGTGGTAGTGGTTGTGCTTTATTTCTTCGTCAAACATTAGCGGCCATCTTCGGCCAAATTAAAACCAGAATATGTGTCAGCAACAAATACCAGGTTTCGCTGATTCCCAGACTCGAATGGTAAAAGGGTTGGCATTTGTTGTGCCTGTGTTTGCGGTTTTATTGAGTATTTTGCTTTTGGCAGCTTGTGGTGGCCATGTGAATCATAAGGTTGTACGAGGAGAAAGTTTATATTCTATTGGTTTTTACTATGGACATGATTACCGTGACATAGCAAAATGGAACAACATACCGCCGCCGTATATTATCACCACGGGCCAATGGTTACGGGTAGCCCCGCCGGACGATTACTGGTGGGATGAAGAAAGAAAAATACCAGCCAAGCAACGGTTTTCAAAGCCACCGTTGTCTGCAAATAACAGGTACGGCAAACCGCCGCAGCCCGGTCAATTGAATCAGGCTCAACAGGCGCAGACAAAAAGACAAGAGCCTCGTCATAACTTAGTCGGCGTGGCTAAAAACAACGCTAGCAGCGGTGTAAGCACTAAGCAAATTATAGTCGAAGATTTCACGGATAAAAGTGGAGAAATATCGCACTGGGTTTGGCCAACAAAAGGACGACTGATAAGTCCGGATAAAAAGTTTTCTCCAAAAAAAGATAAAGGTATCGATATTGCTGGCAGGCGAGGCCAGCCCATCGTAGCAACAAGTGCCGGAAAGGTGGTTTACAGTGGCAGTGGGCTGATTGGCTATGGCAAGTTAATTATTATTAAACATAATAAGACCTATTTGAGCGCTTATGCGCATAACGAAAAAATTCTTGTGGCAGAAGGTGATATTGTCAAGCGTGGGCAAAAAATTGCGCTTATGGGGCGAACCCCTGATAACCATATAAAGCTTCATTTTGAAATTCGTCGAAATGGAAAACCTGTAAATCCATTGCGTTTTTTGAAACGGTAAATTTGTGAAAATTGTTCAGCGTTTTATAAGGAGTAATGAATGTCTCAAGGTGTAGAGGATGTCTCACGTAATCAAGCTTTTGGTTTGCAAGAAGAAGTCGATCCCGGTTCGGGGCGTGTTGAGGATGCTGAAATTTCTACGCCGGTTGATGATATATTGATGGATTCCGCACAATCCCTTACTTCTGCGATCAGTGCTGGCGAGGTTGATGAAGGCGATGTCGAAACTGATATTGACCTCGAAACAAAAGCCCGAAATACGGCGGAAAAAAAACAGGCCAAGTCTGACGCAAAACGCCGGCTTCAAAAAAACGCGGAAGTTACCGATGGTCAGTTGGATGCCACGCGCATTTATTTAAGTGAAATTGGTTATTCGCCATTATTGAGCGCCGAGGAAGAAGTGTATTTTTCTCGCCTGTCACAAAAGGGCCACGAACCATCCCGAAAGCGCATGATTGAAAGTAATTTGCGATTGGTGGTGAAAATTGCCCGGCGTTACATGAATCGTGGCCTGGCATTTTTGGATTTGATTGAAGAGGGAAACCTGGGCTTGATTCATGCCGTTGAAAAGTTTGATCCCGAGCGTGGATTTCGCTTTTCTACTTATGCGACATGGTGGATTCGCCAGACGATAGAACGTGGCCTGATGAATCAGACAAGGACAATTCGTTTACCTATTCATGTGGTCAAGGAGCTTAATTCGTATTTGCGCGCGGCACGGAGTTTTGCTCAGTCTCAAGAGCATGAGCCAACACCGGAAGAAATCGCTGCGCACCTTGATAAACCTGTTGCGGATGTCAAACGCATTCTGGGTTTGAATGAACGGGTGACCTCGGTTGATGTGCCCTTGAACAAGGACTCGGATAAAACGGTTATTGATTTGATCCCGGATAGTAATAACAGCGATCCGGCTTTGTTGTTACAAGATGCTGATCTGGTTCATCATCTTGATTTGTGGCTGGACCAACTTAACGAAAAGCAAAGAAAAGTAGTCGAAGGGCGCTTTGGTTTAAACGGCCAAAAAATGTGTACCCTGGAAGAGGTCGGCAATGATATTGGTGTAACACGTGAGCGTGTGCGTCAAATTCAAGTAGAAGCGCTGGCAAAACTTCGCGAAATTATGGAACGCGAGGGTTTTTCTGCCGAGGCGGTTTTCAACTGATCAGGGTATTGCTTATCACGATACTAGCACGTCTTTAAGCAGTTTTAATGCGATTTCCGAGCGCTCTGTCGAAATTGCCACCAGACCAAAACTTTCGTTTCTTTGAATAAAACGAATACTGAACAACTCAATATTTGCATTGGTAAAGCGTCGGGATATTTTTGCGAGAGCCCCGGGTTCATTCGGCAGCTTGATGATTATTGCGTCTTCAGCGATGACTTGAAAATCATTTGTTTTACCAAGTCGTATGAGTTCAGAAAGAGCAAGCTCGTAGTCGTTGACTTCCACAGTGATAATGGCCTTATCTTCAAATGACTGGGCGTTTATATTTTCAATATTAATATTTCTGGCTGCCAGAGCCTCGGTGATTTCGGCAATTACGCCGCGCCTGTTTGACATGATGATACTAAGCTGTTTCATGTTTTATTTCCTCCAGGATTGCGTTGAGGAAGTTGTCGATGTGTTTTTTTCCAATGTGCGGCATGGTAATCAAGTGGGCGTCATTGTTATTGACGGCTATTTGCCAGCGTTTTAGGGCTGTGGGAGCTATTCGTGGAAAAACCACTGTGATCGAATTTTTGTTTCGCCAGGCTTTAATGCCTGCAGTTTGAAACTGATGGATCGCATAGTCCGCAATCTCAAAACATTGTTGTGTTATTTGCCTAAAGCCGTCAATGCCACGGGTATGTATGGCGTACCATAAAAATAATGGTGTGACACCGTTGCGCGAACCGGAAATGGTGGTGTCATAGCTGCCGATGTATTCAATGGCGCGTGAAACTCGATCCACATGGCGTTTTTTTGCCAATACAATACCGCAGGGAATCGGCGAACCAAGCATTTTGTGGCCGCTGATGGAAATACTGTCGATGCCGTCCGAAAAGCGAAAAGCCTGTGGTTCATCAACGAAGGGTAAAATCATGCCACTAAGCGCGGCGTCAGCATGAATATAATATTTGTGAATATCATGAGCATGGATGATTTGTTTGATTTTTGCAATATCATCAATGGCTCCTTTCATGGTGGTGCCGATATTTGCAAAAATAATCGGTGGGTAATCGCGGTGTATATGAATGGTTTCTGCCAAATCCTGATAATCAATTTCCCCATTTTTTTGGCTTTTTATCATGATGCTTTTTGCGTGAACAATGCGTAGGATTTTTGCGACACTGTAATGGGTGTCTTCCGAGTAGTACACAATACCGTTTGGGAAAAGTTCCCGGCCTAAATAGGCGCCATACATATTCCCTTCGGTGCCGCCATTGTTCACATATCCCCAGAAATTATCTGTGGGGGCGTGAAGCAGTTTTCCAAAAAACGCCAATACCTCACGCTCAAACTCATGTGTTTGAAAATGAATGTTGCTCGGCTCATACGGGTCACCGACGTTGTTTAATGGGTAGTTGAGAAAGGGATAGAGTGATGAATAGTCAAATTCCGGGTTACACGGGTAGCCAAGGAAATAATTGGTTTGCCGTTCACAAACCGTCAGAAAATCATCCAGCTTTTTTTGTTTTCCATCTTTTAATGCATTAAAGCAATGTAAAGTGCGCTTGAGAGCCATTGTTCAGCTCCTGCTTGTTGGTTTTGGGGGTAATGAGCAGTAGTTTGCATGGATTGCGCCGTGATCATGTCCAAGCGACGGATAGAAGGCGGGGGAAACGGCGGGTGCCGAATTTGAGCTGTTTTTGTTTACGCCTCCAGCATAAAAAGCGCGCAAGCCACGTCACGTCCGTCTGACATTAAAAAATTGTACGTACGACAAGCCGCAGCGGTTCCCATAACCTCAACACCGATGCCTTCTTTCTGGAGTACAAGCATGTCGCGGCCATCGGGAAAATGGATGTTTTTGCCGGTACCAAGGATGACAACTTCCGGCCTCAGTTTCAGGATGGTTTGAAAATCCCCCTGAGTGAGAGATTGTGGGGTTTTAGGCCCCCAGTTTTCAATCAATGTGTTAGCGCTAATAATCGCGCTTTGCGTTAATATAACGGTTGTGGCCACGGGAGGGATACCTGTGTCGTAAGCGATTTTTGCTTCTTCCTTCGAAATAGGTTCAAAAACGGTGACTTGTCCCGGTTCATAGGATTTTATTGAATAGGCACTGGTATTCAGGTCTGGGTTGATTTGCATGGTTCTTGGAATGCTAAAAGCGAATGATACGGGCTATTGTATTCGTGGTTTGGATTGAACGCCATATAAATACGGGAAAAATGCAATAATCAGGGAAAAAATGCATTTATTCCCCATTAATCCCGCCATTTTTATTGACAGCTCGGGCACCTACACGTAAGGTTGCGGCCATTAAATAAAATAGCTTATTTGAGCAAGATTGTGTTCACTGACTTCCAAAGAATTAAACGCTTACCGCCGTATGTTTTTAATATTGTAAACGAGTTAAAAGCACAGGCACGCGCCCGTGGGGAAGACATTGTTGACTTTGGCATGGGTAATCCCGATCAGCCAACCCCCAAACACATTATTGACAAGATGGTTGAAGCCACGCAGCGAAAAGACACCCATCGCTACTCAGTTTCCAGGGGGATTCCTCGTTTACGCAAGGCCATTTGTCAATGGTACAAGGATCGCTTTGATGTTGATCTCGATTATGACAGCGAAGCGATTGTTACCATTGGCTCAAAAGAAGGCCTGGCACACCTTGCGCTTGCCACATTGGGCACGGGCGATACGGTTTTAGTACCCAATCCGGCTTACCCCATTCATCCCTACGGTTTTGTTATTTCCGGTGCGGATATTCGCCACGTGCCATTGGTGCCGGGCGGGGATTTTTTTGTGGAATTGGAAAAATCCATTAAAGATTGTTGGCCCAAGCCCAAAATGTTGGTATTGAATTTCCCCGGAAACCCGACAACCGAATGCGTAGAGCTGGATTTTTTTGAAAAAGTGGTTGAATTTGCCAGAGAGCATGAGATTTGGGTGGTGCATGATATTGCCTATGCCGACATCGTCTTTGACGGCTACAAGGCGCCTTCGATATTGCAAGTACCCGGTGCCAAAGAAGTTGCTGTCGAATTTTACACTTTATCAAAGAGTTATAATATGCCGGGTTGGCGTGTTGGTTTTATGTGCGGAAATCCAGCCTTGGTTGGCGCATTGGCAAGAATGAAATCCTACCTTGATTATGGCATGTTTACACCGATCCAGATTGCGGCTATTACTGCACTTGAAGGGCCGCAGGAGTGTGTTACTGATATTTGCAATATGTACCGTAATCGGCGTGATGTGCTTTGCGAAGGTTTGAGCAAAGCCGGTTGGCAGGTTGAAAAGCCCAAGGCGACCATGTTTGTTTGGGCAAGGATACCCGCACAGTATCAGTTTATGGGCTCACTGGAGTTTACTAAACTGCTATTAAAAGATGCTAAAGTGGCTGTCTCGCCGGGCATTGGTTTTGGTGAATATGGCGATGAATATGTTCGTTTTGGCTTGATAGAAAACGCACACAGAACAAGGCAAGCCATACGTGGCATTAGAGATATGTTTAAACATCATGAACAGCACGGTATACCACCGATAGAAACGGAAGGGAGAACTGAGTGAGTCCTGTAAAAATTGGGTTGTTAGGGTTGGGGACAGTAGGTTGTGGAACAGTTAACGTCTTGGTTCGCAACGCAGAGGAAATCGCGCGTCGTGCCGGTCGGGGTATCGTTGTCACGAATGCGGCAGCACGGGATATTTCCCGGGCGCGGGGCTGTGATATCAGCAATATTGCTTTGACAGCAAGCCCTGAAGAAATCGTCACAAACCCCGATGTGGATATTGTCGTCGAGCTTATCGGCGGGGAGTCTTTGGCACGCGACCTGGTCATGAAGGCAATTGCCAATGGCAAGCATGTGGTGACTGCGAACAAAGCCTTGATTGCAAAACACGGAAATGAAATCTTTCTTGCTGCCCAGAAAAAAGGGGTTATGGTGGCGTTTGAGGCGGCCGTAGCAGGCGGTATTCCGATTATCAAAGCCATCCGCGAAGGGCTGGCCGGAAACCAGATTGAATGGCTGGCTGGTATTATTAATGGTACCGGCAACTTTATTTTGACTGAAATGCGTGACAAAGGCCGTACATTTGACGATGTTTTGTCTGAAGCGCAGCGCCTGGGTTATGCGGAAGCGGATCCGACGTTTGATGTTGAAGGAATTGACGCAGCACATAAATTAACGATCTTAGCTTCTATCGCGTTTGGTATTCCATTGCAGTTTGACAAAGTCAGCACAGAAGGCATCAGCAAAATCACGCAAGAAGATGTCGCTTATGCAGAAGAATTGGGGTATCGCATAAAGCATTTGGGAATTGCAAAAAAAACAGACAGCGGTGTAGAGCTGCGTGTGCACCCAACATTAATCCCTGAGCGTCGACTGATCGCCAATGTTGACGGGGTTATGAATGCGGTTTTGGTTAAGGGTGATGCCGTGGGCCCGACATTGTATTACGGCGCTGGTGCAGGCTCTGAAGCAACGGCTTCGGCGGTGATTGGTGATATTGTGGACGTTGTGCGTACCATGACAGCAGATCCGGAAAATCGCGTTCCTCACCTGGCATTCCAGGCCGATGCCTTAACAGATTTACCGATTTTGCACATGTCTGAAATCGAAACCGCTTATTATCTTCGTATGAGTGCTGATGATAAACCGGGCGTCATGGCGGAAGTGACACAGATTTTAGGTAATGGTGATATTTCAATTGAAGCGGTGATTCAAAAAGAACCCAAACAGGTAGGCTCGCAAGCCGAAATTATTTTGTTAACCCACACCGTGCTGGAAAGCAAAATGAATAATGCGATTGAAAAAATAGAAGCGCTGGAGGCCATTACCACTTCGGTTACACGCATTCGACTTGAAACATTAGATAAAGATTAGGATTAATTATGCCATTTCGACCACGTTACACAGGATTGATTAACAAATACCGCGATCGTTTGCCGGTAAGTGACGATACGCGTCTCATTAGCTTGGGGGAAGGTAATACACCGCTTATTCGCCTGAGCAACATACCCAAGTCGTTAACCAAGGACGTTGATATTTATGTTAAATACGAAGGTTTGAATCCAACGGGTTCATTTAAGGATCGTGGCATGACAATGGCGGTAACAAAAGCAGTAGAAGATGGTAGTCAAGCCATTATTTGCGCCTCTACTGGCAATACCTCGGCAGCTGCCGCCGCTTATGCCGCGCGTGCCGATATTTCAGCGTTTGTTTTGATTCCTGACGGGAAAATCGCCATGGGTAAATTAGCGCAGGCAATGATGCATGGTTCTCATATTATTCAAATCAAAGGCAACTTTGATGATGGTATGCAGCTGGTTAAAGAGGTTGGCTCTGAAGTGGCGGTAACGATCGTGAACTCGATTAATCCATTTCGCTTGCAAGGCCAGAAAACGGCGGCATTTGAAATTGTTGAAGAGCTGGAATGTGCCCCGGATTATCACTGCTTGCCGGTTGGCAACGCAGGTAATATCACAGCGCATTGGATGGGATATTCGGAATATTTTGAAAACGGCATTATCAAAAAGCGCCCTAAAATGCTTGGCTATCAGGCCACCGGTGCAGCGCCATTTATGCGTGGTGAAATGGTTGATAATCCAGATACGGTTGCAACGGCTATCCGCATCGGCCATCCGCAGTCGTGGGATAAAGCCTGGGCCGTGAAAGAGGAATCGAAGGGCTGGTTTGATGAATGTACTGACGAAGAAATTCTTGCTGCCCAGCGATTACTGGCCGTATCGGAAGGTGTGTTTTGCGAGCCAGCATCAGCGACTTCGCTTGCCGGTGCTTTGCGTGATATTGCTTCTGGTAAAATCGAAGCGGGCAGTAAGGTGGTTTGTACATTAACCGGCCATGGTCTCAAGGATCCTGATACGGCTATTGCACAATCAACGGGTAATATAACCACAATTGAGGCAACATTACCTTCTGTTAAAGAGGCAATTTTGAGCAATTTAAAGCACTAAATGCTTGAAAATCCGATTTTCACCCCAATACTTTTAATAGTGATAACAAGGGGTTGGCTTTTGGATGAACCCCCGAAGTATCGGCATGGAAATTGATACTTGTATCACATAATTGGCCAAATGTATGGCTTTAAAAGTTAGGTGAATTGTCGATAAATAAACACAGTGTTACGAAGAATAAATTAAGGCAATACGGAGTTTCCCATGCAAGATAAGCTAGTGATCGAAAGTGTACGTGAAGATGGAAAGCGTTTCAGACCCAGTGATTGGATAGAGCGACTCTCAGCCAATATGGGGACGTTTGGTGCCGATCATCGCTTGCATTATGCAGACAGCGTAAAACCGGGGGTGATTAATGGCGAAAAGTGTTTGATCGTTGATCAATCCCTGGCGTCTGAAAATCCCGCCGCTTACGGTTTTATCATGGACTTCGCAAAAGCGAACGATTTGAAGTGTCATTTTGGTAACTCAGATGCTGCATAGCAATAGCATTGGTACAACACGGGCTTGCTAATAGAAAAACGGGGTGCAGTCATCTCCAGGTGATCCCGCTCTGTTCTTAACTTTCCAATCACGTTGTTTTCATTGTATTGATAGTCATGTGCATTTTAGATGCTCAGCTAAACAGCGCGGGCAAATCCCGGCTGTTGCTTGACGATCTGAGCTTGACATGTTGAAACAGGCAATTTCGATAATTGTTATCGGTGTTTCTGTATTGCTAATCAGGCTTGAGGGTAAGATATAACGTAGATCAGTTGCGTTATTATGTGCTTTTATGTTTTTCTTTAATTTCGTCCAGTGTTTTACAATCAATGCAGAGAGTGGCTGTTGGTCTTGCTTCCAGGCGACGAATACCGATTTCAATTCCACATTCTTCACAGTAACCGTAATCACCATCTTCCAGCGCAATCAGTGACTCTTCAATTTTTTTGATGAGTTTGCGCTCCCTGTCTCGGGCGCGAAGTTCCATGGTAAAATCGGATTCCTGGGAAGCACGGTCGTTAGGATCTGGAAAGTTTGCGGCTTCATCCTGCATGTGAAGCACTGTTTTATCCACTTCTTCCATTAAATCGTTTTTCCAGGCAGTTAAAAGCTCGGTGAAATGTGCGACCTGATCAGGCCCCATATAATCTTCGCCCTTTTTTTCCACGTAAGGTGTAAAACCCGTGGCAGTTGTTTCTTTTTTTTGCGTTTGTTTCTTTTTGGCGACCATGCGCTGGTATTCCCCTGTTTCCTGGAATTAAATTGAACTCGCTTTTTTAGCAGAATTTTGAGGTTGCTGCAACAGTTTGCCCGGTGTTTTGTGGAATAGTTTGCAGTTTATTGGATTTGATTAGAATGCGTGCAAAAACAGTATAAAAGACATTCTATTAATTGGAAGTGATTGTGGGCATAATACGGCCGGATTATTGATAGGTAAAAATTGAAGGTTAAAACTGATGACAGAACTAAAAGCAATTATTTTTGATGTCGACGGCACGTTGGCAAATACGGAAGAGGCACATCGCATTGCCTTCAACTACGCTTTTGAGCAAGCGGGCCTATCATGGAATTGGGATGTTGAACTTTACACTAAATTACTCAAAGTAACGGGTGGAAAAGAACGTATTCGCTTTTATGTGTCAGACTTCTTAAATGAGACGATTGCGCAAGACTTGGTGGTTTCACTGCACGAAGCTAAAAATGCACAATATCAGGCTATTATCAAACGTGGAGAGTTACCATTGAGAAGCGGTATTTTGTCTTTGATTAATGAATGCCGCGCAAGCAACATGAAAATTGCCATCGCAACCACAACAAGCCCGGGAAATGTAACGAATTTAGTCGCCGCCACAATGGGCGAGGATGCGTTAGGGTGGTTTGAGTATATCGCCGATGCTGAGTCAGCACCGATCAAAAAGCCAGCGCCGGACGTTTATGAGTTCGTGCTTGATAAAATGGGCTTGAAACCGGAAGAAACGATTGCCCTTGAAGACTCGTATAATGGGGTAGCCGCCGCAACTGCGATTAATATTCCTACTGTTATCACGGTAAATAATTACACTGCTCAAGACAAATTTGAAGGTGCCATGATTGTGGTGAGTGAGCTTGGTGAGGCGGGTGATGCAACGGCCAAGTGTGAAGTGATTAATATTGACGCCAAGTTGGATAAGGCAATGGTGGGTGACAACATCGACCTGGGCACGTTAAAAGCAATGCACAAAGCGTTTACCAACTAATGGCGTATTCGGCTGACCGCATGGGGCAAATTGCGCCATTTCATGTAATGAAATTGCTGGCGCGTGCGAAAGCGCTTGAAGCGCAAGGTAAAAGCATTGTTCACATGGAAATCGGTGAGCCGGATTTTAATACCCCCAAACCCATAATAGAGGCAGGAATGCGGGCCTTGGAACAAGGTTTAACGCATTATACCCCGGCGTTGGGTTTACCTGTTTTACGTCAGGCAATAGCCGATTTTTATCAATCGCGTTATGGGGTTCGTATTGACACGGATAGCGTTATTGTCACTCCCGGTGCATCGGGAGCCCTGCAATTGGTTTGTGGTGTGTTGGTGAACCCGGGTGATGAAGTCATGATGACAGATCCGGGTTACCCTTGTAATCGGCATTTTGTGCAGTTAATGGGTGGTGTGCCGACCTTTGTTGAGTTAAGCGAAGATAATGATTTTGCATTTACTTTAGCGACTTTAAAGCAAAACTGGACAAGTAAAACCCGCGCAGTACTCCTGGCATCGCCATCAAACCCCACGGGGATGCTGCTGGATATTGCTGAACTTGATGCAATTGCGGCATATCTCAAAGAAAAAAATGCGTATTTGATTCTTGATGAAATTTATCATGGTCTTATTTATGACGCTGATTTCCCCACTTTCGCCGGTCGTCACGATAATGTCTTTATTATCAATAGCTTTTCCAAATATTTTTGTATGACAGGTTGGCGCTTGGGCTGGTTGTTATCACCTAAGTCATTTATTGCTGATGTTGATAAGCTGGCGCAAAATATCTTTTTGGCCGCTTCAACGCCTGCTCAATACGCCGCGTTAGCTGCCTTTGAGCCGGAATCAATCACTATATTGGAATCCTATCGGGCAGAGTTTAAAAAGCGCCGGGACTATCTGTTTGATGCGGTTAACGATCTGGGGTTTAAAGTGATTTCAAAGCCGCAAGGTGCGTTTTATCTTTACGCTGATTGTGAAGCACTGGTATCGCGATTGGCAGATAAACGACTGAAAAACAGCTTCGGTCTTGCACATGATTTACTCGAAAATACAGGGGTTGCGATTACCCCGGGTGTTGATTTTGGACGCTATCGGGCTGATCGCCATGTACGGTTTGCTTACACGACTTCACTGACTTACCTGGAAGAGGGGATTGCCCGCTTACGCCACTATTTTGCCGAAAGCTGATTTTGGCTTCAGAATAAATCTTAAACGCCGTTAATTTGTTTATTCAATACAGGTGTTTATAAAATATGGCAATTAAAACAATCATGCCGGATGAGCTTAAAATAAATGAGCCGGTGAAATGGCATATTTATGATGGTTCAGGTCGTTTGCTGATTAAAGAAGGCATGAAGCTGCGCAGTCAAAGCCAGATAGACAAGTTGATTGCGCTTGAAGCATTCTATCGTATTATTGAAGAAGAAGCTGATAATACCGAAATTATTGAAGGCGCAATTAATACCGCGCTTAGTCCGTTCGAGCAAATTGAAGAATTACTCGATAACATGGAAAGATTGTTTGAAACAATTGTCCATGAACCGGCACATTCCAGAAAAAAGCTACCAGAAAAACTCGAAGAATTGGGTGATTCTGTTATCTCGCTGTGTGAATACGATGTCGATGCGGTAATCGGTGCAATTCATATTGATCAAAAACATTGCTATGCCATAAAGCATCCTTTGCACTGTGCCGTATTGTCTTACGTGTTGGCAATGAAGAAAGGCATTCAGAATCGTTTGCTGAATACACTTGTGTGTGCCGCGATTACCTCCAATATTGGCATGTTTGAATTGCAGCGAGGTGAATTGATGCGGCATCGTGGGCCGTTGACAGCCTTGCAGCGCGACAAGGTTGAAAAGCACACCATGCGCAGTTCAGTGCTGCTCAAACGTATTGGTGTCAAAAACAAGCTCTGGCATGAAATTGTATTGCAGCATCATGAAAAGGCCGATGGTACAGGATATCCGCGAACCTTGGCAGGCAAAAAATTTATTATTGAAGCCAGAATATTGGGTTTGGTTGATCGCTATGGTGCCATGGTGGCACCGCGAGAATATCGCCAAGCCATGGCCCCAACAAAAGCATTGCAACAACTTTTTAAAGAACGTGGCCCGGAAGTTGATGCGAAGCTTGGCGCTTTGTTAATAAAGGAAATGGGAATATACCCGCCGGGTGCGAGTGTGGTACTCGCCAACAAAGAGGTGGCCATAGTCACTCGTAGAGGCGAGGATAGAATGAAGCCGATAGTGAAAAGCATATATTCTTTTGAAGGCGGAAAGCGCTATCCCAAGCCCATAACCCACGACAGCGAAGTCCAGATGCACAGAATAATGGGACTGGTTGAACTTCCTGGTGATTATGTGGTTGATTTATACGAGTTGTGGGATTACACCCATTAGCAGCTTGTTTTATGTCCTAATACTGAGTTGGTATTGCGTTAGCCACGTCAGTCACAAACCAACTACCCGCGCACTTACACCGTATTTTTGCAAATCGTGAATCAGCGTTTCCATAGACACAGCATTGCATTCGTAATCTACAAAAACCATTCCCTTGCCTTTCAACGCGTGATGAGTGTGAGTAACGCCAAAGTGCTCAGACAGCGCATTATCAATTTCTTCTACTACAAGTTGTTTGTGATTGGTGACATAAACCAGCGCATTTTTCATTTCTGTCATTCGTTTTTCCCCGTGAGTTGATCGATAACATTATTATGTTTAGTCTATTTTGGGTATTTTTAAAAGATAAATGTAGAAAAAGTCTAAAATAGTTAAACCTGAAACACGTTGTTGGATCACGAAAGTCCACGCAAGTTCTTGATGCACCTGGCGTATCAGAAAACCCTCTTATCAGCAATTAAGGTGACTACGATTTTTTTCAGATACGACATGCGCGCCAATAGTTCAGGCGTCTTTTTTTCGCTCAACTGCGGTTTCTGAGTTAAACTTGGCATTTTCCTAAATTCCTAAAATGGAGAGCAAATGGCCTATTTATATTTGGCAATGGCGATAATTGCAGAGGTTGCTGCAACCAGTGCATTAAAGGCGTCCGCCGAATTCACTAAGCTGGGCCCGAGTTTGATTGTTGTTATCGGCTATGGAGTCGCATTTTATTTTATGACACTTGTGCTTAGAACGATACCGGTAGGCATCACTTATGCGATATGGTCTGGCGTGGGCATTGTGCTTGTTGCCGTAGTGGGTGCTCTGGTATATAAGCAAACACCTGATGTGCCAGCCGTGATTGGCATGGGCTTGATTATTTCGGGTGTGGTGGTGATTCATGTGTTTTCGAAAACGATTAGTCAGTGATTGACTGCTATGAAATGATAAAAGTAAAAGGAGTTACAGATGCGAGAAAAATTTATCGGCCCGGATGGGAAATCTCGATGCCCCTGGTGCAGTACCGAGGCTGAATTTTTAGGCTATCACGATAAGGAGTGGGGCTTTCCGGTTGATGATGATCAGCGTTTATTTGAAAAACTGTGTTTAGAAAGCTTTCAGTCCGGTTTGAGCTGGCGTACGATTCTTGTTAAACGTGAAAATTTTCGAGCGGCATTTAAGAAATTTGATTTCAATAAAGTTGCGCGGTTTACCGAGCGGGATGTGGAGCGGCTGCTTCAGGATAAGGGTATTGTACGTCACCGAGGAAAGATTGAAGCTGTTATCAATAACGCCAAGTGTGCCAAGGCATTGGTGAAGCAAGAAGGGTCATTGGCGGCGTTTTTTTGGCAATACGAGGTTAAGCCTGAAAATGCCGTGACACCGCAATCCGTATCGATATCGGATGAATCGCTGGCCTTATCCAAGGCCTTAAAAAAGATGGGCTGGAAATTTGTCGGTCCCACAACCGCATATGCTTTTATGCAGGCCATGGGGTTGGTGAATGATCATGTTGAAGATTGTTTTGTGCGGGCGCAGGTGTTACGTGCACGAAAAAAATTCAAGCCGCCGTGTAACAACGGCAAATAGCTAAGCTGATGCGTATTTTATGCTTCGGGTGTTTTAAAATGCTCAACATACATTAATGTTGCGCCAGCAACTGCACAGGGTAAAACGATAAAGTTGACCACCGGGATCATCATGCCGACCATGACAGTTCCACCAAAACCAAGTACGAGCATTTTTTTATTTCTTAAAATAGCTCGTTGTTCTTTAAATACAATATTGTGATTCGCCATTGGGTAGTCAGCATATTGAATGGCCAGCATCCATGCACCAAATAAAATCCACAAGGTAGAGGCAATAAAGTTAATGCCGGGAATCATGAGCAATATTAAAAAGGGCAGGCTGCGGGTGACTGAATAAAACAGTTTTTGTAGCTCTTCTTTTATTGCGGTAGGTGCTGTGGTAATCGCCTGGTGCCACGGTGAATCGTCGGTTTTTTTGATACCTGTTATTTTTTCTTCAACCGCCTCAGATAAAACGCCGTTAAATGGTGCACTAACAAAATTGGCGAAAATGGCGAAGGTAAAATAAATAAAAATGCCGAACGCAAGTATGAAAACCGGCAGGACTAACCAGCTTAACCACTGTATCCATTCTGGCAGATTAAGCATAAGGCCATCAATAAAATCGCTGAACCAGCCGAACATAAAAAAGAACGCGCCAATAAAAATAACAGTATTGATAACGAGCGGGATGATGGCGTATTGTCGCACACCCGGTTGCTGAATCATTTTCAAGCCCTTGAGTAAATACAGGCCACCGGAAATAGGGTTGTTGCTCATTATGAATTCTCGTCTCTTTTAGTGTTTTTTAGCGCTTTTTATTTTGGCTGAAGTTTGAAAACCGCATTGTACACAATTTTTCTGAAATAAACTCTCGGGGTTTATTTGCTTCCCTGCTTAGCAAGTAATGCCGTGCCAAACGCGGCTTCAGCGGTACTTGCATTTATCACGGGAATGCCGCAGATTCTTTCTCGAATTAATCGCCAGGTTTCATTTTGGCTGCCGCCACCCATGGTGATGATTTGAGTGGGATAGGGTGCCCCAAGTTCCACTAATTTGTCAAAAGCCATTTTTTCAATTTTTGCGATGCTTTCTAACATGCCATGCAAAAACAATGTGTCGCTTTCAGGTCTTGGCGATAGTAGCGGTTGTTTTAGCGGATCATTCACAGGAAAACGTTCCCCCGCTGAGCTTAATGGATAATATTGCAGACCGGGTGATTGGCTCGGGTCAATTTGGCTGGATAATTGGCGAAGTTCATCGTTTGAAAAAAAGCGTTTCAACACGGCACCGCCGGTATTGGATGCGCCGCCAACTAACCATTTGTCACCAAGGCGGTGGCTATAAACGCCGTATTTTGGTGTAAATATCGGTTTATCACTGATGAGTTTAATGGCCAGTGTTGAGCCTAAAGACGTTACCGCATCACCAATATGATGACTGCCCGTGGCAACAAATGCGGCTATGCTGTCGGTAGTGCCGGCGACGATTTTCGTCGAAGGGGGGACGCCAAAATATTTGGCAATTGCTGGACTGATCTCACCACTTACATCACCCGGTTGGAGCACGGTTGCAGGTAAGGCGTGAAGGCAGTTAAGCGGGTGTAACCAGCTTGGCCATTCCCGTTTTACGGGGTCATATCCCATTTTCAGGGCATTATTTTCATCGCTACTGTCAAATCGGTTAAGTAAATTACCTGCAATCCAGTCTGCTTGGTTTAAACAAATGATATTTGCTTGTTTATTGTTTTTTAAAAGTCGGAGACATTTGCTCAAGCCTGAGCTGGCGCCGTGCGCACCACTTTCATCCGGCGCAATCGTCTTAATCTGCTCGGCTTCATCGCGGCAGGCGTTATCGTTATACATATAGCCGTTTGTGAGCGCTGTGCCATTTTTATCACAGAGTAAAACCGTGCCGGAAGTGCCGTTTACGGCAATGGTTTTTATTTGATCGCGGTTAATTTTTCGGAATAGGTCGGACAGCGTGTTTTCACAGGCTTGCCACCAGTCGGCAGGGTTTTGAACAATATGCCCATTAACAACGGTGGATTCAGGCAGAGGCGTGTTACTGCTGGCAAAAATGGTCGTTTTTTCATCAATGGCATAAGCCCGGCACCCGGAGGTGCCGAAGTCTATGCCGATGAACAATTGCGTCATCTTTTGCGCCAGTACGCGGGTTAAGGTAACTGAACAAGTGCAGGTGCTTCCCATCCCGGTTTTTTATGCTCGGCAACAACCGTGGTATAGATACCGCCGCGGACGTTGAATTTGCCGGTAACACGCATGAATCGTGGCTCACAGGCGGCAACAAACGCGGCTAACATGTCGTTGGTGACCTTCTCATGGAACGCGCCTTCTTCACGAAATGACCACATGAACATTTTTAGGGCTTTTAATTCGAGGCATTTTTGATCAGGCACATAGGCAATGTGGATTGTGGCGAAATCAGGTTGGCCGGTTAAGGGGCACAGGCAGGTAAACTCGGGAATATCAATGTGAATGGTGTAGTCAATATCGGTTTGTGGGTTATCAAATGATTCAAGATTTTTACTGGGTTTGCTAGGCATTTTATGGTCTCTATGATAGCTTTAACGGTTTGGACAAAAGTCCTGATTGGTTCTTTACAGCGTGCGTATTTTAGCAGTGCGTTGGCTGATGACCAAACATCAAATTATATAAATAGCAGCAATATAACATGTTGATATTCCATTCATTTAAGAGAAGTTTCTTGCATATATGCGTTTAAGCAAAATTAAACTGGCTGGTTTTAAGTCATTTGTCGATCCCACAACTGTTAATCTTGTAAGTAACCTCGTCGGTGTTGTTGGCCCCAATGGTAGTGGTAAATCCAATACCATTGATGCGGTGCGATGGGTAATGGGCGAAAGCTCTGCCAAGCAATTGCGCGGTGGTTCAATGGCGGATGTTATTTTCAGCGGCTCAAGTGCGCGTAAACCGGTTGGTCAGGCGACGGTTGAGTTGGTATTTGATAATACCGTGGGCAAAAAACTGGGTGGGGAATTTGCCAAATATGATGAAATTTCCATTAAGCGTTTAGCCACTCGTGACGGCAAATCCCAGTATTTCCTGAATGGTGCAAAGTGTCGTCGCCGTGATATTACCGATATTTTCCTTGGCACAGGCCTTGGTCCGCGCAGCTACGCAATTATTGAACAGGGCATGATTTCCAAGTTAATTGAGGCCAAGCCCGAAGAGTTGCGCACTACGCTGGAAGAAGCTGCGGGCATATCCAAGTACAAGGAGCGCCGCCGCGAAACTGAAAATCGCATGAGAAATACGCGTGAAAACCTTAATCGCATTAACGATATTCGCGATGAGCTTGATAAGCAGTTAGAAAAACTCCAGCGTCAGGCGCGTACCGCCGAGCGCTATAAAAACCTCAAGCAGGAAGAAAGAATCCTCAAGGGCGAGTTGCTGGCCTTGCAATGGCGTGAAATTGACAATGAATCGCGGTTAAAAGACCTATCTGTTTCAAAATACCAAACCGAGCTGGAATCGGTGATTGCCACACAGCGTTCTTTTGAGGCAGGTATTGAACAGCATCGTGAAACGCATATAGAAGCGACCGATATTTTTAACGAGGTGCAAGCCAATTATTATCAAATTGGTTCTGATATTGCGACCAAAGAACAAAATATTCAGCATGTAATTACGCGTCGCAATGAGCTTGAGCAAGATTTGGCGCAAATCGAAAATGACAAACAGGAAGCGAATATTCATCAGCGCTCTGATCACGCCCGACTAGCTGAATTAAATGAAAAAATTGCCGATATCGAGCCGCGTCTGGAAGAGGTGCTGGAAAAGGCGGAAATATCGCAGGCGCAGTTAGAAGCAGCAGTGGAACAGCAAAACCAGTGGCAGACGGAATGGGATGAATTCACTCATTCATCGGGTGAGCCAGCCAAAATTGCAGAAGTTGAGCGAACCCGTGTTGCACACATGGAAGATCAGTCCCGTCAATTGGAGTCGCGTCACAAGCGTTTGCTTGAGGAATTTGCTGGCCTGGACACTGATGCACTTGAGGTGGAACTTGAAGCGCTGTCATTGCAACTTGAAGAAGCGCAAGAAGTGGTTGAAACGCTGAAAGAGAATCAGCAGATTTGTCAGGCGGATATTGCAGATGTGCGCCATGAGAATAATGAAATTAGCAGTCAGCTTGCTGAAAAACGCGCACAATCCCATAAAATGACCGGACGTATAGCGTCACTGGAAGCCTTGCAGGAAGCAGCGATGGGGAAAATGGACAAAGAAGATAATGGTGACTCGCATCTATCAATGTGGCTAAAGCAAAGGCGATTGGCTGATGCACCAAGGCTTGCCCAGGCGATAAATGTCCAGGACGGTTGGGAAAAGGCCATCGAAACTGTGTTAGGCCATCATCTTGACGCCATTTGTATTGACGATGTGGCGGATGTCTTTGCCGGCATTGAAGGACTTGATGAAAACATAGCGTTTATTACGAAAACGGCAAGGGAAGATCATACCGAGGATGACGTACATGATCTTGTGCCATTGTTCGACAAAGTGGAAACACAATGGCCGCTTGCTTCCCTGCTGCAAGGTGTTTATTGTGTGACTGATATTGCTCAGGCGCGGACAGCGTTATCGTCACTGGGCAACGGCGAGTCAATTGTGACTGCTGATGGCATCTGGTTGGCGAAAAACTGGATTCGTGTTAACAAAGGAAGGGATGAACGCGCCGGCGTTTTGCAGCGTGAAAAAGACCTTGTTGCGTTACAAGATGCTGTTGCGAAAATCGTGGAAAACATTGATGTACTGGAAGAGGCGCAAGAGTTGGGTAAGGAAAAACTGCTTGCCTTGGAAGCTCAACGTGACGAAATACAAACACAATTAAGCACGCAAGAGCGGCAGCGAAACGAAATTAAATCGCAGCACAGTGCTAAACAAATGCGTATTGAACAAATAATCAATCGGCGCGAACGTATTCAACGGGAAATGGCTGATCTCAAAAGCCAGTTGGAAACCAATCAGGTATTATCGCAGGAAGCGCGGGGACGTTTAGAAGTCGCGTTAGCGGAAATGGACGAGGTTGCAATCAGGCGGGAAACATTGTTGGCGCGTCGTGATGATGTACGTAATCTGGTAAATGAAACCCGAATTACCGCCACTGAAGATGGTAAACAAGCACATGCCCTGCAATTGGAATACGAATCCAGTAAATCCTCCTTAACCGCTACCGAGCAGAATTTATCACGGGTGGATCAGCAACTGAAGTCATTGATGGAACGTAGCGCACAATTGACGCAATTGCTCAATGCGGACAAAAATCCCCTGGCTGAATTAAACCGAGAGCTGGAGGTTTTGTTGGCACAGCGTGTTGAGGTGGAAGCAAGTTTAGCGGAAGCTCGTCAAAAAGTCGAAGCCCTTGATGCGGAAATGCGTCGATTGAGCAATAAGCGCAGTGATGCAGAGCAATCGGTTCAAAATGCACGCTCAGCACTGGAAAAGAGCAAAATGGATGGCCAGGCACTGAAAGTACGTCGACAAACCATTCAAGAGCAGTTGGTAAATGCTGGATATGAGCTAAACTTAATACTTGAAACATTGGGCGAGCACTGTCAACCCAAGGAATGGGAACGCAATATTGAACACTTAGCCCAGAAAATTCAACGATTGGGGGCAATTAACCTTGCTGCCATTGATGAATATAAAGAGCAATCGGAACGAAAAGTGTATCTGGATAGTCAATTGTCTGATTTGAATGAAGCATTGGAAACCCTGGAAAATGCAATACGCAAGATTGACAAGGAGACACGTGCCCGGTTTAAAGAAACCTTTGATTTGGTAAATCAGGGCATGCAGGAATTGTTTCCAAAATTATTTGGTGGTGGTAAAGCGTATCTGGAGATGACCGGCGATGATTTACTGGATACCGGTATTGCAATTCTTGCCCAACCACCGGGAAAGCGGGTGTCGAACATTCATTTGTTATCCGGCGGTGAGAAAGCCTTGACGGCTGTAGCCATGGTCTTTTCCATTTTCCGCCTGAACCCGGCGCCATTTTGCATGCTTGACGAAGTAGATGCGCCGTTAGACGAGGCAAACGTGGGGCGTTTTTCCAATTTGGTAAAAGAAATGTCAGAACAACTTCAGTTTATCTTTATCAGTCATAACAAAACGACCATGGAGATTGCAGATCACTTAAATGGGGTCACAATGCATGAACCTGGTGTTTCTCGAATGGTTTCAGTAGACGTGGAGGAGGCTGCGGAACTCGCGGCAATGTAAAAATGGACGAACTCATCAACTTTTTTATGGATCCTTTAAGGCTTACGCTTATTATTGCGGCTGTCGTTGTTTTGTTGGCTATCATCATATTTAGTCGTAAATCCAGCAAACGTAACGAGTATGTTTACTCTACGCCTTCAAAGGAGTTTTCTTTTGGTTCGAAGGGTGGCACGGTGAGTGACGCGCTGGCACAAGAAACACTGGTGGACGAGGAGGTAATAGTGTTGCCTCGAAAGCAAACCGAAAGTCAGCGAAAACAAGTGCAAGAAAGTTTACAACAAGGCACTCAACAGAAATCGCAAAAGGCGCAAGAGTGGGATATGTCCGAGCCGCTTGTTGAACCGTTGTTAAAAAAACAGGTTTGTGAAAATATCGCAGAGGGCAATATTGAAAAAATGCGTGTCGATGAATTTCGTGCTTTTCAGGCAAGTGAGACACAAACCCATATAGGTGCGGATGTTTTTGAGGATGATGTGGCTTTAGAAACAAAATCACCGGCAATGCCTCAGCAAGTGGAAAAAGATGCTGGCTCAGGAAGAAAAACAGCGCAGCGTCAAGACCCAGGTGTTGAGTCAGTATCGATGGACACTGAGAAAAAAGACGTAGCCGCGCATAAGGAAATGTTTGTTGTATTGCACATTATTGCCATAGAAGGACAGCCGTTTAATGGTCTGGATATTCTCGATGCGACTAAAACACAGGGTATGGCCTTTGGAAAACACGCTATTTTTCATTATCCCATGAGCGCTGCACCGGCAGGTGATTCAAAATTTTGTTTGGTAAATATGTCAGCTACAGGAAATTTTGAAACTGAAAAGATCTCCTCACTGGAAACCAATGGGGTAAGCTTGATCATGCGCTTGCCGATTCGCGGTGCCGATGCGCAAATAGTTTTTGCCAATATGGTTGGTGTTGCTCATGCCTTGGCGAGAAAACTCGGCGGAGAAATACTGGATCAATCCCGAGCCCCGTTAACAGCAGCCATTATTGAGAAGTTGAGAGAGGATATTGTGAATTTTGATAATTCACTCAAGTCTGTCACTGCAAAAGAATTTTCCTCGAGAGCTGCCACCCGAGAGGCAGTACCGGAAATCTGAATTTGATTGAATTAGCCTGTTGTAAGTTGTAAATAAATGTCAAATCATCAAATTATTTCTCAACGTATTGAAGCCTTGAGGAAAGAAATTCGTGAGCACAATTTTCGATATTATGTAGAAGATGCGCCTGATATTCCTGATGCTGAATATGATCGCCTGTTGCGGGAGCTGGAGAGGCTTGAAGCAGAAAATCCCCAATTAATTACCGCCGATTCACCTACCCAACGGGTAGGTGCCGAGCCATTAAAATCTTTTTCCCAGGTAACACATCGTATTGCGATGTTGTCACTTAACAATGCTTTTTCTGCTGAAGAAGTCGAAGAGTTTGACCGCCGGATTAGAGATGTCCTTGAAGTCGATGAGATTGAATATACAGTAGAGCCAAAGCTCGATGGCCTCGCAATCAGTTTACGTTATGAAAGCGGCAAACTGGTTCAAGGGGCAACCCGTGGCGATGGCACAACGGGTGAAAATGTTACCCACAATGTGCGTACCATCAAATCTGTTCCGTTGATGCTTCGAGGAGATGATGTTCCGCCATTGCTGGAAGTGCGCGGTGAAATTTTTATGCCGAAAAAGGGGTTTGAGGCGTTAAATCAACGTCAGATAACAGCAGGTGAGAAAACATTTGCCAACCCCCGCAATGCCGCAGCAGGCAGTTTACGTCAACTTGATCCACAAATAACGGCAACGCGGCCCCTTGCTATTTATGTTTATGCCCTGGGTGAAGTCAGTGATACTTTTCAATTTGCTGACCATTTCAGTTTACTACAGCAACTTAAAAAATGGGGGTTGCCGATTTGCCCGGAAATTCAACTGGCAAAAGGCGCAAGTGGTTGTCAAAAATATTATCAATATTTAGCCGATAAGCGAAATTCTCTGCCTTATGAAATCGATGGTGTTGTTTTCAAAGTTAATAATTTTCAGCAGCAACAGCGTATGGGGTTTGTTGCGAAGGCGCCACGTTGGGCGATAGCACACAAGTTTCCGGCACAGGAAGAAATGACGGAAATAATTGCCATTGATGTGCAGGTCGGTCGTACTGGTGCGTTAACTCCGGTGGCGCGATTGACGCCGGTTTTTGTTGGTGGGGTAACGGTAACAAATGCAACCTTGCACAATCAAGACGAGATAGATCGCAAAGATATACGGGTGGGTGATACGGTTATTGTTCGTCGTGCAGGGGATGTTATTCCCCAGGTTGTTAAGGTGGTTTTGAGCAAGCGAAAAAAAGATGCTGTACCTTTTGTTTTACCAAAAAAATGCCCGGTTTGTGGCTCAGATGTTTTTAAAGATGAAGGTGAAGCGGTAAATCGATGTAGCGGTGGTTTATATTGCCCGTCACAACAAAAAGAAGCAATAAAACACTACGCCTCAAAAAAAGCCATGGACATTGACGGGCTGGGCGATAAACTGGTCGAGCAATTTTTTGAAGAAAAACTTGTTGAGACAGTTGCCGATTTGTACAAATTGCAGCGTGCTGACCTGGAGAAGTTGGATCGCATGGGAGAAAAATCGGTTGATAATTTGTTGCAAGCGATTAATAAGAGCAAAGCAACCACCTTGTCACGTTTTATTTATTCATTAGGTATACGTGAGGTCGGTGAAGCGACCGCAGTGGCTTTGGCAACTTATTTTCGCTCCCTGGACGAAATTATCAAGGCAGATGTGGAAGCCTTGCAAAAAGTACCTGATATTGGGCCGGTGGTGGCAAATCATTTAGTGCATTTTTTTACACAAGCGCATAACTTGCAAGTGGTAGAAAAAATTTTAAATGCAGGTGTGCATTGGCCAACACCAGAGAAAAAAAGTGGTGGCCAGATTTTGGATAAAATGACGTTTGTGATTACTGGCACTTTGGCAGAATATTCTCGAAGTGAGGCCAAGGCTCAACTTCAGGCATTGGGTGCAAAGGTTACTGGTAGTGTATCGAAAAAAACACATTATCTGATTGCCGGTGCAGATCCTGGTTCCAAGCTGGATAAGGCGGATAAACTGGGCGTTAAGATTTTATCGGAAGCTGATTTTAACCAGCTGCTACAAACACCTGAAAAATATCTGATTAGCTTGGGTGATTGAGTGTCTATGGCACTGCTGAATAATTCCCTGGCGAGCGTTAGTGCCGTTAAAAACACGTGAAAAATGCGCATTTATTCTGGATAGACTCTGTGCTTTCGATTGTTTTTAACCTTGCTCTCATCTCACCAGGGAATTATTCAGAGGTACCCTAGAGTATTTATTCCGCGTACTGTGTTGTCACTTCATTATCTCATTGGCGGATCAGGAATAACAAAAGTTGACAATCCTTGTGGATCACTGTCGGGGTTCACATTGCTTAATTGAATCACGCTATCAAGTTGGTTATTGCGATTATCGCTTGGTTCCGGGCTTGTTGAGTTTAATGCCAAAGATGCAAATTGATTGTCGTTAAAAAAACGGTCGACAAAGCTGGTGCATTCTGTTGTTATGGAAGCGTCATCCATGCATGTATTGCTAAAATACCCAGTGCCGAGTCCCCACCCCATCCATTCATCACTGTCCTGAATTCCATCGCCGTTATAGTCACAAAGTCCATCATTTTCCATGCAATTTAGCATGCTTGTTGCTGTGCCGGCATTTGGGATTAATCTCGGTGTTGTTGAAACATAAATCGCGTTTTGTGCTGATTTTTTTCGCCACTCCAATACCTGTTCTGCATAGGCTATTGTGGTCTTTGTTGCATCATACAGTGCCGGGTCAAAATAGGTTTTATCTACTATTGTGAACTGGTAGGAACCTAAATCAAATTCGTCACTTGACGGATCAATTGCACCATCGTTATTCGTGTCTGAGAAAATTGAAAAAGCGAATTTACTGAAGTTGGCAATGGACGCGCCTACGCCGGTATGGTCTACTATGGCTGTTGCTGTAAATTCAGGTGTTTCCAGTCCTGCGGGTACATTGGGAAAAGGCTGCGCATTAAAAGAGATTAACCCTTTGGCTGTATAGCTTGCATCTGCATTAACACCAGTTTGCGAAACGTCGATACGAAAGCCGTCCATTCCTGCGCTGTGTCCCGGGCGCATCTTCAGAAAGATTTTATTATTAGCCGTGGTTTCTGTACGGGCAAAATCAACACGAATCCCTTCAGGTGCATCTGTGTCATTGGGATTTAACGGCATGTTAATCATATAATAATTGCCTTCAACATTATCGCCATTCCCGCTCCAGGTTAAATATAAGGTTTGCACATTTGTCATATCAGCGGGAAGTGCTTCTCCCTGTGCGCTAAAGTATAACCAGACTTGGACATCGTTGACGGTTTGTTCTATCTGCACATGGCTTGGAGCGTTTGGGTCATTTTCATCGATTGGTAATTGTACCAGGCCTTGATTTACCCAGTTAGCTCCCATGGTGACGACTGCATTCATGATAAAGTCAGCAAAGCAACTTTGGCTTTGTGACAAACCAACCAGAAATCGTGTCATACTGAAACCGTTTTCCATAAAGTTATCATTAGGGTCAAAATATTTTTCACACAAAGAAGGGTCGTTAACCACATCGGCGGATTGTTTTTTTTCATTTTCCGTTAAAGTAGCTTTCGTGCTGGTATTCGGCGCTGTGACAATACCAGATAAGGTAACAGGCAAATCCATGGTCATTCGTGGTGCCTTGATGTCGCCGAGTGTTTCGGTTTTTTGGTTGTCGTTGCAAGCTGTGAGTAAAAACACAGAAACTAAGGCAATGCGGGTCAAGCCAAGAATACTTTTTGGTTTTTTGGGAAAATATTGGGGTAAATACATGATTTATTTCCTAAAGCGTCATGAGACCAGTCGTAGAAAATATATCGGAAGTACTGACAGTTTGTTAATGCCCGTCGCTTTTTGGCTTGGCAAAGTGTATAAGACATCACAATTATTGTTTTTTGTCAGTATTTGGGGGATGATTTGTCGGTGAAGCAGGTGAGTTGTTGGGCATGGCTTCTTAATCGACAGGAGAGGCTCAGAACAAATCTGATTTTTGTCAGCTCAAATGTATTCTGAGCATCCCGGAATATTGGCGATGCGCGATGACGGCAGCGTATGAATGATTATTTTATTTCAATAGTCGCGTTTGTTTTTAGTTTTTCGAGGTAATCGTTAATGATTTTGTTTTGCGCCACTTTCATGACCTGTGCTTCAACTGACTCATAAGGTGGAGGGTCTACTTTTCTTGTGTCTTCAAGTTTAATAATATGCCAGCCAAACCGGGTTTTTACAGGGCGTTTGGTGTAACTGCCTATTTGCAGTTTAGCTGTAGCATCCGAGAAGGTTTTTACCATTTGATTTGCTGAGAACCAGCCAAGATCACCGCCGTCAGTTGCTGAAGGGCCGGTAGAGTTCTCTTTTGCCAGCTTTTCAAAATTTGCACCGTTATTTAATTCAATAATGATCGCGTTAGCTGTGTCAATATCTTTCAGTAGTATGTGACGGGCTTTATACTCTCGCGAAGCAGGATCAACAATATGTGTTTGATAAACTGACCGTAGCATGGCTTCTGATGGTGGAGAATCTTCAAGTAGTTTATTGATACGGGCGCGGGTCAGGATATTGTGGATCTGTTCTTCAATTTGCATGAGTACAAACTCGTTTTTATCCAACTGAATTCTTTTGGCATCTTGATAAATCAGCTCGCGGTTAACCAGTTCGCGCATTAGCTCTTTTCGTTTGGCTTCAGGAAAATTTTTCCCTGGCCGCACACCAACACGTTTTTCACCATACAAGCCAAAAACTTCTTCTGTGATTTCCACGCCATTGACGATGGCGACAACCGCAGATTTATTTTCTGCGACAGCCGATAGCGAAGCAAACAGAAAAAAACAGCTGCTAAATAATACGGGCTTGAAAAAATGTGAATTCATTTTGAAAATGTTACCTTTTCTAATAGTGATTACTTGGGAAAAACTTGTTTAAACGGTTTTACAACAACATTTGCATAAGCACCATGTAGCAAATAAGGGTCTTGATTGGCCCAGTCTTGTGCCGCCTTGAAATCGGCAAACTCGGCAACCACCAGACTCCCGGTAAAGCCGGCACTGCCGGGATCGTTACTGTCTATGGCCGGATGAGGTCCGGCGAGTATAAGTCTGCCTTCATTTTGCAGGTCTTCAAGGCGTGCGATATGTGCTGGGCGCACGGCTTTTCTTTTCTCCAGGCTGTTTTCCACATCCTGGCTGATAATGGCGTATAACATTAATTTTCCTCGTTATCTAGTGCGCTATTTTTCATAAAGCGGGTCATGTAGATGCCCTGACCAATAATAAAAATAAACGTTAGCCCCAACATACCGAACATTTTAAAATTGACCCATGTGTCAGTATCGAAGTTTTCTGCAACGTATAAATTGGCAAAGCCGGAAAAGACGAAAAAAGCAACCCAACTTAAGTTTAAGCGCGTCCAAACGGCTTTGGGAAGATCGATACTGCCGCCGATCATTCGTTCAACTAAGGTTTTATTGCCAATATATTGACTACCCAAAAATGCCAGAGCAAAGAGCCAGTTAATGACGGTGGGTTTCATTTTGATGAAGGTTTCGTCCTGCAAAAGTAATGTAAGGCCGCCAAACAAGACAATTAACCCCAATGTTATCCATTGCATGTTTTCCACATGACGGTGTTTGTGCCATGCGTAGGCCACTTGCACAACCGAAGCTGCAATGGCAACAGCGGTCGCAACGTAAATATCGTACATTTTGTAGGCGATAAAGAATAATAATATCGGGAAAAAGTCAGTAATAAATTTCATGCTCAGCTTCTATTTCTGTTATCAATGGAGGCATATAATACCCTAATCTCCATCGAGAAACATCGGGTACTGTGCCTCGGGGCAGATTTCCTGTTCGATTTTTTTTGAAGGGATTGTTCCCAAAATATAACAAATAATCAATTGCTTAGACGGACTTGTTGGGGAGAAGGTAAAATAAATCAATAAGAACTTGATAAACTCGATTTCCATGATAGTATATGCGCCTCAAATCGATACACAGTTGCGGGGTGGAGCAGTCTGGTAGCTCGTCGGGCTCATAACCCGAAGGTCGTTGGTTCAAATCCAGCCCCCGCTACCAAATCAATCAACGGCTGGCTAGAATAATTGTCATTGACAACTATTTCGGCGGGTCGTTTTTTTTTGGGCTTTGTTTTTTTCTAGATTTCTCCTTTATCTGGCATAACAGTCATTGCATCGGGGAAGTCCATGCCTGACGCCCATAGTTTAAGAAGAACTCTTTTTCGGATTGTCCACCAGCGTGTTCGGGGAAATATTCACGCAAATGACCATCTGGTTATAGCTTAGAAAAATGGCGCATCGCATTAATGCGGTTTTTATTGGCTTGAGTTCGGTAATCAATTCTGTAAATGAATCTTTAAAATCCCTCTCCAGAATTGCCCTGTTTGTATTTTCAATATCGGACCAGCATTGCCACGCTGAATGTGATGGTTAGGATTTTACTTTTCGTCTTTGCATTGAGCGGGGGGCTGTGCGTCATTTTTATTTTGCTGAATTCTGAATAAAAGAAACCCCATTTTAAAACGCCTGTTATTGGTGGTGTTATGCCTGTACAATAAACGGCAATTCCCAAAGCATGCACATAAATGCCAACCAAAAGCTGTTCCTCATAATTACAACCAGGAGAGAGTGGTTGGAACAAATTTCCAGGATCAACTGCTGTCAGACATATGAGAGCGCACAGGGAAAGCGAGCAGGAAGGTAATATTTATTAAATGCCAGAACAAAAAACAATAGCGGCTGTCTGTATTGATTGGGTATTGAAACATTGGGCAAAGTCTGTCCTTTAAATAACGCTTTCGTAGCACTCATTCATAAACCAAAATACAATGGAGAAATTCATGAAAAAAACCAATATCACATTTCTTTCCATGCTGCTCCTCAGTTCCTTGGCTATGGCATCCGATCCGCCGTTGTCGCCATCACCTGAGAATGCTTCTGTTTATATTATTTCCCCTGCTGATGGTGAGGTAGTCGGCCAAACAGTAACCGTAAAGTTTGGTTTGCAAGGTATGGGAGTAGCGCCTGCCGGTATTGCTAAAGCTAAAACAGGTCACCATCACTTATTGATTGATGCTGAAAAAATGCCCGCGCTGAATGTGCCTCTTGGTAAAGGTGTGATGCATTTTGGTGGTGGCCAAACCGAAAAAACGCTTCAGCTAAGTCCCGGTAAACATACTCTGCAATTAATATTGGGTAATCACCTTCATATCCCCCATAATCCGCCCGTTGTATCTGAAAAAATAACTATTACTGTTAAATAGCCCAATAAACCGGGTAAGTGCGACGCCTTATCGCGTCGCGCATCATTTTTTGAAATATGCCGCGTTTAGCATACTTCGACACAGTTTTCATTATTACCTCCTGATACGCCTCAAAGAGAAAGTTATTTAGCCGAAAAACAGAGGGTAATCACGCATCTTAAAGGGGAAAAAAATGAATCGGGATTTTGTTGAAGTACAAGTGGACGATTTTATGAAAATTACAGTTGAAGCCTTGCCTCACCAGGAAATTGAAACGGTGTTAAGTACAATTGGCGGCGGTGGCGCCAAGGGGGTTGCATTTAAACAGGAAATGTTGAAAATTGCGGGCTGGACGGGAAATAAACTTACCAGTTTCGCAAAAGACCCGGAGAGTGCCGCTGAAGCATTTAATAAGGTGCGATTGGCCTTGGCCAAAACTGATAATCCAGATGATATAAGAATTGCGTTGCAAGCATAGTTAGTATAAAAGAGGGGACATCCCCTTTTTTATTTTATAGCTGAGGTACGATGTTTGTGACAAATTATGCCTGGTTTTTTATTGCGGCAGTTTTTGAAATCGCGGGTTGTTACGCTTTTTGGGTATGGCTGCGACAGGATAAAAGCATGTTGTGGTTGATACCTGGATTAATCAGCCTCGCCCTATTTGCTTATGTGTTAACAAAAATAGAGGCTGATTTTGCCGGCAGAGCTTATGCAGCCTATGGTGGTATCTATATTGTTTCATCTTTATTGTGGTTGGCGTATATTGAAAATGAACGGGTGATATTGAGCGATTATGTGGGTGTTGTTTTTAGTTTGCTCGGTGCGACGATAATCTTTTTTGGCCCGAGTCTTTTTCAGAAAGTGGGATGATTTTATTAATTATCAAACGGAATTGTAATGAAGCAGTATTTGAATCATTCAGCAATAATTAATTGGCAGCATCCGGCTATTCAAGCAGTTTCTGTGCAATTGGTTGGTGGTTTGACTGACAAAACTGAAATCGCCAAACGTTGCTTTGAGTTTGTGAGGGATGAAATACGCCATAGCTTTGATTATGAAGTGGACAAAATCACATTAACTGCATCGGATGTGTTACTTGAAAAGAGCGGTTACTGTTATGCAAAAAGTCATTTATTGGCTGCCTTGCTTCGCGCTAATCAAATTCCGGCAGGTTTATGTTACCAGCGTTTAAGTGTGTATGATGATGGTGCGCCTTTTTGCCTGCATGGTTTTAACGCACTTTATCTCGAAGATGTTGGTTGGTATCGGGTTGATGCGCGAGGTAATAAGCCCGGAGTTAATGCGCAGTTTGCACCGCCGCTTGAATCATTGGCTTTTAGTCTCAGCTTCCCTGAAGAGTGTACTTTTTCAGAAATTTGGCCAGAGCCTTTGCCTTTGATCGTGAATGTGTTGACGAAACATAAAGACGCTGGCTATAAAGATGTGTTGAATGATTTGCCGGATGTTGAATGGCTGCCGTGATTTTATGGTGAACTTGAAGGTTTTCCGTGTTTAGCATTTAGCGTTCACTCGTCGTAATATCTGACCAGGTGTTATTTTCCCATATTTCCAACGGTAAAAAATTCTTTTTGTAATTCATTTTTTCAGACTCTGCTATCCAGTAGCCGAGGTAAACCCAAGGCTTGTTCATTTCTTTGGCTTTTTCAATTTGCCATAAAATGCCCAGTGTGCCCAAGCTGCGGTTTTGTAAATCAGGATCGAAAAAAGTGTAAAGTGCCGAGAGCCCTTCTTTTAGAATGTCGGTTACGGCAATAGCGACAAGTTTTTCGTTTAAACTGAATTCGTAAAACACCGTATCGCACCAGTCACTTGCTAAAAACTCAATGTATTTTTTTCTGTCAGTATGATCCATTTCGCCACCACTGTGGCGCTGCGCAATGTATTTTGTATAAAGCTGAAAATGGGCTTCGTTAAACTTTGCCGGTGCTTCTGAAATGCTTATGTTACTGTTGCGTTTCCAAACCCGTTTTTGGTTTCGGCTGGGCTTAAAAGTCGCTACAGGAATACGTGCTGGTTTGCATGAGTCGCAATAAGGGCAATGCGGTCGGTAAACGTAGTTGGCACTGCGTCGAAAGCCGTGATTAATAAGTACACTATATACCTCTGTTGTCATGGCTCCTTCGGGGTCTGCAAAAACAGAAGCGGATTGGCGCTCAACCAAATAGCTGCAAGCTTGTTCTGTGCTGAGAAAAAATTTTAATTCTTCAGCGCTCATTTGCTGTCTCTTTCATTAATTCTTTTTTATCTTGCAGAGTCCATGCTGATGCTGCGGGTGATAAGTTGGTATAGTGTTGCAGGTGTTGAATAAATTGCTGGCGGCTGATATCTGCGGCCCCAAACGAGGCCAGGTGCTCGGAAGTGACTTGACAGTCTATGAGCTCGTAACCCCACTGTATTAAAAATGAAACCGCGTGTACAAACGCCACTTTTGAAGCGTCAGTTTGAAATGAAAACATGGATTCTCCGAAAAAAACTTGACCAATGGCTATGCCATAAAGGCCACCGACGAGTTTTCCGTTTTGCCATGTTTCAAATGAATGCGCATAACCTTGTTGGTGTAATTCAACGTAAGCCTGCAGCATGGCGGGTGTGATCCAGGTTTCGGGTTGGTTCGGTCGTGGCTGGGCGCAGGCCCGCATAACGTCTTCAAAATGGGTGTCGAGTGTCAGTTGGAATTTGTTTTGCCGAATGGTTTTTTTTAAGCGGCGAGAAACGTGAAAATCACCTGGAAATAAAACCATGCGCGGATCGGGTGACCACCACAAAATTGGCTGATCCGAACTAAACCAGGGAAAAATGCCATTTTGATAAGCAACCAGTAGTCGCGTAGCCGATAAATCACCGCCAACAGCAAGTAAGCCATTTGGGTCTTGCAGTGCTGTTTCTACACTCGGAAATGCCAAAGTTTTATCGTATGGTGAAATAATGGCGGGTTGAATCATGAGCGCAAGTTTTCAGAAAATACGGCTGTTCGCTTAATCATAACATAACCATTACAGCCAAGAGCTTTGCGCGATATTTGTTCTCGCGCAAAGCTCTCATTGTTAATATCTGGCAAGCTTATTTCGCTGCTTCCAGGTTATCCAGGTATTTTTCGGCATCCAGTGCAGCCATACACCCAGTTCCGGCAGAGGTAATTGCCTGACGATAAATGTGATCAGCAACATCGCCCGCAGCAAAAACACCTTCAACACTGGTTTGTGTAGCGTTGCCGTTTGTACCACTATTAACTTTCAGATAATTGTGCTCCATCTCAAGCTGGCCTTCAAACAAAGCGGTATTTGGTGTGTGGCCAATGGCGATGAAAACGCCATGGACGTTTATTTCCCGCTGCTCGCCACCCTTGGTTGAGTTAAGTCGCAGTCCAGTAACGCCCATATCATCACCTAATACTTCATCGACAGATGCATTCCAGATGATGTCAACGTTGCCGTTTTCGGCTTTTTCCAATAATTGTTTTGCAAGAATTTTTTCAGAGCTGAAAGTGTCCCGTCGGTGAATAACGGTTACTTTTTTGGCAATATTGGAAAGATAAAGTGCTTCTTCAACAGCGGTATTGCCGCCGCCAACCACTGCCACCTCTTGATTGCGGTAAAAAAAACCGTCGCAGGTGGCGCAGGCTGAAACACCTTTGCCTTTAAAGGCTTCCTCGGAATCCAGCCCTAAATATCGCGCCGATGCACCCGTGGCAATAATCAGTGCATCAGCCGTATAGGCGCCATTATCGCCTTTTAATTGGAAAGGGCGTTGTTTCAGGTCAACTTCCGTGATGTAGTCGGATATCATTTCAGTGTCAAATCGCTCAGCGTGTTTACGCATGCGCTCCATCAAGTCGGGGCCTTGCACGCCCTGGTCATCACCGGGCCAGTTATCGACTTCTGTTGTGGTCATAAGTTGACCGCCTTGTTCAACTCCCGTTATCAGTACCGGACTTAGATTTGCACGAGAAGCGTAGACAGCCGCAGAATAACCGGCGGGACCCGAACCAAGAATTAGTAGTCGACAATGTTTTATATCACTCATTATGTGTAGGCACTCCGAAACAGAAAGAAAAAATATATTGCCATTTTCACATTTTTTTCAGCGATTTTTTACTACTTTTTTCTATTTTTTTTGTTGGGCGCATATAATGAATTGTGAACAGGATAGTGAGCAGGTTTTGTTGAGCTGAAGGGAGTTGACATGAGAATTGCCATACCGAAAGAAATTAAACCACTTGAAGGCAGGGTTGCACTGATTCCGGCGGCGTGTTCGTCTTTGATTCAGGCGGGGCATGTGGTTTATATTGAAGAAAATGCCGGTGTTCTGAGCGGTTATAGTGATCAGATGTACCGTGACGCCGGCGCAACCGTGTTACCGGATGCGGCCAGTGTGTACGAAAAAGGGGAATTGATTGTCAAAGTAAAAGAGCCGGTTGGGCCTGAGCTGGCGTTGCTGCAAGCTCATCACTTGTTGTTTAGCTATTTACATTTGGCGGCCGAAGTTGATTTGCTGAAAAAATTATGCGACATCGGGCTTACCGGCGTTGCCTTTGAAACCGTTGAAGAAAACAAACTATTACCTTTGCTGGCGCCCATGAGTGATATTGCCGGACGCTTATCAATTCAAATCGGCACGCATTTATTGCATCGGCCGCAAGGTGGAAAGGGTTTGCTCCTCGGTGGATTACCCGGTGCCGATCGTGGTCATGTGGTGGTTTTAGGTGGTGGTGTGGCGGGTAAAAATGCGGCGCTGTTAGCGGCGGCTGCCGGCGCACGAGTGACCGTGTTTGATCGAAACAGGTTAAAGCAGGAAGCCTTGCGGGCGCTTGGCTCAAATGTGACGGCATTGTATCCTTTTCCTGAATTGTTACAGGAAGCAGTATCTGGGGCTGACTTAATCGTAGGTGCTGTTTTGATCACTGGTGAGCGTGCAACGCATCTGGTAAGTCGAGAGATGTTGAAAAGCATGCAAGATGGTGGTGTGGTCGTCGACATATCGGTGGATCAGGGTGGCTGTATCGAAACCACACGGCCTACAAACTATGAAAATCCCACCTTTGTTGAGGAGGGGATTACCCATTTTTGTGTTACCAATATGCCGGGTGCGGTGCCGCGCAGTGCATCACAGGCGCTATCGGCCAGCCTATTACCTTATGTCTTGAAACTGGCGGATAAAAACTGGCGTGACAATGAGGCACTTGTTAAAGGGATTAATGTCGAACAGGGTGAGGTAATACATCCCGCACTTCAAAACATTGTATAATTAAGCGAATATTATTTTAATGGGAGAGGGCACTTGGGGCGTCAATTGGCAAGCAGTAACGACAATCAGGTGATTGAGGGCAAGGTTGACAGGAAAGTTTCGGGTAAGACTGAAGCAAGCAATCTGACAAATAAGCAAAAACGTGGACTGCGGGAAGTTGCGCTGATACTTTTTAGTGCCATCGCGGTTTTTTTGTTTGTTGCCTTATATACTTATACCGCCAGCGACCCAGCCTGGTCCCACAGTACTGACTCAACGGTAACGGTTAATGCGGTTGGTGTTGTTGGTGCCTGGTTTGCCGATATTGCCTTTTTTCTGTTTGGTTATCTTGCCTATTTATTTCCCGTGTTGATATTGTTGTTTGGCATTAATTTGTATCGCACAAAAAAACATGCCGGCATACCTAATCGCTTTCATGCGTTGCTTGTTTCTGTTGGTTTGATTATCAGTGTGGTGTCTTCAACTGGTATTGCTGCCATGCATTTTCATGCAGCGCAGACGGATATGCCCGCAAACAGTGGCGGCTTGCTGGGCAGTCAGATCAGTGAGTTGCTTGTCAGTGTGTTTAATCCGCTTGGTGCCACGCTGTTTATGTTGGCCATGTTGTTGATCGGGATTAATTTGTTGGGCATGTCATGGCTGAAATTGATTGATGCAACAGGAATGCTCTTTGTTGGTGGTTGGAAAAAAATTCAAGAAAAACGTGAACGTCGCGCTGAGAAAAAAATAGCGAAAGAAGCCAAACAGGAACGGGAGATTATTGTGAAAAGGGAAAAGGCTGTTGTTGCCAAGCAGCCTGCACCCAAAATTGCAACCCCAGCGAAGAAAAAAATAGAAAAAAGTGTACGAGCCATGAAAGAAAATCAGTTCACCCTGTTTCGTGATCATGACTCGCACTCGGGGTTGCCGCCGTTGTCGTTGCTTGATTCGCCAACGCCCTCGTTGTTCAAAGTGGAAGAAAAAGATTTGCAGGCAATGGCACGTTTGCTTGAACTGAAATTAAAGGAATTTAATATCCGAGCACAAGTCACCGAGGTTTTCCCCGGACCGATTATTACCCGTTATGAGATTTTGCCTGCGGCAGGCGTAAAGGGTGCGCAAATTATTAATTTGGCAAAAGATCTCGCTCGCAGTTTGTCGGTGCAAAGTGTACGTGTGGTTGATGTTATTCCGGGCAAGGCGGTTATTGGGGTTGAGATTCCCAATGCGCATCGTGATGTGGTGCGTTTGATTGAGATTTTGCAATCAAAGGAATATGAGAAAGCCAAGTCTCCTTTGGTGATGGGGTTGGGTAAGGATATTGGTGGTTCCCCGGTAACAGCTGATCTTGCGAAAATGCCCCATTTGCTGGTGGCTGGCACAACAGGTTCAGGTAAATCGGTAGCAGTAAATGCCATGATACTGAGTTTGCTATACAACGCGACGGCTGAAAAAATTCGCATGATTATGATAGACCCTAAAATGCTGGAGTTGTCAATTTATGATGGTATCCCTCATTTATTAACACCCGTGGTGACAGATATGAAAGATGCCTCGTCGGCATTACGCTGGTCGGTGGCCGAAATGGAAAGGCGATATAAACTCATGTCTGCGTTGGGTGTACGAAACCTGGCTGGTTATAACCGGAAAGTGCTTGAAGCCATCGATGAAGGTGAACCAATTCGTGATCCTTTGCATAATCCCGAAAGTACAGAGCCACAAGCTGACCTGGAAGAATTGCCGCACATTGTTATTATTGTTGACGAGCTGGCTGACATGATGATGGTGGTTGGCAAAAAGGTAGAAGAACTCATTGCGCGTTTGGCACAAAAAGCTCGTGCGTCAGGCATGCATTTGATTTTGGCAACACAACGTCCGTCGGTAGATGTGTTAACTGGATTAATTAAAGCCAATATTCCCACCCGAATTGCATTTCAGGTTTCTTCCAAAGTGGATTCGCGTACTATCATTGATCAAATGGGTGCTGAAGCCTTATTGGGGCACGGTGATATGTTGTATGTATCTCCGGGTGCCGGTTTGCCTGTTCGCATACACGGTGCATTTGTTGACGATCACGAAGTACATAAGGTGGTTGAGTTTATTAAAGCGCAAGGTGAGCCTGATTATCTGCCGGATATTTTGGCCGGTGATCAAATCGAAGATATCGGTATGGGGGCCGCGGATTCAGGGCCAGTGAGTGATGACCCGGAAAAAGATCCATTGTACGATCAGGCTGTTGCCATTGTACTGGAAACCAGAAAAGCCTCAATTTCAGGCGTACAGCGGCGACTGAAAATCGGCTATAACCGTGCCGCAAGAATGATTGAAGCCATGGAAGCAGCAGGCCTGGTTTCTCAGCCACAACATAATGGCTTGCGTGAAGTGCTTGCGCCTAATCAATCTCAATAAACAAAACTAGGTAATAGAGGGGTAAGTTTTTTTCATGACGTATCGTGCTGTAGTTTATCTTTGCTTTTGTTTATTTTTTTTCTCGAGCAGTGCGCTGTTTGCCAACGATAAATTCACTGTGTTTTTTCAAAACCTGAAAACCCTCAGTGCTGATTTTGAACAAGTAGTCGAAAATAGTCAGCTCAGTTCAATCGCAAAGGCATCGGGGAAGCTCTGGATTCAACGGCCGGGCAAATTTCGTTGGGACTATACAACCCCTTATGAACAACAAATTGTTTCCGATGGCAAAAAACTCTGGATTTTTGATACTGACCTTGAGCAAGTCACGGTAAAACCGGTTAGTGTAAGCATGGGTAATACACCTGCCGTATTACTGAGTGATACAAAACCGGTTACTGACACGTTTTATATTCAGGAGATTGGTTCGCGTGCAGGCTTGTACTGGGTTGAGTTGAAACCCAAGGATTCAGATGCCAGTTTTACAGAAATTCGTTTGGGTTTCGATGCCACTGTATTAACTGAAATGTTACTTGAAGATAATCTTGGGCAGACCACGCAATTGAAATTTACCTCGTTAAGACGGAATGCAGCGATTGCCGCAGAAACATTTGAATTTACCCCGCCAGCGGGTGTTGATGTATTTGAAACAACAGAATAAGCCGTAAATATCGTGGATCTTTTCTCGGACGGGCACAAACAACAGCGTGAGCAAGCCCCGCTTGCAGCTCGAATGCGGCCGATTAATCCAGACGATGTTGCAGGTCAGCAGCATTTATTGGCACCGGGCAAGTTGTTGCGCACTGCAATCGAGGAAAACCGCTTGCATTCCATGATATTTTGGGGGCCGCCGGGCACAGGTAAAACGACACTGGCGAGAATGGTTGCCGCGCGTTGTGACGTCCACTTTGAAATGTTATCAGCAGTGTTTGCCGGGGTAAAAGATGTGCGCGCTGCGGTGCAACAAGCACAATTGAATTTTCAGCAATCGTCAAAGCAAACCATTTTATTTGTGGACGAGATTCACCGTTTTTCAAAATCGCAACAAGATGCTTTTTTGCCATACGTTGAAGATGGCACCATCGTTTTTATTGGTGCAACCACAGAAAACCCCTCGTTTGAATTAAATAACGCCTTATTGTCTCGGGCACGGGTATATGTTTTAAAACCCCTAACCACTGATGACTTAGTCAAGGTTATTCAGCGCGCGCTTGCCGATCCCGAAAACGGCTATGGCAAAAAACAAGTTTACATAACAGAGCAACAAATTCAGTCATTGGCAATTGCAGCCGATGGTGATGCCCGTCGTTCACTAAACCTGCTGGAAAATGTCGTCGATATGTCCGCTACTGATGAGGTAACGGATGACGCTGTTAATCAAGTTGTGCAAGGCCATGTGAAGCGCTACGACAAAGGCGGCGATATTTTTTATGATCAAATTTCGGCGCTGCATAAATCCGTTAGAGGTTCATCCCCCGATGGTGCATTGTATTGGTACGCTCGAATGCTTGATGCCGGTTGTGACCCGTTGTATGTGGTGAGAAGGCTGGTTGCCATCGCCTCGGAAGACATCGGTAATGCAGATCCGAGAGCTTTGGAGATTACCATAAATGCCTGGGACGCATTTGTTCGGCTGGGCCCGAAAGAAGGTGAACGCGCTATCGCCCATGCGGTGTTGTATTGTGCGTCAGCCCCAAAAAGTAATGCGGTTGAGTTGGCGTTTAATGCCGCAAAACAATTGGTACGTGAGACTGGCTCATTGGAAGTTCCTGCGCATTTGCGTAACGCACCAACCAAACTAATGGCAGAGCAGGGGTATGGTAAAGAATACCGTTACGCACATAATGAAGCCGAGGCTTACGCCGCAGGTGAAAACTATTTTCCCGAGGCATTAAAAGATGTGCGACTTTATCAACCCAATGAAAGCGGTTTGGAGTCAAAAATTAAAGCCAAATTGGCATATTTAAGATCTTTGGATACCGCTTCGACGAACAAACGTTATTAATATTGTCCATTGTCATCGAGTCTGTTTTTGCGGGTTTGTTGGTGTTTTTCTGTTGGCCTCCAATATAGCAGCCACAATGATCAGTAAGCCGCCAATCGTTTCCAGCATGCTGAGTCGTTCGTTATTTATCCACATCGCAGATAAAACAGCCGTTATCAATTCCAGAATAATTAAGATTGATGCGCGACTGACTTCCAGTTTTGTAATGGCCCACTGGGTTGCCAATGTTGCTGCCAGAAGCCAAAAGGCGCCAAATGCCGCCAATAACCCCAGGTTTGATGTGCTGATGCTCGGTATTGGTTGAGCCAAAATGACCAATATCAAGGCAGAAAATACAAATGTGCCAATAAACTGCATGCCGATTTTACTCAGTACCGGCAATTGTGCCGAGGCGCGAAAGGCAATATTGTTCATGGATAACGCAAACCCGGAAAGCAGGGCCAATAAATCAATCCAGGACGGTGGTTGAGCAAAAACCTGGAAGCCGCCAAGCACAAGAAATGCGCCAATCAGAGCAAAAATAACGGCGATCCAACGGATTTTGTCGATGTTTTCGTTTAAAAATATTTTACCGCCAAGTACGCCCCAAGCGGGTAACAGATAAAATAACACCATGACCCTGATCACATCGCCGTAAACAATTGCCACAGCAAACGCCAGATTAGCTGTTCCCCCAAGAATAAAAATCAGCCAGATATAGCGTTGTGAAACTTGCCAGAGTGAATATTGTCTGACAACGAGTGGCAGGAAAAGCACGGCCACTACGCCGTAAGCGATAAAGGTCAGAGGAATACCCTCAATTCCCTGCTGGTTGAAGTATTTTAGCGGGATCCAGGTAAGCCCCCAGGTGACTGAACCGGCAAGCAGGACCAGAACGGCTATGTTAAACGGCATATTTGTGTGAGATGGAGAGGTTCATAGTGTTGTTAATGCAATATCGGCGCTGGAATCGGGCAAAGTATCAAGCTTGATCACTTTGTATCTAATTGGCGGCGGAATAGTATTTATAGTGCTTTACCCTTATGATTTCGCATTCTAGAATGATTGTAATTTTCACAAGCCGTAGATAAAAATGAAAAGAGGATAGTTTTTAGTCCGTATAATTAAGAAAAATAGCTAAATGAAGCCGGCAACCAACAAAAAAATAAAAAAAACAGTCTCGATCTGGGTTCTCGGGATTGTTGCTGTGCCGCTTGGTTTTTTATTTTATACCAAAATCGATGCGAATCTATTTAAAGATTCGTATATCGACCAAATTAGATCCAAAGGTGAAATAACCGTACTGACCCGTAATGCACCGACGATTATGTATGAGGGCAGAAATGGTCCCGAAGGCCTTGAGTATGATTTGATTAAGGATTTTGCGGAATTTATTGATGTTAAAATTAATTTTGTTGTTAAACCCGATACTTTGAGCATTCTCAACAGTTTTAGAAATGGTGAAGGTGATCTGGCAGCAGCAGGATTAACGCAAACCCCGGAGCGAGAGGCCGAGTTTTCTTTCGGGCCTCAGTATCAAACTGTCAGGCAGCAAGTGGTTTGTCGGCGTGGTGGTGTGGTGCCTAAAAACGTAACGGAATTAAACAATGTGCGCTTATGGGTGACTGCCGCCAGCAGTTATGCCGCTTCGTTGCAAAAAATAAAAAAGACCGATCCAAACATAAGCTGGAATTCCACAGATGCCTATGATACCGAGCAATTATTAAAGCAGGTGTGGGATAAAAAAATTGATTGCACCATTGCCGATTCCAATATTGTTGCCATTAACCGCCGTTATTTTCCTGAGCTGGTGATTGCATTTGATATCAGTGAGCCAGAGCCACATGCCTGGATTTTACCGAAAGGAGCCACTGAGTTTCAGCATGTGCTGAATCACTGGTTTACATTCTATCGTTCATCGGGAGAGCTTGAGGCAACACTGGAACGTAATTTTGGCTATATCGACTCATTTGACTACGTTGATACTCGGCATTTTAAAAAACAGATTCGGCAGCGATTGCCCAAGTACAAAAAACATTTTATGAATGCAGGCGCCAAGCATAATATTCCCTGGACCTTAATTGCAGCGCAATCCTATCAAGAGTCTCATTGGCGAGCGAAAGCCAAAAGCCCCACTGGTGTTCGTGGTATTATGATGCTCACATTGCCGACCGCTCGTGAAATGGGTGTCAAGTGGCGCTTGAACCCAAGAACCAGCATTTATGGTGGAGCAAAGTATTTACGCAAGTTAATGAGAAAACTGCCTGAAGAAATTAAAGAACCTGATCGTACCTGGTTTGCGCTGGCAGCCTACAATGTGGGTATGGGGCATATCAAGGACGCACGAATTCTGGCGAAAGAGCAGGGCAAAAACCCGAATAAGTGGAGTGATATGGCAACGGTTTTGCCGTATTTGTCACAACGGAAATATTTTGAAAAATTGAAGTACGGTTATGCGAGAGGAAATGAGCCAGTGCTGTATGTTAAGCGTATTCGCAATTTTCAGGATATTTTGGAGCGGGAAATCGAATTAGAAACCCGGCAAACAGCAGGGCCGGAAACCAGCAAAAGCCCGCCATCTGAGGGCCAGCTTCTGCAAAAAACCGCTTTCACTCAATAGCCGCTGTATCTGCTAAATACGGCTATTGAGTAAAGCCCATCATTTTTTCTGAATTTACCACATGTACTTTTTCAGCACGTCTTTGTCGTTTGACGAGGGTTTGTGCCGTAAACCGCGAACAATTTTTGCGATTGATTTGGCGCTTTTGGATGTGGAGGAGTCAGAAATGACTTCGGACAATTTTTGCTTGTCGGCATCTGTTGCTCTGTGTTGAAGATTGATAATTGCAGTGGCAATGATTTTTTCCTGGGGTGTGGCTTTTTTGCTGTTGACAATTTTTCTTAATTTCTCTTTTTCATCATCATTCGGAAAATGATTAAGGTAATTCAGGATTGTCGCCATGGTTTTAACCGAATTGCTTGGTGCTGCCGCAATACTTTGTTGTGAAAAAAGAAAAACAGACAGGATAACGCTGAAAAGAATAAAGATTCGTTTGTTCATATTAACTCCTCTGGGATGTTGGGGTTGCGCTCAATACTGAATGATAGTCAATCAAATGGGCAGAGACAAGGTAAGCTTTGTCTCTGCTTTTCTGTTTGTCATTACTGGTGTCGGCTTTTAGGAATACCGTAGCGTTTTTGAATTAATCGGTTTTCATATTGGGTTTGTTTGCGATTCAGGACAACATGAATGTCGCCTTCAAGTTCGAATATGTGAAAATCGCCGGTCTCGTTTTCCATTGCCTCTTTAACGTCACTGAGCCGGTAAATTGCTTTGCCGTTGACATTGATAACACGGATATTTTCAATTTCACCACTGTAACCCTTATTCACCGAGGCATCAAACACCTCGCTGATAATGACGAGTTGCTCCAGCCCGTCTTCTCCGTAGCGCGTACCCAAGTGGCTTTTAAGGCTATTGGGCAGATTTTTCGCCCAGTTACGCCCCCAGTTCCACAAATACCGTTGTTCAACGGCGATAAAAAGCAATCCACCTGACAAATAATAATTAGGCTGTTCATCGTATTTGGGTAGTCGTGGAACCAGTGTCAGGCGAAAGGGTTTAAGCTTTACTTCAATGTTGTTGACCTTTCCGTCCCGTAAGTAAGTTAACGTTAACTTATCGCCAACCTGTTTGGTGGCAACATGATAACTAAGCCAGATTCTGCCGTTGTTTTTAAAGGGCACTCGTCCATCATTAAGGATGTTATGGCCATCGATGCTCAGCAATACGTCATCTTTTTGTAAGACATTATCCAAGGTGCCTGATTTTGTTATGGCGCGAATACGAATACCGTTTTGATCGCGTGTCATTTTCAGTTGTTGACGAGCAGCGGGATTTTCCAGTGTTTGAAAAAACGTGCTGAGAGACGGAATACCATCTATCTTATTGTCTTCAATATCAGTTAAAAACTGATGAATAATGGTGCTCGGGATAAAATACCCCAGGCCCTCACCCGCCGTTGATTTTTGTGTTGCAACGCCGAGGCAGCTACCGGTTTTGTCAGAAAAAACCGGGCCTCCCGAGTTGCCGGAGTTAATCGACGCGTCTGTTTGAACCAGCGGTGCTGCAATATTGCTGTGCACATATCGCATTATATCAATGCGGGAAACTACGCCTTCGGTGAAGGAAATTTGCCGGCCACCACTGGGGTATCCGACGGTAACCACTTTTTCCCGTAAATTCGGCAGGCTGTCAAACTCGATATATGAAATATTGGAAATGCGGGGATCGTTTAACGGTTTTAACAGTGCCAGGTCAATTTGATGGTTAACCGCTATGGTTTTGGTTTCAATTTTATCAGCAACACCGGGTACTTCGACTTCGATGTAGGTGGCATCTGCAACGCAATGCGCATTTGTCAGTATTCCCTGTTTGATAAAAAAGCCGGTGCAGGTGCTTTGTCGTGCCCGGGATTTGCTCCAGGGCTGGCTGACTTTCCAGCTTTGCTGGGTGACGAAAAGCTTAACAACGGATTTACTTATCTGGTTCAAGTTGGCAGAAAGGACGGTGTTTGCAAATAGCGATAAGCTGACAAAAAGAAAGCAAGATATCTTTGGAATGCGAAAATGATACATCATGAATTGACAAATTCCTCGTATTTCAATCAGTGAGTGATAACTTGTACATGAAAACAAAAACAGCCACGGATAGCTATGTAAATTTTGCGTGTTTTGTACCTAATCTTGCGTTTTTATACGGATTGGATCGGGTCTGTCGCGAGATGCACTTTGTTTCGCCGCTTAAAATAGTATGGCTTAGTAGCTAAGTGAATGAATCACTTAATAAAACAATAATTCATGTACGTTGTTGGGAGAATAAAATAGCCCCGAATTTCGGAGTTGCCATGGTTCGCAAAGCCATAGCCATGGGGATGAAACGCCTATACTTTTGTTTGCGGGAGAACTGCCCGGCGCTAATTGGCCTGTTGATTTTGTGGTATTTGATCGCCGTGTCTGTCTTGAATCTGTCGGTAAAGTTTTGGTTGTAAAAGCCGTTATCAGTCGAAGACTGTTAATGATGCTGGTTGCGTTTTAGAAACGGTCTTTATGTTTAATCAGATTAAAGTCGCGTATGAAAATTAAAAAAAACCTGAGTGGTCTCGATCAACTGCTGCGTTTGGGGCTGGGAGTGGTATGTATATACTTGGGGTTTATTGATAATAGACTTATAGAGTCGGAAGTATTGGCTTTGCTGGTCGGTGTTTTCGGTATCATCAATATTGTGTTTTCCCTGATTGGTGCTTGCCCCATTTATTGGTTGGCCGGCATAAATACGACTGCAAACTATCACGCATCCAGTGCCTCCCTAAAAACAAGGAACAAGTTATTAACCACGTTTATCCTGGTTTCAGTAACGATCGTGAGCATTTTTGCTGTGGTTTCTTATCAAATTTCCAAAGAGTTTTCTATTGCGGAAGAGGTGAAATTGTGGGAAAAATTCAATCGCCAGAAAGCCAGTGCCATTGCCAAGAATGAGGCAATCGATAACTCAGCAGCAAATGAAGTTAATCAGTTTATATTGCTTGATAAGGATCTTAATCCGATTGACACAGAATTAGAAATAATTAAGCCCGCTGACTTTGGGCAGCTTGTTGAAAAAATTAAGACGCGTATGGATAAAGAGCGATCTGGCCATGATGTTATCGCTGATCAAGCCATTATCTGGGCATTAACGTCGGTACCGGGAAGTACGAATAATTTATTGGTTATTCATAAGATGGTATCTAACGAATTTTCAACGGGGGATTTAGCGAAGAAATTTTTTATTGCCGCATTTGTTTTGCAGTGGTTTTCGGTGTGGGGGGCTTTGATTCTTTCATCTACGGTAAGCAAACGCATCAATAAGCAAAATGACCTTATCGTTTATCAGGCCCTGCATGACCAGTTAACAGGATTGCCCAATCGAAAACTCTTATTGGACAAAATTAAAATTGCCCTTTCGGGTAAGCCGCGTATCAAAGAAACCTTGGTTCTATTTGTTTTTGATGTGAACCGTTTTAAAGATATCAATAATTTACTTGGTCAGCATAGTGGTGATTATTTACTGGCAATGTTGGCAAAACGGTTAGAAGGGGTGATTGCCGAATCTGAAACACTGGCGCGGCTTGATGGTAACGAGTTTGCCATTCTTTCTCCCGAGACAAATTCACAATCATTGACCGATCGTATTGATGCCATTTTTCAAACAGTGGATGCACCGTTTCTTATTAATGACATGGAGATTCAATGTGAAATCAGCTTGGGGCTTGCAAAATATGCTGAGGAGATCAAGGCGCCAATGGATTTGATTCGTCAGGCGGAAATAGCCATGTTTTGTTCCAAGGAGCGAAGTCAGGATTATGTGATCTTTTCACCCGAAATGGATAACCAGAGTACACATAATCTCACTGTAATCAGCGAACTGCGACATGCGATTAGCAATAATGAATTGTGTTTGTATTATCAACCCAAGGTAAACTTGAAGCACGGTAACACCGAGTCTCTGGAAGCGCTGATTCGCTGGAAGCACCCGGAGCGCGGGATGCAGTTTCCCGATACCTTTATTCCGCAGGCTGAACAAACCGGCTTAATCAAGTCACTGACACTTTGGACTATCCGCGAAGCATTGCGCCAGGCAAAATGCTGGAAATCACAGGGAATCAGCTTGCCAGTGGCGATTAATTTTTCTCAGCGCCTGTTATCACATGAGCACCTGGTTGGCGATATTGCGGACTTATTGCATGAATATGCAATTGACCCCCAATATCTTGAGCTGGAGATTACCGAGAGTGCGGTAATGTCGGAAGCGGGTGGGGCACTTGACATGATTGCTGCACTCAGTGAATTGGGAATTCCTTTGTCAATCGATGATTTTGGCACAGGTTATACATCCATGTCCCATATTCAGGAATTGCCCATTCAAACCATCAAGATTGATAAATCCTTTGTGCTCAATCTTTCCCAAAATAAACATGATCAAACAATTGTGAATTCCATTATTAATTTTGTTCATGACATGGGGCATCGTGTGGTTGCCGAAGGCATAGAAGACATTGAGTCATGGAATAAACTGGAAAAAATGGGCTGTAATGTGGGGCAAGGCTATTATATGTCCCGTCCCATGCCCGCGGCAGAGGTTGTGCCGTGGTTGCGGCACTCGGAATGGCCCTTAACCGGCACGGCGTTTTGACGGCCAATATGCCTTTGCAATATTACTGAATTTGGGAAAACGCCTCGAATAGCGGTATTCGGGGCGTTTTTCGTTTGTGCTAATCAAACCTCAAGGATAAAATGCCAGCATAATGTGGGCAGTGTTCAAGCATAAAACCCTGGCAAGAAGGTGAGGTCTTGATTTTCAATGAATGCGTTAAAATTTATTTTCCCGGTTATCCTGTTTCTGTTGTTTACGAGCAAGGTGCAAGCACAATGGCAATGGTCTAATCCGACGAATGCCCCTTTTGCGGTTAACGCGGTAGTTTTTGCCAATAATCTGTTTGTTGCCGTGGGTGATGATGGGGGAGTGAAGACAAGTTTTGATGGCAAGCAGTGGTTCGATTATTCAGCGCCGACTCAATTTGCATTAAATGGTATTGCCTGGAATGGCAACCGTTATGTTGCTGTTGGCGGGGTCAATATTAGTAACCGGAGTGCTCATGTTATTTTAAGCAGTAGCGATGGGCGAAACTGGGATAAGGTAAAAAATGGTGATGGGACACCGTTAAACGCGGTTGCCTCAAATAGCAGTCTGTTTGTTGCTGTTGGCCGGCAAGTTGTGATGCGCAGTGAGGACGGCCAAAACTGGACAAGGCTTGACACCCCTTTAGCTGGCAATTACACCGATATTTTCTGGGATGGGTCTCGGTTTATTGTGGTGGGTGATGGTGGAAAAATCATGACGTCGGTTAATGGCGAACAATGGGTGGATGTTGAGTCAGCGCTTATTGACGAAAATAACTTGAACAGCATTGCCTGGGACGGGAATTTATATGTTGTTGCTGCGGATAATGGCAATGTTTACACCAGTACCGATTTGACCGACTGGTACAGAGCTGGGGTGTCGGGCAGTACCTCAAGTAATGTTGAGGTGATGTGGAGCAATGCGATTAGCGCATTTGTTTTACTGGTGACAGGCGCAGAAGGTCCAGCCATATACACCAGCAGCGATGGTGACACGTGGAAATCGTCATCGCCTGTGAATCAACCTGCGTTTTATGCGCTGGCAGAAAATTCCTCAAGCGTGCTCGCGATGGGTGAAAATGGAGAGGCGTTTACCTCAACAGATGGAAGGTTTTGGGAGCAGCCAGTAAGAGCCGTTGTGCAGCGGGCGGATTTAAGCGCGGTGATATGGGCCGAGGGGCAATATGTTGCAGTGGGTATGGGTGAAGCTTTTGGAAACGGCGCTTCTGCGCAAATATGGACAAGCCAAGATGCGGTAAAATGGCAATCATTTAACAACGCTGGCAATTTTCGTCGCCCAATCGTGGATATTGCTTATAACGGTGCGTTATTTGTTACTGTGAGTGGCATTAAGAACTCCAAAGCGGCAATTTACAGAAGTGCTGACCTTGAGAACTGGGTATTAAGTGATAAAAACAGCTTTCCTGGCAATTCCGTGCGTGGCATGAATGCGGTGGTATGGGATGGACGCCAGTTTATCGGTGTAGGCGCTCAAAACAACATGGCGGTCAGTGCTGATGGTGTGAAATGGAACCGGGTGGATCTCAATTCCCTAGGCATAAGAAATGTTAATTTTAATAATATTTATGTTGATGGCAGCCAGTTGATCGCCCTGGGGAGACAATATCTTGGCGAGCAATGGGTGGGGGCAATTTTAACCAGCACGGATAACGGCAAGAACTGGCAATCTCAAAACAGCAATACCTCAAGCGGTTTGTATGATATTGCCAGTAACGGCGAGGTATATGTGGCTGTGGGTGGCGATAACGTCTCCAATGTCAATGGTGAACAAGTGATATTATCCAGCCCTGATCTGGTTAACTGGACGGAAAGAGAGTCTGGTGTTTCCGGCGCGCTAAAGAGTATCGTCTGGGACGGCAAGCAGTTTATTGTGCCTGTTTCAGACCTCGACCCCCGTCTCGATCGGCCAAACCTCAGTGGCGGTGTTATTACCAGTGTCAACGGTGAAAACTGGGTATTCAATCCCATACCCGGTGCCGTTGCCTTAAATGCTGTGGTTGAAAAAAGTGGTCAAGTGGTTATGGTTGGGAATGGCAGTCAGATTTTGCGAAAAGGTGAACGTCGCCTTGAAGATGAGGGCGGTGATGTTATTGACACCATAGCGCCCGTTGTGACCCCACCAAACGACATTACAATCGATGCCGGTACGGGTAACGAGGCGATTGTGGTGCGAATTTCGCACCCGGATATTATTCGTTTTTTGGCTAATGCAACTGCAACGGATAATGTGGCAGTTGTTGGTGGTGTGAAAAATGACGCACCCAATGAATTTATTTCTTCAGCCACGACTACGGTGACGTTTACTGCGGTTGATGCGGCTGGCAACGAAGGGACAGCCACAGCAAAAGTCACCATACTGAATGGTTTGCGGGATCCTGAAGTCGTTGGCTTGCCGGTGGGGGCACCTGTTGGTGGGGTTATTGTCTCCGAGCAAGGTGGTAGTGCGTCGTTGAGTGTTTGGGGCTTGGGGTTATTATTTTTCGTTTTGCTGTTTGCCCGGCGACGGTCTTCGACTGAAAAGGTGTCTGCATTATTTGCTGAACAAATCTAATCAATGATTTGTATTGCCACAATGCGTGCAGTAATTCCCCATCGGTAAATATTGGCGATTTCAGGATGGGCCTGAAGACTGAATTGTATCCGCTTTCTGTCGCGTAAAAGGTGTTTGATTTTGTCGGCATTGACGGGAAGAAAGCGTTGATTGTTGTCGTCAATGATGCCGTAAAAGTTTTGCTTTTCCAGATTAAGCACAATTGTGCCGAATCCGGTAGTCAGATTGCCTCGTTGGGCGTATTCCTGAAAATTGTCGTTCGCGTAGCTGGAACTGAATTTGTTAATGATTGATTGATAGTATTGAGACACTTTGCTTGCCATGGTGTTACTCACTTTGTTCGGTTCAATGCGTTATTTTGCTGCTTTCTCCTCACTTGTATTGACTGCATCCAGAAACAATTGAGGATCAACTCTCGCGTTGTTTAAACTGACACCCCAGTGTAAATGAGGGCCGGTTACTCGGCCTGTCATGCCCACTTTACCAATGGTTTGACCTGTTTTTACCTTGTCCCCCGGCTTAACCGTAATTTTGTCCATGTGGCTATACATTGTGACCAGTCCCTGGCCGTGATCGATAAACACCGAGTTGCCGTTAAAAAAGAAATTACCGCTTTCGATGACGGTGCCTGGTGCCGGGGCAACGATTTCGGTGCCCTGGGGTGCCGCTATGTCCATTCCACTATGTGGTCGTCGCGCCTGTTTGTTAAAAAAGCGCTTTAAGCCAAAAGAACTGCTTTTTTTGCCTTTCACCGGCGCAATGAACTTATAGGGGACATCGTCTGCTTCCTGCCAATGCTTTAGCGCATTTCGTATTCTCGGCCTTTCTTGGGTGATGCGGGCCATATCCTCCTTGTTTGGATTGACTTTTCGTTTATTTTTTATGGTGATGTGCTGGGTGCGGTATTTTTTATCCGTTACATTGATTGGCAAAGTCCGTTTTTTGTTACCAGTGCTCACATTGATGCTGTGCTTTCCAGGTTTAATGGACAGCGGGATGCCAAGCACTGCCACCCATTGCTGGTTTCGTTTGACCACGGCAACGGGCTTGTTGTTAAAGTGAACTGCCGGTTTTTCGGTGCTGGGGCCTAGCATTATAATGGCCACACCGCCGGGTACGCGGGATTGTGCGGGCAAATAAGCGGCGAGCAAGTTGCTGGCAAACGATAGCAATCCAGTAATCAGCAAGATCTGTAACAGCTTAGGTCTTGTTGATGTTTTTTTTCTTTTTTTGCGTGTGGTTATTGTCGCTGGTGTTGTTAACGGTGCAATAAATTTCGCCATTTGCTGTTATTACCTCAAGCTCATCCAAGGGTTTTACATCTTTGTGGGAGCGGACGATGCAGTTATTATTCCGCGTTTTTTGCGTGTTTGTATCGTCTGCGGTATTGTGCAGGCGAACAATAGCATAGCCACGATCCAAAGTGGCAAGTGGGCTGACCATGTGCAAGGCATTTGCCGTGGCTTGCAGTTGCCGGGATTTGTTTTCGAGTGTGTATCGGCTGTTGCGGTACAAGGCTTTTTTCAGAAAATCCAGTTTTTGCTGGTACTCGCCGACTTTCCCGGCGGGATTGTGCTGGATTAGGCGGGTCTTGAATTGCTGGAAATCTGATTTTTTGTAATTAAGGCGATGTTTCAGGGCGGTTGTCAGGCGCAATTCAAGTTCATCGAGTTGTTGGCTGAGTTCACTGAGTTGCCGGGCCGGATGTTTCAGCCGGCGTGACAAACGCGTAAACTGGCGTTTTTCTTCCGCCAGTTTGTTTGTCATTAAGCGGCTTATATGGTGTCGAAATTTTTCCAGCGACGCGATTATGTCGCGGGCATCCGGTACAACCAGTTCTGCCGCAGCCGATGGGGTCGGTGCACGAACATCAGCGACAAAATCGGCGATGGTAAAGTCTATTTCGTGGCCAATACCTGAGATAATGGGAGTGTCACAGCGAAAAACTGCATTGGCAACAAGCTCTTCATTAAAAGACCATAAATCTTCCAGCGAGCCACCGCCGCGAGCAAGAATAATAACATCACACAGACCGCTTTTGTCCATTGTCCGGATTGCATCGGCGATTTCCCGGGCCGCACTGTTCCCTTGCACAGTAACGGCGGACACAAGTACAGGAATAGCGGGAAAGCGGCGTTTAAGCACGCTGATGATGTCGCGAATTGCCGCTCCGGTAGGCGAGGTGATAATGCCGATTTGCCTGGGTACTTGGGGTAAGGTTTTTTTGACTGCTGGATCAAATAATCCGTCTTTTTGGAGTTTTTTCTTTAGTGCTTCAAATTGACGTTGCAGCGCACCACTGCCAGCCGGTTCCATCGAATCGGCCAGAATTTGATACTCTCCCCGTGCTTCATACAGGCTGATCCGGGCCTTGATCAGTACTTTATCGCCTTGTTTTGGTACAAACCCGGCGAGCCTGTTTTTGTTCTTGAACATGGCACAACGAACTTGGGCGCGGGCATCTTTTAATGTGAAATACCAATGGCCAGACGAGGGGCAGGCAAAGTTGGATATTTCACCTTCCAGCCACAATTGGGGAAAACCGCGTTCAAGCAGTGTGCGTACATCCTGGTTTAATTCGGATACGGTGTAAACAAAGGTACTGTCAGTTGTTGTGGTATGGGAATTTGTGTTTGCCGGCATGTGTGATTTCAGGTGGGGAATGCGTTATTGGAGTTGAAACAGTTTTCTGTTGCCAGAGAATTTTAGCATGTAGCCGGGATTGTGGTTGTGCGGACAACCGCGATTGATAAATCGGCTTATTGGCATTGCTCCGATACCCCCTAACAACAGGTTTGCGAATTGCAAAACCTGTTGTTAGGGGGTGATGGGTTGAATAGAGGGGCTGATAACAGCAAATTTAGAATAACCAGGGCCCCGCATTTTTCTGTGATACGCCCTGGGCATAGCCAAGTTCACCTTGAATTTTGGCTTTTTTTGCCAGTTTCATTGCTAATTCCATTTTTCCTGCTTTTGCGGCTTTCGCGGCTTTTTTCAGAATTTTTCGCGAATCCCGCCACTCGCTACCCACAGACTTCGCCTTGTTGATAGCCGCATTTGCTTGTTCAACCAGTGTTGGATAGTCAACGACTTCTTCCGTTTTACCTCCGAATGACCCGATTGAGGCACAACCAACCATGGTCAGCATTGACAGTGCAGCAAATAATACAGCAAGCTTTTTCATAATCTTTTCCTCGGCTTCATATGTTGCGGTTGCATTTACAGTAATTACCCAATTCTTTTTCACCCTGAATGCCAGCCTTGGGTTCTTGCGTGTTGGGTAACAACGGTATGTGAAATTGTGCTTACCATACCATAAAGCCGGGTAATTTAAACCATGTCTATGTTCTATCGCGAAAAAATGCGCATTTAAAATATCTATGCGTGGCTTTAAATTATGTATATTAGGAGTGATTAATGCAGTAGCTACCTTTACCGCTAATGGCACAATGCGTTACAATTGGCGGTTAACTCTTTATCTTGTTCAACAATTTTCTGGATTCATCCATGCTACGAATAGACCACGAAGCCTTAACATTTGACGATGTCCTTCTTTTACCGGCGCATTCAACGGTTCTGCCGAAAGAAGTTAGCCTGAAAACCAAAATCACCCGTGAAATCGAGCTGAATATTCCGTTGATTTCAGCCGCCATGGATACGGTAACCGAAGCCCGGCTTGCTATCGCCCTGGCCCAGGAAGGCGGCTTAGGCATTATTCATAAAAATATGACGATTGAGCAACAGGCGGCGAACGTTCTCAGTGTAAAAAAATTCGAAAGTGGTGTTATCAAGGAGCCTATTTCTGTGCCGTCAAATATGTCCATTCGAGAGGTTATGAGCATAACCCGGGCTAATAATATATCCGGTGTGCCCGTGGTTGACGGCGATAAATTGGTGGGTATTGTCACTGCACGGGATTTGCGTTTTGAAACCCAGCTCGATAACCCTGTGTCAGAGATTATGACAAAACAGGATGCCTTGGTGACCGTAAAAGAAGGTGCGGATAAAGATGAGGTGCTTTCGTTGTTGCATAAGCACCGCATTGAAAAAATACTTGTGGTCAACGACAGTTTTCAATTGCGTGGCATGATCACGGTGAAAGATATTCAGAAATCAACGGACTTTCCCAATGCCTGTAAAGATGCACAAGAAAGTTTGCGGGTCGGTGCGGCGGTTGGTACGGGCGGGGATACAGCTGATCGTGTTGCCGCCTTGGTTGCTGCCGGTGTTGATGTGATCGTGGTTGATACGGCTCACGGTCATTCTCAGGGTGTGTTGGATCGGGTTCGCTGGGTTAAGCAAAACTACCCCGATTTACAGGTCATTGGTGGCAATATTGCAACGGCCGAAGCGGCATTGGCCCTGGTTGAAGCGGGTGCAGATGGCGTAAAAGTTGGTATTGGCCCGGGATCCATTTGCACTACCCGTATTGTGAGTGGGGTTGGTGTGCCGCAAATTACCGCAGTTGCCAATGTTGCAGCAGCCTTAAAAAACACCGGCATTCCATTAATTGCCGATGGTGGTGTGCGTTTTTCAGGGGATATGGCAAAAGCATTGGTTGCCGGCGCATACAGTGTCATGGTTGGCAGCATGTTTGCCGGCACGGAAGAAGCGCCGGGGGAAGTCGAGCTGTATCAGGGGCGCTCTTATAAGTCTTATCGTGGCATGGGATCATTGGGTGCAATGTCTCAAGCGCAAGGTTCCAGTGACCGTTATTTTCAAGACTCGGCAAATGTTGAAAAACTAGTGCCGGAAGGCATTGAAGGTCGTGTTCCGTATAAAGGTTCTATGCTGAGTATTATTCATCAAATGTTGGGTGGTGTGCGAGCGAGTATGGGCTACACGGGTTGTCATAGCATTGATGAAATGCGCACCAAACCTCAATTTGTGCGAGTGACATCAGCGGGTATGCGTGAAAGTCATGTTCATGATGTGACTATCACAAAAGAAGCACCTAATTACCGTATCGATTAAATTTCAGGTTTGTTGTTTCGTTTCGGTGCTCAATTTTTAAAGCCTATGCAGTTTTTGTGTGGGCTTTATTTTTTGGTGTTATAAATTTCACCCATATTTTATTTACGCTTATTTTACTTATTAACGGAAAAAATACATGCAACAAAACATTCACGCTCACCGAATTTTAATTCTTGATTTTGGCTCGCAGTACACGCAATTAATTGGCCGCCGTTCGCGTGAAATAGGCGTGTATTGTGAAATTCATCCGTGGGATATGTCAGCAGAGGATATTCGCGCATTTGCACCGAAGGGTATTATTTTATCCGGTGGTCCGGAGTCTGTGATTGGTGATACCTCACCGCTGGCTGATCCCTGTGTTTTTCAAATGGGGGTGCCGGTGTTTGGTATTTGTTACGGCATGCAGACCATGGCTGCGCAATTGGGTGGCAAAGTTGAGTCATCACACAAGCGCGAATTTGGTTATGCGCAGGTGCGTGCCCGTGGCCATACGGAGCTGCTAAAAAATATCGAAGATCACACAAGCGAAGAAGGCTATGGCATGCTGGATGTATGGATGAGTCACGGTGATAAAGTGACAGCCATACCCGAAGGTTTTAAACTTATGGCCAGTACGGACAGTGCGCCGTATGCGGGGATGGCTGATGAAAACCGGCATTTTTATGGTGTCCAATTTCACCCGGAAGTAACGCATACCAAACAGGGTGGGCGCATGCTTGAGCGCTTTATTTTAGGTATTTGTGGTTGTGATGCCTTGTGGACTCCCGGAAACATTGCTGAAGATTCCATTGAGAGCATTCGTAAGCAGGTGGGTGATGATGAAGTGATTTTGGGTTTGTCTGGCGGGGTGGATTCCTCGGTCGTAGCTGCCCTTTTGCATCAAGCCATCGGTGACAAACTGACTTGCGTTTTTGTTGATAACGGCTTGTTGCGCCTGCATGAAGGCGATAATGTCATGAGTACCTTTGCAAAACACATGGGAGTGAAGGTTATTCGTATCGATGCAGAAGCCCGGTTTTTGGCGGCTCTGAGCGGTGAAAATGACCCGGAGAAAAAACGTAAAATCATCGGTAACTTGTTTGTTGACATTTTTGAAGAAGAATCAAAAAAATTATCCAATGCAAAATGGTTGGCACAGGGCACAATTTATCCTGATGTTATTGAGTCAGCCGGCTCGAAAACGGGTAAGGCCCACGTGATCAAATCACACCATAATGTGGGTGGTTTGCCTGACTATATGCAACTCAAGCTGGTTGAACCGTTGCGAGAGTTGTTCAAAGATGAAGTGCGAAAATTGGGTGTGGAATTAGGTTTGCCGTATGACATGGTATATCGTCATCCCTTTCCGGGGCCGGGCTTGGGGGTTCGAATTCTTGGTGAAGTAAAAAAAGAATACGCGGACTTATTGCGTCAGGCAGATAATATTTTTATTGAGGAACTGCGCAAACATGATTTATACGATAAAACCAGTCAGGCATTTGCTGTGTTTTTGCCGGTAAAATCTGTTGGTGTCATGGGTGATGGTCGTCGATACGATTATGTCATTGCGTTGCGTTGTGTTGAAACAATCGATTTTATGACAGCAATCTGGTCCCGGCTGCCTTATGACTTTCTGGATGTGGTATCCCGACGTATCATTAACGAAGTAAAGGGTATCTCACGGGTGACCTATGATATTTCTGGCAAACCACCGGCGACGATCGAGTGGGAGTGACCGGTACAGGCAGGCAATGACTGGCACTGGCTGGCATTTTGGTTGAGGCTTCAAGAACTTTCCGTTGAGCGATAGACTGTATAAATACTACGCTGAGTAGTTACTGTAAGAGTATGCTTCCACGACCAATCGGGATTTTCTGTGGAACTTACCCTTACTAAATCGTTAACCTTACCTGAGCGTCGTTACAAGGATGCTTACCCTCGAACAAGTCACAATCCTTATTCAGCGCATCGTATAAAAATGCCATAAGCGCTTTCACTCTTGCGGTATGCCGCAAGTCAGGGTGGGTGAGAATCCAAAGTTCTAATGTTAAGGGTTCTAGCAATTCCGTTACGTGTAGTAGTTCAGACCAGATCTGACACTCAGTCCTGGCTATCGGATCTACTTTGGCAAGGACGGGGATCGGTTGGTGATATTGCTCGCGGGTGGCACCAAGAAACGCCAGGATGCGGATATATCCGCCGCAAAGCACACTGGCGCGACTATAAGCGCCGGAAACGGTGATGGTTCTGACGAAAGATTTTAAGGACACCATACAGGCACGTGCCCAACGGGATCCAGCGTTTCGTAAGGCCCTGTTACAAGAAGGGGTCGAATGCCTGCTCGCCGGTGATGTCGATACCGGCAATGCGGTGTTGCGTGAGTGACGTGACCTGATGGACTTGTACACCCCTGTTAAGGATAATTATCTTAACTGAGGAGAGGAAAAAATGGCAACACGAAAGAAATATTCAAAAGAATTCAAATTGGAAGCGGTAAGCCTGGTCTCAGAACAGGGTTATACCCGGACGGAGGCGGCGAGGTGCTTGGGTATCAATGCCAACATGCTGGCTCGCTGGATGAAAGAGCATCAGTCAGATGAGGGGCAGGCATTTCGCGGGAACGGCAAGCTGACTCCGGAACAGGAGGAGATCAGGAAACTCAAGGCCCAAGCCATATTACTTAAAATTAGGTTTAAGCTTAATAATAGTGCAATAAAGCGGGTTATTTTTGCGTGATTCAAATGCATCATTTTGATTTCAACATTCGAAGTCCACTTGAAATCACAACAAACTCACTAATTTCATGAGCCAAAACCGCAACGGGTAAAGAGAATACACCGGCAACCGCGCCAATAATCAAACTGCCAATAACCAAAACAGATAAAATTAAATTCTGTTGAATGACTTTCCAATTACGCCGACTAAAACGAATCAGATACGGCAAGCGCGAAAGATCATCTGCCATGAGCGCAACATCGGCGGTTTCCAGCGCCACATCTGTACCAGCGGCACCCATGGCAATGCCCACGTGAGCGGCGGCTAGTGCTGGTGCATCATTAACGCCGTCTCCAACCATGGCCACTCGGCCATATTGTTGATCAAGTTCTTCAACTTTTCGCTTTTTGTCTTCGGGAGTCAGTTCGGCAAATACCTCGTCGATGCTTGCACGAGCAGCAATGGCATTGGCAGCTAAGCGATTATCACCCGTTAGCATAATAATTTTTTCTATACCTGCTTGGCGTAGATCGCTAATGGCTGTTACCGCTTCTGGGCGTAGCGGGTCGGTGACGGCAATGAGTCCGTAAAGTTGCTGTGCTGTTCCTAATAAAATAACCGTGTTGCCTGCTTGCTGTAAGTCGGCTATTTGTTTTTTAACTGGGTTTAAATCTATTCCTAGCTCGGTAAATAAATCCGGCTTACCAATATAGACAAGCGTTTTATTATTGGACTCGCTGTCTTTAAAAACAGTAACAAGTCCTTTCGCACCCGCACCGGTGAGTGATTGAAAATTTTCTGCGGGAAGTACGTCAATGGTTTCTTCATTGGCCGCATTAATAATAGCGCTGGCTAATGGATGTTGTGAGCGGGATTCAAGCGCAGCCGCTATGCTGAGTAATTGCTTACCCGTTAATCCATTGAAGGCAATTATCTCACTGATTTGTGGCTGTCCTACTGTGAGTGTGCCGGTTTTATCCAATGTAATTACACGTACTTTGGCGAGATTTTCCAGATGTACACCGCCTTTAATCAGGATGCCATTTCGGCCTGCGGTGCCCATGGCGGCAACCAGTGTAATGGGAATGGAAATCACCAACGCACAAGGTGCAGCAGCAACAATAAAAACCGTCGCTCGCATGATCCATTCTTCCCATTGTTGACCGAAAAGTAATGGCGGAATAATGGCGAGTAATATACCCACAGCTAATACTGCCGGACTGTAACGACGACCAAAACGCTCGATAAACTGTTGACTCTTTCCCTTATTGTTTTGCGCTTCTTGTACCAGCTGAATAATGCGGGCGAGGGTATTATTTTCGGTCGTTTTCGTTACCCGTATGGTTAGCGCGCCTTCGCCATTTAAGGTGGCAGCAAAAACAGTGTCGCCAATATGTTTTTCAACTGGGACTGATTCACCCGTAACGGATGCTTGATTAAGACTGGAATGACCTTCGATAATTTCACCATCGGTTGCTACAGCTTCACCGGGTTTAACAATAAAAATATCACCAACTTGAAGATCAGCAGCAGGGACGATAATTTCGTTGTTATCACGAAGTAATAACGCCGTTTTGGGCGCCAAATCCATCAAAGCCCGAATTGCATTACGTGTACGTTCTTCGGTATAGCCCTCGGCAGCTTCTGAAATAGAATAAAGAAAAACCAGCATAGCGGCTTCGGCCCATTGACCTAAAAGCCCCGCCGTTATAGCTGCAATTGCCATGAGTATTTCAATGCCGATTTGCCGTTCTTCGACGAGTGTTTCAATACCTTCGCGAAAAAAATACCAGCCGCCAATGCCAACTGCTAAAAGGTAGAAGCTGGTTTCCATCAATGGAGACAAACCGAACATGGCGCCGAAAAAACCGATAACCAGTAAAAAGCCGGATAAAGCTGAAGTCACTACCTGTGGATTACGCCAGGGAGGTGGCATAGGTTGACCATTAGCTACGGCGTCACAGCTTGGGCAGGCCATTATTCAGTGCTGGCCTTAAGTTCACTGGAAAGAATACCAACACGACAGCGACCATCTTCACGTAGCGCCATTCGTTCATTGAAGTTATCAAGATCGGTGCGATAAACATTGTCAGTATCAGGTAAATCGCGCACAACAGCATAAAGCTGTTGCAGATACTCAGGATCTGAAGTGAGTTTGTGATAGACCCATCGGCCCTCTTTTTGCGATGTGAGAAAACCGGTTTGGCGTAGCACTTTAAGGTGGCGAGAAAGATTGTATTGCGGCTCAAGTAAAGCGTCGACTAATTCGCACAGGCAGGCTTCCTGCTCACTTGTGGCTAAGAGGCGAATAATTCTCAAGCGTGTTGTGTCGGATAGCGCTTGAAAGAGAGATTCTGGTGTAATAGTTAATAGATGCATAGTTGCATGATAACGCAATTATTTATTTTTTAGCAAATTACACTTACGTGGAGGGGATATGGGCGGTTTTAATAATAGGACGGGTGGGTCACCGGGTGTGCTGATTTGTGTCTCCGGCAAGGGAGATGCCCCAGCAGATTGCTGAAAAGCTCGCAGGTGAGTGCGAGGCTAGGCAAAAATTCGGTAAAAAAGGTGATACATGCAAGCTTTTTAATGGCTCGCTAAGTGCTGCACGATATCAATGCGAAAACCAGCGGGATCTTTTAGCATAAAATGTATTTGCCCCCAGGTCTCTTCCTTTAATTGCATGACAATCTCTAAATCGATTTTTTTTGCTTGCGCATAAGCTTGAGCGGCATTTTTTACCTCCAGTGAAATTACAAAACCATCAGTAATCATCTTCGGGTGGAGGAATTCAGGCTGGGTAATGTGATCAGGTATCAAGAATCCGAGCTGGATGCCTGTACTGGGAGACACCAAGTGCAAGTAGAACTTGGGGTCGTAAAATACGGCATGAAAAGAAAATACAGATTCGTAAAACTGTTTTTCGGCTTCAAGTTTTTTCGTCACCATAACAGGGAACATTGCTTCGATTTTTATCATTTTTAAATACACCCATAACCAGTGAATTAAGTAAAACCAAGCATAAGCTACAAGTTGCTTTTATGATTGTACAAAACGGACAACTTCTTGAATTCCGAAGGTGTGAGTCCTGAGAAATGTTTGAATTCACGGATATAGTGAGACTGGTCATAATAATGACCACTCCAGACACCCGTATTTTCACCGATACCCTTGATATTTATCACATGCTGAAATCTTAATATCCTTGAGAAGTCCCGAGGTGTGAGTCCAAAATGTAATTGGGTTAATCGGCGAAGCTGCCGAGCAGACAAGCCAAATTCCAGGGACTGCTTGTCCGATAGACTAATGCTGGATGCCATATTATCGAAGCAATATTGAATAAATCGAACCAATCTTATGTCGATACTCGGGGTTTTGACATTATCGAGCAATATTTTTGCGATACCCTTACAGCGCTCGTTAAATCGTATGCTTTTGGTTATCGATTCATATACGGCATGAAGTACATGATCTGCTAATATCTCTGTAGGCTCAGCATTATTAGCGATGGCCCCCCACTCACCCAGCGGTGTTGAAATCAATCCGTGGTAACCAAATAGACGGAATCTAATGCCAAAGAATGACACCGGGCCTGTCAGGTCAAATACTATAGAAGATGAAAACGGCGTAATAATAAAGCTTTCTTGAGGATCATTTAGATTGAGAATCCAATCAATGCTATTATCGGGGATGCTGCGGTAATAAAAACGACCAGCAGGCACATCTAGCTGCCAAAAACATTGCACCCAGTAGCTTAACGGTGGTGATGGGGTGAGTGTATGGTAAGCATTCAATTGCTTCACACGCCCTTGACTGGGATTGTAGTTTATATCCAATAACATAAACCAATCATTCCACTACTGAGGCACTTTGTCGATGAGTAATAGGGTGAGGGACGGTGCGCTTGGTAGCAATGATGGTCACTGCTTCTACCGGCTATCGCAATATCCATGCTACCATCAACTGATGGCACTGACGCTCGGTAAACTCACCCAACCTGATGTCGGCAATGCGGTGTTGCGTGAGCGACTGATCGCGCGCATGGACACGGCGCGAACCCAGCCGTTGATCTGGATCAGCGCCCCTGCCGGGGCGGGAAAAACAACTCTTGCTGCGTCCTACATCGCATCGCAAGGCGCCCCTTGTCTGTGGTATCAGATGGATGGCGGTGACGCCGATCCCGCCACCTTTTTCCATTACCTGGGGCGTGCAGCGAAGGGCGCAGGTCAGGCGCGCCGCAAGCTGCCGATGTTGAGTCCGGAATATCAGCTGGGCATCGCCGAGTTTGCCCGCAACTATTTTCACGAAGTATTTCAACGTCTCGGCCCCTCGGGCGTGCTGGTGCTGGATAATTTTCAGGATACCGGTGCGGAGTTTGGCCTGCACGACATGCTTGCCGGCGTCTTCGACGAGATTCCGGCGGGTATCAATGTCATTGTCGTCAGCCGCCGTGATCCGCCGTGCACGTTTGCACGGCTGCTGGCGAACCGGAGTCTGTGCCTGATCGGCTGGGATGAGCTGCGTTTCACGGTGGATGAAGGGTTGTCCATTGCCAGTAAACTCTACCCAAACCGAGATATTTCTCTGCGACAGCTTGAGCACCTTAACGAGCATATCCAAGGCTGGATGACCGGCTTGATCCTGTGGCTGGCGCAGGGGGCGGAGCTGGATACCCTTGAGTTTGATGGCGAAGAACTGAGCCAGGAATACCTGTTCGATTATTTTTTCGCCGAGATTTTCCGCAAGCTGGATACCGGAACCCGGCAGTTTCTAATCGAGACCGCGATGCTGCCGAAGATGACGGCAACGATCTGCAAGCGCCTGACGGGAAATGCTGCCGCCAAAAAAATCCTCACGGAACTGGTGCACAAGCAGCAGTTCACCGTGCGTCACGGTGCCTTGCGGCCCAGCTACGAATACCACCCCTTGTTCCGGGAGTTCCTGCGTAATCAGGCGCGGGAGCAGCTTGGCGACGATGGCTACAGGGAATTGAAAAGCCGGGCCGGGGTGTCGCTGGCGGATTCGGGCAGCATGGATGCCGCGGCCGATTTGCTGACGCAGGGCGAAAACTGGCCGGCCCTGTGCGAGCTGATACTGAAGCATGCCAGGAAACAGATCGAGTGCGGGCGTCACCGACGGGTGGCGCAGTGGATATCCGCGCTGCCGGCGGAGGCGATGGAAGGTCGGCCATGGTTGATGTACTGGCAGGGCATGTCGTATCTCCAGTACGACAACGACGCGGCCCGTGACGGTTTTGAAAAGGCCTATGGCCGATTCAAGGCGCAGGGCGACGTGCCGGGCCTGTACCTGAGCTGGTGCGGCATTGCTGATGCGTACACCTTTGCCCACGCCTCCTTCGCCGGTGCCGAGCACTGGTTGAAGGAGCTGGAATGGCTGCAACAGGCCCACCCCAAGCCACCGGGCATGGAGGTTCGTGGCCACCTGATATTTTCCGCCGCACAGTTGATGTTCTGGGTTCAGCCCAGTCATCCGTCGCTACCGGGGTGGATGGCAAAAATGGAAACCATCTACCGCTTCGTGCCCAATAAGTTCCTGGTGGTCATGTCCATCGTGCAGCTCAGTATCTACAACGGGCAGATGGGCGAAACCCCCAAGGTGCGCAATATCAGCAAGCGCATCGAAAAGCTGGTGAGCAGCGTCGACGACAATCTGTTGTTGAAGGCCCTGTTGTTGATGACCCGATACGCCAACGACTGGATGACCGCCGATTTTGCCTTGAGCTATGAATCCATCGACGATTCCCAGCGCAGGATAAACGCCGAAGGCGTGAAGACATTTTCGGGCTTGATGCTGGCCCACGCGCTTTACCATGCCGCTTGCCAGCACGATCTGCCGAGAATGAAAACCCTGCTCGATGCCTATGGCGAGATCGTCAACGGCGAAAGCCCGCTGGACATGGGCCACTATCAGCTGCACCTTGGTTATTACCAATTGCTGCGTGACGATTTCGGCGCCGCGATCCGGCATTGCAATGCCGCAGTGGAACTGGTCGAGCAGGCCCATGCGCCACTGCCGGTGTGGGTGAGCCACAGCATGCTGGCCTGCGCCTTTATCGAGGCCGATGAATTCGCGTCTGCGGAAAAACACCTTGGACGCGTGCATCGGGTCGTCGGTGAAATCGGCACACCGGCCTCTGCCTGGGTGTACTACATGGTGCGCAGTTATCTGGCCTACCGGCAGGATGACAGCCGGCAGATGTTGGAGTATCTCGGCAAATGTTTTCATCTGGGACGGGAAAAAGACATGAATGCCTCGGCGGTGTGGCCACCCCGCATGGTCAGCACCCTCTGCGGGGTGGCCCTGGAACACGACATCGAGCCGGACTATGCCCGACAGATCATCCATCGCTATGGCTACACGCCAGCGCATGCCGCGTTCGCCGGCGAGCATTGGCCCTGGCCGCTAAGAATCTACACCCTGGGACGTTTCGGGGTGCTGGTGGACGGCGAGGCCATCGACGCGGACAGCCGGCCATTCGATCTGTTGAAGATTCTGCTCGCCTGCGGCGGCCGGGATGTGCATGTCGACAAGCTGACCGATGTGCTTTGGCCCGAGTCCGATGGCGACCAGGCGCGGGCCAGTTTCAAGATGACCCTGCTGCGTTTGCGCAGAATGCTTGGTGCTCGGGATGTCCTGCCGCTAAAGAATCACCGGCTGAGCCTGGATCAGCACTACGTGTGGGTCGATACCTGGGCCATGAGCCGCCTGTTCGAACGTGCAGAACGCTGTGCCAAATCAAAAGACGCCACACAGGGAGAATGGCTGGCAGACAAGCTCATGCAGTATTATCGCGGGCATTTTCTCGTCAACGAATCCGCCACCTGGGCATCACTGCAACGCGACAGGCTGCGCCAGCGTTTTGTTCGCCATGTCGCAGCCTTGGTCCGGTTCATTGAGCCGGAAAACAGCCTCGCCGCCACCCGCTGCTATCAGCGGGTACTGGAACTCGATCCGCTGGCGGAAACCGCCTACCAGGGCCTGATCCGCTGTTACCTGTCACAGGGCCTGCGCCTGGAAGCCCAGGCCTGCTATGACAGCTGCGCGGAAATGCTGGCCACCCATGGCGGGCATTTACCTTCGCCCGCCACCGCAGACCTGCTGAAATCCTGATTATCAGCAGGCGCACCCTGTTTGTTACCTGTTTGTTACCTGTGTTCTTGTAGGATTAAACTGATGCTACGAGTCTGAAAGGAATACATTCCGTAGTTAATAACAATAATTAATAGTGAGTGAATGAAATGAGACCTTTATTATTTGTATCGGGCTTTGTCATGTTGTTGGCCGTGTTTTCAAATGCCAATGCAATCATTATCACCGGTGCCGTAACCTCAGGCACAGGGTCATTTGTTGAGCTAACCCCAGGATTCACAGATTCAGATCCTGACAATACAGTTGGAAATAATAACTTCCAGAACACGAACCTTTACGCGTTTAACGAGGATCAGAATACCGCGATTTTGAATAATCCGCTCAACGTGGATGTTTTAGCCAGTACGGGATTAGCGGGTACCTTGGCTGTAGGCACTATTGTTGCGAGTCAGTACGTGTTTTTTGATCCGGAGTTCGCTGTTCGTCAAACCGGTTGGGTTGAATTTGATGCAGATATTCTCGCCCTCATTACAAGCGCCGCCAACCTTGATGCCAGTGACTATCTTGCCAACACAGGCGTTAATTATTTGAGTTCCGCATTGCGTGGGCTGGAGGGTAATGACTCTGTCAGTATTGATGCGTTGAATCCCAAGCGGGTAAATGTGGACTGGCGGGCGGGTTCACCGGGTGACTATATACGTGTCTTGACTGCCTACTCCCCAGGTGCTGGAACGCCAACACAGGTTCCCGAACCGGGCACTTTCTTATTGATGGCGGCAGGTCTAGTAGGGGTGGTCGGCCTCAAGCGGCGGCGTATTCGGCAGAGATAGTTTCCCCCATTGGTGGTAAAAATGGGGGGCGGTTTTTGTCAGAATTAGAGGCGCTGAAGTGACAATGCACAACATTTGACTTGAGCACCTTTTAATTCTATCGCAAACGGGCATTACCATTGATGCCGTTCAGCTCAACAGCGGTGAGTGGGTCGTGCTATCGAAATAGGTGCTCCCAGAATGGCATCGTTAATATGCCTGGTATCAGATCGCAAGGTGCAGCAAAATGATAAATATACATCGAATTTATACCTTCTTATTATTTACCCTATTGAGTCCTTCACTGATTGCTGCGCCCGCCGGGGTTAATTGGCAATGGGAAAATCCCAAGCCACAAGGCAATGGTCTTAACTCTATTGCCAGCAATGCGGATGGCTCAAAAATGATTGCGGTTGGTGCGCTGGGGACTATTTTAACCAGCAGCGATAGTGGAGCTAACTGGGTAGTGCAGGCCTCGGGTACAAGAGAAACTTTAAAAAAAGTACTAATGGCTTCTAATACTGGTATTGTTTACGCCGTGGGTGATCGCGGAACCATAATATCTAGCCCAAGTAGCTCATTTACATCTTGGTCGGTGAATGAAAGTAATGTAAGTGATAATCTTAAAGGGATTAGCTGGAATGAATCTTTAACAGACAGTGTATTTGTTGCTGTGGGTGGCTTTAAGGGCGTCATACTGACCAATGATGGCACAAGCAATAGTTGGACAGCGCAAACAGTACCTGATGGCGCAGGTCGATTAATGTCGGTTGCCTGGAGCCCGGTGTTAAAATTATTTGCGGCAGTGTCTTTATCTAAAAAGGTGATTACCAGTCCAGATGGCGTTGATTGGACATTACAGGACTACACAGCTAGTAGCGGATTCAGAGATGTTATCTGGGATAGCAGTGCCCGCCAGTTTGTTGCTGTGGGACTTTCCGGCATAGTGGCTACCAGCTCAAATGGGACTGACTGGGCCGAACAGGAACTGGGGGCAACGAATTTGCTGTTCAGCATTACTCAGTTGGGTTCAGATCTAGTTATTGCAGGTGGTGGTCATGTCTTTATAAGTCGTGATGGGGGTATAGATTGGGAGGCGATTGTCTTACCTTTTACTGGTGTCTATGATGTTTTGGGTAATGGGGCCAATCTGTTGGCTGTTACTAATGGTGGAATATTAACATCCAGTGCCGATAGTGGTGTTAACTGGACGGACATACTGCCTGTCACTCGCTTAAGTAATCGTCCACTGACCGATATTGTCTGGAATGGTACGCGTTTTGTCGTGGCAAGCAATTCGGGGTATACCCTGAGCAGCACAGACGGCAGTAATTGGCAGAAAAATGATTCACCAGCACCAAGACAAATAACGTGGGACGGTAGCCGTTTTGTCGGTGTTACTGGTCCGAGTGTATTTTTTAGTGACGATGGTTTGAGCTGGACAAAGGAAACTATTGTTCCCACAAATGGTAATGCCAGCAGTGTTGTTTATGGTATCAGTTGGAATGGAACGAACTATATTGTCGTGGGTGCTTCAGGCTATATTATTACTAGCCCGGATGCCGCTGGGAATAACTGGACGATTCAAGCATCAGATACCACTGAAAATTTACACTCCATCAACAGTGATGGTCCAGTAGATATTGCCGTGGGTAATGGTGGCACAATGCTGATTAGCTCGGATTCGGGGGTGAGTTGGGATGCCATAAGTTTGCCGATGGGAGGAGCTTATTTTTCAGCGCTTGCCTGGTCGGGGTCTGCTTATGTGGCAGTAGGTCAGTATGGTTCTATCTTTCTCAGTAGCGATAGTGGTGAAAGCTGGACACAGCAAGATGCGCCAGGAAATAATAACTTGGAGTCGGCATACTGGGATGGTACACAGTTTATTATTTCCGGTTCTGTAGGCCGAACGTTTACCAGTGCCAATGGCCGCGATTGGGTGGAGCAAAATAATGTAACAACATCGAGATTAAATGCCATAACGGGAGATGGTAATCGTATTGTTGCGGTTGGTCTTAATGGCACTATTGTCAGCAGCAGCCCCAGTTATACCATTGGTGGTAGTGTCACGGGGTTAAATGGCTCTCTCGTTTTGCAGAATAATGATGGCAATAATTTGCTGGTATCAGCCGATGGCAGTTTTCGTTTTTCAACAGCATTAGGTGATACCGATAGTTATTCCGTCAGTGTGTTTTCCCAACCGTCAACACAATTATGTGAAGTCACAAATGCTACCGGCACGGTGAATAGTAACGATGTGACAGATGTTTCGGTGAGCTGCGCTGATATACCCAGCTATACCGTTGGCGGCAGTGTCACGGGCTTGAGCGGTGAATTGGTCTTACAGAATAATGCCGGTAATAATCTGGTGGTAAGTGCGAATGGAACGTTCAATTTCACCAATAGCTTAATAAGCGGCAGCGATTATGTCGTCACCATTGTCGCTGCCCCTGCAACCCAAACATGCGTTTTGAGTAATGCAAGCGGTAGTGTAACCGAAGCGGATGTGACGGATGTCGCTGTGGCCTGTACGGACAATGCAGCAACCACTCCGCCCGCCGCAGAAAAACCACCTGGCGGTGATACTGCACTTGAAAAGAAACCATCTAAAAGCAGTGGTGGTGCATTTGATGTGTATTGGTTGCTGGCAATGTTGTGCGGCTTGGTGTTTTGCCGTCGCCCCGCGTGAGTAGCGATGAAATCTGTAAAACTAAAGCCAGGGTGGATCAGAAGTGGATCCACCCGTTACATTGTGTGGAGAGCCTGCTAAGTTTGTTCGTTATTGGGTTCGGCTGCCCACATGCCAAAGCATCCCTTAACACCTTCGTAAGTGCCGAATCCGACGATTATACCCTCAGTATTATAACTAAATGCACCGATAAAGCCGGCAATAATAGTATTATCATCGGTGGCAAATGTACCTCGTTGAACAGTCAATTGTTGGTACGATGTTCCGTCCTCATCAGAGAGTATGTTCTCGGCTCTAAGCTGACTACTAACTGTGTAAGTTGAGCCATCATTAATATCGGTTACACTGCCGCTCAGTTGGGCGCCGCTTAAGGAAATGGTGCCGGAGGCTCCTCTTGCACAAGCATCGCCGTTCTCATCAGTATTGGATAGTGGACCATAGGAAAAGTTGTACACACCGTTAAACTCAGTTGACGCTATTGGTTGGGTATCATCGGCTTCTTCACTGAGCTGGTTATCTGCGTTTTCTTCAACATTTGCTTGTTCATTACATGCTGTCAGAGCCAAAGACAGCGGTATTAAAAACAGTATGTTCTTGAGATTCGGCATTCCGATGTTCCAGCGTTGAATTCTGACATGAAAAATTGAGCATCTTACTTAGCCATCATAATCTGTTTTATGCTTTTTTTCTAGACGACACAGATGAAAAGCGACGAATATTTTTCTGCTCGTGTGGGTATTGCCTGTTCAGGAATACGCTGTTTTATTTGGGTTTCAATAATGGGAAAGTGGAGTTCAGGCATTGCCGGGCGGTAAGGGGGTTGTGGGGGATGTAAACAATTCGGTGGAATTGCCAGTGTTGAATTTACCTCGGTTCATGATGCGTACCTTACTAAGGAATGCGCCCTGTTTCTGATCTTGGTTTCCTTTAATTGGCTCGGGGTACTCTTGCTCTTATAGTGTAGGGCATTGATTAATAAAGCGTTGAATCCGTTCGCCGGGTCTTATAGATTTTAGGATAAACTTCTGGTGACGATGTTACATATTTGAAATATGCTATTATTTCCCGATTTAGTCTAATTTACCGAAAATTGAGTGAAAAAGACCTTGTATAGCGGGGCGGCAATAATTAACGACGAAAAATGGATGCGGCGGGCGTTACAGCTGGCAAAGCTTGCCGAGCTAACGAGTGAAGTGCCAGTGGGTGCCTTGATTGTCAAAGGTGAATCCCTTATAGGTGAAGGCTTTAATTCACCCATCAAAAACCATGATCCGACGGCCCATGCAGAAATTGTGGCGTTGCGTCAGGCTGCTATCCGTATTTCGAATTATCGTATCACCGGGGATACCACGTTATACGTCACACTTGAACCCTGCACCATGTGCGCGGGGGCGATTGTGCATGCGCGAATTAACCGCGTTGTGTTTGCGGCCCATGACCTGAAAACCGGCGCGGCAGGCAGTGTGTTTTCCTTGCTGGAAAATGACAAAAATAATCATCATTTAACGGTAACAGGTGGTGTTCTGGAGGCCGAAGCATCTGAGATGATTCGGCAATTTTTTCGCCGCAGGCGACAGGCAAAAGCAAATGCAAAAAATGACTGATATTTGTTTTCAGCCTGTCGGTGTTATTCAATCCTGTTTTAAGCAAAAGTTTGCAATTCCCCGTCAACCGGGTTTGGTGCCCCAAGCATGCGCCACTATCAAACTGTCGAAGGTATATGCTGCTACGGAAATTGTCAGGGGACTTGAAAATTATTCTCATATTTGGGTTATTTTTGTGTTCCACAAAAGCCGGATGTCAAAAAATAAAAATACGGTTCGCCCACCGCGTCTCGGTGGTGATAAGCGCATGGGGGTGTTTGCCACTCGATCCAACTATCGGCCGAATCCCATTGGTCAATCTGTGGTTAAGCTGGAGGGAGTGAAGAATGAAAATCATCAGACATTCATTTATGTGAGTGGTGGGGACTTTCTTGATGGTTCGCCGGTGTTGGATATAAAACCTTATATTCCTTACGTGGATGCCATCCCTTCGGCGACAGCGGGTTTCGCCGCGCAAGCACCTGAAAAACAGTTTTGCGTCACTATGTCTTCTGCGGTACGCGCCCAAATTCGTCAGGCTGAAAACAGCACAGGCGTTGATGTGTTGAGACTTGTTGAAAACTTACTTGCGTATGATCCACGCCCAAGGCATGTTCAGCCGGATAGCATTCTGGTAACTCGCATTTTTGACTATGACTTAAAATGGCAAATCAATAATAATGTTGTTAGTGTTCTCTCCCTGGAGCCAGCAAGCTGACATTTGAAAGCCTATCCTTGTGATTTTTATTGGTTTTATTATGGCTATGCCTTTAACCCGAATAATTCACCCGGCCACTAAAAAACAAGGTTACGTTGATATTGGCAGATATTATTGGAATATTAGTAAAGTGCAAAATGTAACCGGCCATTTGGCTAAGTCCGCCCTCACACCGAGCGTTGTCCAGAGCCGATATTTCCTTAATCATCAATAGATTAGGCTATTAACTTAATCGCAAATTCGCCTCTGAACAACAATTTCGGCGCGATCATTGGACTTCCTGGTGAAATAATCGGGTTAATTTTTTTCTAAAAAAAACTTGCATACTGTCCTGTTGCTGTATATATTATCAGTACTGGCTGTATTAACAGCATTGATCCGGGTAAACAATAAACAATGGGTAGGCAAGAAGAGATAGGGAGTTCTTATGCGGGATAAGTTAACAGCACGTCAGGCTGAAATACTGGATCTTATTGTTTCCAACGTAAAGGAAACCGGCTTTCCCCCAACCCGGGCAGAAATTGCACAGTCTTTCGGCTTTCGCTCTGCTAATGCAGCAGAAGACCATTTGAGAGCTCTCGAGCGAAAAGGTTATATCCTCATTATGCCAGGTTCATCACGTGGCATACAGGTTGTCGATATGATTGAGGATCAAGGTATTCCTGTTGTGGGCCGGGTGGCTGCCGGTGAACCCATTCTTGCCGAGGAATGCATAGAAGATCATATGAAAATTGATCCTGACACTTTTCATCCCCGTGCCGATTATTTTTTACGTGTCAGTGGTGAAAGCATGAAAGATGCTGGTATTCTTGATAACGATTTACTGGCTGTGCATGTCACTACCGATGTAAGAAAAGGGCAAATCGTGGTTGCTCGTTTAACAGATGAAGTCACGGTAAAGCGTTTTGAAAAGAAAAAAAATACCGTTTATTTGCATCCTGAAAACCCGGATTTTCAAACAATCGTTGTTGATTTAGCTGAGGATCCGCTCGAAATTGAAGGTGTTGCTGTTGGTGTGTTAAGGAACGGAGGTGAATTATGAGTTGGGATTTGTATGCAGACCGAAGGCGTTCAGGTCGCAAATTTGATAATAACCGCTTATCCCGAGGATTGTCCGAGAGAAAACATGCGGGCGCATTTGCTGAGCGTAATCAATTGCAAGGTAATCAATTGCAAGGAGAAGGGCAGTTATCGTTTGATTTTAATTTTAGTGCGGTGAGTAATAAAGCAAAAACGCTTTCGAATGCAGCCGAGGTCTCTAAAAGCAGGCATTCCGTTGATAGTGTTTTACCTTACAGTGCTTGGCCTATCGGTGAGTTGAGTGAGATAAGGGCAAGAACTGATAACAATATTTTTCATTTAATTTTGCCTTTGCTATCCAAATTGAATCAAGAAAATCGTTGGATTACGTTAATTTCGCCTCCCGCTGATATTGATACAAAATTATTTGCTTATCATGGTATTGATGTTTCTCGGGTGCTGTTGATTCACCCCAAAGGAACGGTGGATGATACGGTAACAATGAATAAAGCATTGAAAAATGGCACGAGTGGTATCGTTATTCTGTGGACAGAGAATTTGCCGATGCGTTTTGTCGCACAATGGCGAAAATCAGTAAAACAGGGAAATTGCCGTGGCATTATTGTGAATCATGATGTTGCCGAGCATTATTCACCTTCCATTGCATTGGCGCTTGATGTCCAGTCTTCAGATAAGGCTATTACTATTATTTCAACGCAAAGGTTTGGGCAAAAGATCAATTACCGGGCAAAGCGGTCTTTCCCTGTTATCAACCTTGATACCTATTCTTCATATACACATTTTTCATTGCTAAATTGATTTTGAGTATTATTCGGAATCAATATTGAACCACCTCAGTTTGTTCGGTTTGATTCACATACTCTTTGATGACAAGGCTTAATGACTTTTTCGTTTCATTGTGATTGAGGAGTGCTTCTTCTTTTAGTGAGTCGATGATGAGTTTTGCGCATTCTTGTTTGCTGGGTGGAGTCGTTGTTTTTGTTTGTTTAAACTGGAGATATTTTTGCGCTGCTGAGGCTATGATGCTTGTAGGTGTCTGGTTTTGCAGGCAAGTGTTGTGAAGTTTTTCAAACAGTGTTTTTTCTTGCATGTTTAAGGCAGTGTGCTCGGTGTTCATTTCGGGCTTTAGTTGAACTTGATGATGTTGATTTGCCAGATCGACAACCATCTCATATATCATTGTGTAGTTCAGTGAGACTCCCATGGATTCCGCTTGATTTTGAATTTTTTTGGCTATACTGCATGCCTGTTTTATGTTGCGTGCTGCGGCATTGACAAAATAAAATGGGTAGGGCGAAAACTGGTTGCTTGTTGCATGCAGTAAATTATTGAGTAATTGTGCTGTCTCGCTTAGTTCAATTGACTCGGTGTGTGACGGTGTTTTTTTCCTGTGCTTTTCTTGCTTGGCTTCATTATCTTCTTTGTGTCTTTTTTTTACGGATTGTACCGCCATGCTGCTTTTTTGTGTGAGCGTCGGGTCGATTTTCATCAGACTGCTCCTTTAGGTCATGGTTTTGTTGTTAACAATGTAAACGAATTCGCCTTAACGTAAGTAATAGTAGTTGATAGTTTTTTATATTCAACCCACAGCTAAACGTGACGATTGGCTTAACCAATAATCTAAGAACTCCGCAAACGATCTGCTTGTAAAGAAGTATGTCAGGGGAGAGAATTTTCAACTAAACAGGGGGATATTGCTTGACGCGGATCAGTTGTCTGTATTTTCTTTCATTTGGGCAAGCAAAGCGGTAATTTGCGGGTCAAAAGAGACAATGGCTTCACCGGTGTCTGGATTTGCAAGCATATCAGCAATGGTATACTGGCTAAGTACTTTAAGGAACTCATTCAGTGCCGAGCCTAAAATACCTTTTAGTTTGCACAGAGACTCTACGGAGCAAGGCGTTGTTTCTTCGTTAAAACAATCAACGATATGAAAATTTGGTTCTGTATCTTGAACTATCTTGGCAATATTAATGTTTTTTGGTTCATGGGCGAGGACCAAGCCGCCGCCTTTGCCTCGAGTCGAATTTATGTAACCTTTTTGTGAAAGATTGTGTACGACTTTTACTAGGTGATTGCGTGATATCTGGTAGAAGTCAGAAATCTCGGAAATGGTAGATGTCCGTTCCCGGTTAAGGCTGAGATATATTAATACGCGTAGTGAATAATCCGTGTATAGCGTTAGCTGCATAATAGTCTACCTTATGATACGTTGATATCTTGTTGCACGCTTTAACTTGCCTTAATAACCATCAGTTCAATAAATGGTTTTATTGGGCTTTACCGTCGTTTTGTTTTTTTTATGAGACATTCAAAATGTCTACCTACCAGGTAACGTTAATTCTCTGGATTGCCATTTCTCGCCAACTTCGTAGTGCTAAAAAATTACCATAGCTGGTGCTAAAAGTCTAATATTCATTGAATATGATTATAGTTATCATAAGTAAAGTTTATCTATGGGTAAATATTTTGGCATATAAAGTGTATTTTGAATCTACTTTATATGAGGTGCAGCTGATGGCTAAGTTAATTAATGTTTCCTTTGGGTAAACTTAATGGCAGGTTATGCCGACAGATAAATTCCAGTTTTTATTTAATGAACCAATCGTAAGGAGAAAGGGTATGAGTGAAGCGCTATTTGAAAAAATAGGTGGTGAAGCAGCTGTTAACGCAGCGGTTGATATTTTTTATCGAAAAGTATTGGCTGACGACAGAATAAATCGCTTTTTTGAGGGCGTAGACATGGACGCGCAAGCGGCAAAGCAAAAAGCATTTTTGACTATGGCTTTCGGCGGACCTAATAATTATACTGGTAAGGACATGAGAGAAGGGCATGCACATTTGGTGAAAGACGGTTTGAATGATTCTCATTTTGATGCGGTTGTTGAAAACTTGGGGGCGACATTGAAAGAATTGGGCGTTGCCGATGATCTGATTGTCCAGGTTGCAGCCGTTGCTGAAACGACTCGAAATGATGTATTAGGTAAGTAAACGCTAAGACGAACGATTTAACGCAAGAGGAGGCATTGTGCCAATAATCGAATTTGAAGAAAACCGCTACGATTGTAATCCGGGTGAAACATTGCTTGAATGCCTGGATCGGTACAACTGTCCTCCTCCTTCATCTTGCCAAAGTGGTTTGTGTCATACTTGCTTGATGCGTTGTCTTGAAGGTACGCCACCGCCATCTTCGCAAAATGGATTGAAGCCGGGGTTGGTAAAACAAGGGTATTTTTTACCTTGTGTTTGTTATCCCGAAGGGGATATGAAAATTGCCTTGCCGGATGCGTCTGCTGTACCACATGCTCGAGCCAAGTTGATATCAAAGACACTATTGACACCGTCAATTGCCCGACTTCGCTTTGAGGTTGACGAGGATTTTTCTTATATCCCCGGTCAATTCACCAATATTTTCAAGGATGAGCAAGTTACGCGTACCTATTCTATCGCAAGTGTGCCGGCAATAGATGGAAACGTCCTTGAGTTTCATATAGAAAAAATACCCGGTGGGCAGGTCTCACAATGGGTGTTTGATACCTTGAGTGAAGGTGATGAGCTGCAAATTAGTGAAGCCTTGGGAGAGTGTTTTTATCAGGCTGATCAATCAGAACGCTCACTGTTATTAATTGCGACCGGTTCCGGTTTTGCACCGATATATGGCATTGTCCGTGATGCGATCAATCAAGCGCATCAGGGGGATATTCATGTTTATCATGGCGCAGGTTTGCCAGAAAAACTCTATCTGGTTGAAGAAATGAGAGCTTTGGCTGAAAAACAGGCCAATGTTTTTTATCATCCGTGTTTGTCTCGAAATGCTATAGATGGCTTGGAAGCTGGGCGTGCCAATGAGCTGGCGTTAGCACAGCATGAAGACTTGAAAGGCTGGACTGTTTATTTGTGTGGACATCCCGAAATGGTAAAGGCCACTAAAAAGAAGGTGTTTCTTGCCGGTGTTTCTATGCATGATATTCACTCTGACCCTTTTGAATTTTCAAAGTAACAGTTTTTGGGGTGAATGTTTTAATTACCTCAGGTCCTGGTTTGTTAAGACGTCTGCATGCCGAAGTCCGCTTATCGTGTACCTGCTGAGATGCGGGAAACAAGTCTGCTGGTTAAAAAAAGCCGGTTTATTGCTTGCGCAAAGATGGTTGCTTGCCGTGACGATGCAAAATCTTTTTTGTTGTCAAAAAAACAAGAGTATCCGGATGCGAGGCATCATTGCTGGGCGTATGTTATTGGTGATCCGCTATCGGTAAGCAATGTTGCTGTGAGTGATGATGGTGAACCTGGTGGTACTGCCGGCAAACCTATTTTAAATGTGATTCAACATAAAAAAATTGGCGATGTGATGGTGTTGGTTACGCGCTACTTTGGTGGTGTCAAACTGGGCACTGGTGGTTTGACTCGCGCCTATTCCACTGTGACCGAAACCTTGCTATCACAGTTAAAGCTTCGGCAGCGTGTTTTTCTGGTTGAGGCTTCTATCTTTTGTGATTTTTCAAAAGAACAAATGCTGCGTCATTGGGCGGGGAAGAACGGCGCAATTTTATCGCAAACTAATTACAATTATCAGGTGGAGTTAACGCTGCAGTTGCCAAGTGAAAATATTCCTGCCTTGAAGGCATTTTGTTTGGCAAATGCGCTGGTGCTGAACTTGTCGCAATAACGCCATCGTTGCTATTGCTTGATTGATCTCAATTGTTGAAGTAGTGCTAATTGTACGCTTTGGTAATCTCTTGTTTTTCTGATGACATGGAAGCATTTGTTCGCTTCCGGGTAAATGCGTTTCAGCATGACTAGCCATTGCTTGGTTCTGCTTACGATGTATTTTGTTTTGACATCTTTTGTCATTGCATTTGACATCTCGATTAACAGTATAAGCACTTCTCGCCATTTTAGACTTTGTATGTTTTCGTTGTTGTGGTAGGCGCGAATTTGTCTGGCAAGGTCGGGCCTGGCAACTGCGCCGCGGCCAATCATGATATTTTCACAGCCACTGATATCAATGCAGCGCTTGTAATTATCGATACTATTGATGTCGCCGTTGGCAATCACTGGAATTGTTAACGCATTATTGATTTTTGCCAGCCATTCCCAACGTACAGGGGATTTGTATCCGTCAGCTTTTGTTCTTGCGTGAACGGTAACATAGCTGGCACCCGCCGCTTCTACGGCGTGAGCATTGTCAAGTGCGAGATCAGTGTTGTTGAATCCCAGCCTGATTTTGGCAGATACCGGAATAGTGGTATCTACAGCTTTTCTTACAGAAGAAATAATATTGAATAAACGTTGAGGGTCTTGCAGCAAATAAGAGCCGCCGCTGCGTTTATTAACGCATTTTGCCGGGCAGCCAAAATTGAGATCAATGCCAGGTGCCCCCAGTTCTGTTGCTCGAACAGCATTGGCTGCCATCGCCTCGGGATCTGAGCCGAGTAGCTGAACAATGACCGGGGTTCCTGCTGCGGTTTTTCCCTTGTTATTCAGTTCGGTACAAAAGCGCTTGAATACTTTTGGTGGTAATTCTTGGTCTACGATGCGAACAAATTCGGTAACGCACAGGTCAAAACCGCCTATTTTGGTTAGTATGTCTCTAAGGTAACTGTCAACTACGCCTTCCATGGGGGCGAGCATGATTTTCATGGTATTTGCTTGCTCATAATGTAAGGGGGTGATTATAGCGTAAAATCTTTGGTGACGCGCTGGTGATGGCATCGTGTTTAAATGTTAAAATGCGAATTCAGAATAATAAATTACCCTGACGGAGGGAAAAGTGTCTCAAGATAAATCACAGCTGACGGAAGGTCAGGAAATTTTCCTGAAATTGAAAAAACGTTTAAATGAAAATCCCGCCGATTTTGAGGCGGCCAGTATGTTGGGTAATATTTGTTATGATAATCAAGAGCCTGCGCAAGCAATTGTTTATTATCGTATTGCCCTGGATATTAAGCCAAAGTCACCTGCTGTTCGCACTGACATGGGGACTATGTATTGGCAGATGGATAATGTGGCCCATGCAGAACAGGCTTTTCGCCAGGTGATTAATGAAACCCCCGGGTTTGGTAATGCGTATTTAAACCTGGGTTTTCTGTTGATGCATGCAAAACAAGAAGTCAAAGAAGCCAGGGTTGTCTGGACAGACTTGATTACCGGCTGGCCTCAAGATGCAGCAGCACCTAAAATACGTGACTTGCTAGTGGAAACGATGAATTAAGTATTTGTTCGGCCTTTCTTAAAGCTTGAGCGAAAGGCTGTAAAGTAATAGTAAGTTTGAAATAAGCAAGATAACGCTTAGCCCTTTCCAGAAAGCGACGGGGTTTTTTTCCAAAATTGATTGCCCACCAAATTTGGCCAGTTGTGGATTGGGTTTAGTTAGGTCGAAAAGAAATTCGGAGAGGGTTTGGTAGCGTCGGCCTGGATCCAGTAAAACCCCTTTTTGTAGCGCAGCATCTACCCAGTTCGGAATGCTTTTGTTTGATTGTCTGGCTGATTGATAACGCACACGTTTTAGTTTTTTTTCGCTTAAAGGCTCTCCGTAGGGAAGTTTTCCGCAGAGCATTTCATACGTGATTGCGGCAACGGAATAAATGTCTGATTGATGGGAGCCTGATTCACCTTGAAAATATTCGGGCGCTGCATAGTCGTAGGTGCCGAGCAGTTGATTGCGTTCGATTGGTTTGTTGATCTCTTGTATGCCGGCAATTTTGGTTGAGCCAAAGTCAACTATTTTTACCGTGCCCTGGGAATCAATCATAATGTTTTCGGGTTTCAGATCCTGGTGAACCATTTCTTGTCGTTGAAATGCACGAACGCCGGTAATGATTTGTTTTAATATGGTACGAACATCCGCAATATTGGGGTTTGGGTTGTCGGTCATCCACTCTCTTAAGGTGATTCCATCAATAAATTCCGTGACATAATAGAGAAACTTTCGTTGTCGATTTGATTTTACTATTTTTAATACATTGGGGCTATTTATGCGACTCCCAGCCCACTCTTCATTCAAAAAACCTTCAATGTAAACTGGATCGTCTTCAAAGTTGACGGAAGGCGTTTTAATTACCACTTTTTGCTTGGTTTCAATATCAATAGCGATATAGACTTGAGAGCGGGTGCTTGCGTGAATTTCCCGAAGGATTTTGTAGCCATCCAATATCATGTCCGGTTCCAGCGCAGGTGGGAACGGGAGTTCGATAAGCTGCCGATAAAACTCTTCCTCATTTAAATCAGGTAAATTCTCAATGCGACAAAGTTGGCAGGTGACGTTGTCATCGCTTCCGTTTTCCAGGGCGCGTTTGATAATTTCTTTTGTCGCACGTTCGGGGTTTTGTATGTGCTCGTTTATCAGGTCTAGCAAATCCTGAGTGCGAATAAATTCGTGTACACCATCTGTTGAAAGAAAAAAAATATCATTTTCTTGTAAATCTACACTTCGGTAATCGATTTCGACATTGATATCAGCACCCATGGCCCGACTTAAAAACGATTTTTGTTCTCCTGCCCAACGATGGTGGTCTCGGGTCAAACGTTCAAATTCGCCATTGCGCAATCGGTAAATTCGTGAATCACCAACGTGAAACAAGTGGGCGGTGGTTGATTTGATGATAACCGCGCTTAACGTTGTCAGCATGCCGTGCTTGGAGTGATGAACGTTTTGTCCCTGACCATATAACCAGCGGTTAATGGCGCCAAGTACCTTTTGGCAAGATGTTCTTACTGTCCATGCTTCAGATGTACTGTAATAATCACCGATTAAACCACGAATACAGGCCTCACTTGCTTCTTTTCCTGCGAGGCTGCTGCTAACGCCATCGGCAATTGCGATAACAATGCCTTTTGATGTGAGTAGCGGTTCATTGGGAACGCGAATTGCGCATGAGTCTTCATTATTTGCTTTTAGGCCTTTTTCACTATACTGACCGGCAACGATTGAGAGTTTTGATGGCATGTGTTTCACCTGAAATTATATTGTTTTTTATCTTCGCCGAAGTACTAGTAAAACGGTGGCCAATATTTATTTTACATCGATCATTTGCACGGTGCCATCAGGTAGTGTTTCTGCCATTTGGCCTTTGGGTTCTTCCAAAAAGATTAAAATAATCGTGAAAACAATGCCGGATACAATACCAATAAACAGAAAAAACTGGTCATAACTAACCAGAGAGTTAACCGTTAGAAATATGACGGCACCAACATTGCCAAAAGCGCCAACCATACCGGCTATTTGGCCGGTCATGCGTCGTTGAACCAGGGGTACCATGGCATATACTGCGCCTGAACCGGCTTTTGAAAAAATGCCGGCTATTATGGTGATACTAACAACGACAGCTACCGACCATTCCTGATTAACAAAGCCCAAGGCAATAAAGCTTGCAGTGATGCCGGCGAATACAATTATGAGTGTCAGTTTGCGACCAATTTTGTCACTGATCCAGCCGCCACCGGGACGAGCAAATAAATTAATAAAAGGGTATGTGCCGGCAAGCAGTGCGGCCGTTACTTTGGGAATATCAAACCAGGTAACGTAGAACATGGCCAATATGGAAACAATCGCTAGCTCTGTTCCGAATGTGACCAGATAAGCCCAGTCAAGGATGGCAACCTGCTTGAATTTATAGCGATGCAAGGCGGGAACGGGTTTCTTTAAAATATGTCCGTTTACATGCCATATTTTCCACGCTTGAGTGAGGTAAATGCCGGCAAGCGTGGCGTAAATCATGTAAGCGGTTGCATTGCCGATCAGCCCCATTTGTGCTGGTGAAAGTTTCCAGGTCAAAATGGCCAAGGCTAAAAATAACGGAATGTTCATCAGAATATACAGGATTAAATCCCCGACACTGGTGACTTCCATTGCGCCCATTTTTTTGGGCTTAAAATAGGTGGAGCCTTTGGGGGTATCCCTTACCAAAAAGTAATAAACTACGCCGTAGGTCATTGCAAAAATACTGGCGAATGTGAGCGCATAACGCCAGCCGTCAGCGTCACCTACGTTTACCGCGATCAAGGGCAGTAAAAAAGCAGCCCCGGCTGAGCCAAAATTCCCCCAACCGCCATAAATACCTTGCGCGATACCCGTTTGTTTTGCCGGAAACCATTCGCCAATCATGCGTATGCCAACAACAAAACCGGCACCAATAAAACCGGAGAGGAATCGCAGTAACGCCAGTTGTTCGTAGCTGTCACTCCAAGCAAAAGCGATACTGATAAGGCCGCCCAATAGCAATATGCCGGTGTACATGATGCGTGGGCCAAGTTTGTCGACCAGCATGCCTACGATGATTCTGGCAGGTATGGTCATGGCAACGTTGAGGATTAACAGTACTTTGGCTTGCTGATCGGTAAGTTGAAGTGTTTCTTGAATAAAGGGCATTATTGGCCCTAAACCTAACCAGACCACAAAGGTCATGAAAAATGCAAACCAGGTATAATGCAAAATACGGATATTTGCGTTACCCAAACTAAAGACATTAAATTTGTCTGGCATGAGTGGTGCCTCTGTTAAATAAGTAATTCTCTAATTAAAGCATTTATCGAGCCAACTTCATATATCATTGTTATTTAAAGGTTTTTTGTTTTATTTGACTGCTTTTGGGGAGGTCGGGTGCGCTATTGTGGTGCAAGACGAAGCTGCTTTCTCGGTCAGGCAAAAGCGTTTTCTGTACATCTCGATTCACTTAGCCTAAACCTAAGCAAAGCCGGTCGCTGACTTTTCCCTATTGTTTGGCAATGTCGAACTGAGCATGGTGCTGGTTTAAATGCACTGCTATGGTGCGAAAATCCGGCTGTGAATCAAGGTCGGCTTTATTATTGAGACTTGTGTTTTTCAGTAGAATTGCTGTTAGTCCTTTAATATCAATATCTTGCAAAATAGTTTGGTGGTGATGAGTTAGTTGGCTTGTTAAGTGCAGTAGGTATTTGCAGTGAGTGCGCGTTAAGTGCGTCAAATTTTTTCACATTGAGGTAATTATGAAAGAAAAACTGGTTTTAATAGGTAACGGCATGGCTGGCATGCGTACTATTGAAGAATTATTGAAATTGGATGATGAAATGTATGACATCACCGTTTTCGGTACTGAGCCATACGGTAACTATAATCGGATTTTGCTTTCGCCTGTATTGGCGGGTGAAAAAACCATTGATGACATCATGTTAAATGATGAGCAGTGGTATATAGATAACAACGTTACGTTACATAAAAACAAGACTATTGTGAATGTTGATCGTAAAAAACAGCGGGTTATTGCTGATGATGGTACAGAAGAACCGTACGATCGATTGTTGCTGGCAACGGGGTCAAACCCATTTATTATTCCGGTTCCAGGTCATGATTTACCTGGCGTTATTTCTTTTCGGGATATTCACGATGTTGACCTCATGCTTGAGGCTGCTGAAAAGTATAAACATGCTGTTGTTATCGGTGGTGGTTTATTGGGGCTGGAGGCCGCCAACGGTTTAATGCTTCAAGGCATGAATGTCACGGTCGTGCATTTGGGTGATGTCTTGATGGAGCGCCAAATGGACGCAGTCGCAGGTGGTATGTTGAAACAATCACTGGAAGAACGTGGCCTAAATTTTCTCATGAACACATCCACAGAGGCCATTATTGGTGATGATCGTGTCAAGGCTGTTCGCTTTAAGGATGGTTCAGAGATCGTGACTGATCTCGTTGTGATGGCTGTTGGTATTCGCCCGAACATTGAGTTGGCCGAAAAAATTGGCTTGCATTGCGAGCGGGGTGTGGTCGTAAATGACACATTGCAAACATTTGACCCGAAAATTTACGCTGTAGGTGAATGTGTGCAGCATCGTGGAGAAGCTTACGGTTTGGTTGCACCTTTATTCGAGCAGGCAAAAGTCTGTGCCAATCATTTAGCCAAAATGGGCATTGGTTTATACACCGGCTCTGTTACCTCAACAAAACTAAAAGTTACTGGTATTGATCTGTTTTCAGCCGGTGACTTTATCGGCGATGAGACAACTGAAGAAATTGTGATGCAGGATGCCAAGCGTGGCATTTACAAAAAAATCGTTTTAAAAGACGATAAAATTCTTGGTGCGGTTATGTATGGTGACACCGTTGATGGTGCCTGGTATTTCCAGTTAATGCGCGATGGTACGGATACCAGCGATATTCGTGAAGGCTTAATGCTGGGGCAGGCGCATTTGGGTGACTCTGGTCACGGTGGTCATAATGCCGCCGCCGCTATGAGTGATGATATGGAGGTGTGTGGTTGTAATGGTGTAACAAAAGGCTGCATAACCAAGGCAATTGCTGAGAAAGGCTTGTTTACACTGGATGATGTGCGTGCGCATACTAAGGCGTCGGCTTCCTGTGGTTCCTGCACCGGACTGGTTGAGCAGGTTATTGCCTCCACATTGGGCGGGGATTATTCGGTATCAGAGCATGAAAAACCGCTTTGTAAGTGCACAGACATGACCCACGAAGATGTGCAAAAGGCGTTTAAGGCGCAGCATTTGACAAGTGCGCTTTCGGCGATGAAGGCCTTGGATTGGCGCACCGACGATGGTTGTCATGTTTGTCGACCTGCTTTGAATTACTATGCAATTGTTGCATTTCCTGGTGAGGCGCTTGATGATCCGCGTTCACGTTTCATCAATGAACGTGCCCATGCCAATATTCAAAAAGACGGCACCTATTCGGTGGTACCCCGTATGTGGGGTGGGGTAACAAATCCGAGTGAGTTGCGTGCGATTGCGGAAATTGCCGAGAAATATGAAGTGCCAACGGTCAAGGTTACGGGTGGTCAGCGTATTGACTTGCTCGGTGTGAAAAAAGACGATCTTCCCAAAATGTGGAAGGATTTAAATGATGCCGGAATGGTGTCTGGTCATGCCTATGGTAAATCATTGCGAACAGTTAAAACCTGTGTTGGTAAAGAATGGTGCCGTTTTGGTACGCAGGATTCTACCGCAATGGGCATCAAGTTGGAGCAGCGTACCTGGGGTTCGTGGATGCCACATAAATACAAAATTGCAGTATCCGGTTGTCCGCGTAACTGTGCAGAAGCAACCATAAAGGATTTTGGTGTGGTTGCTGTGGATTCCGGTTGGGAATTGCATGTTGGTGGAAACGGCGGCATCAAAGTGCGTGTTACTGACTTGTTGTGCAAAGTTACCAGTGAAGAAGAAGTGATTGAATATTGCCAGGCTTTCACGCAATTGTATCGTGAAGAAGCCTATTATCTTGATCGTACCGCACCGTGGATAGAGCGGGTTGGGTTAAGTTACGTGAAAGAAAAAATTGTTGATAATGCGGAATTGCGGAAAGAATTATCGGATCGGTTTGTTGAGTCGCAAAAACATTTTCAAACAGACCCTTGGGCAGAGCGTGCCACTGGCGGTGTTGAGACTAACGAATTTATTCCATTGAAAAAGATATAGGATTGAGAAATGGCTAATTGGATAGAAATAGGCACAGTTGAAGATATTCCAAAATTGGGTTCGCGTGTTGTTCAAGGTCCGGACGGCGATATTGCCATTTTCCGAAATTCAAAAGATGAAATTTTTGCTTTGAAAGATGCCTGTCCTCACAAACAAGGCCCTTTGTCTCAGGGGATTGTTCATGACAAAACGGTGACATGTCCTTTGCATAACTGGAAAATCGAGTTGGATACGGGGGTAGTAAAAGCCCCTGACGAAGGCTGTGCCGGGCGATACGATATTAAAGTTGAAGCGGATAAAATATTTTTGTCAATTTAGTGGTTTTGTTTGATACAAAAGAGTAGCAGGTTTTTGAAGGCTTTTGTTTGATAAAACAAAGGCCTTCATAGTTTTAATAAAATGATTTCCACGATATATAAATGGTTTTGCGTTATTTAGGTTCACAGCCGAAGTCCTCAAATTGTGAGCAGAATATAGCTTAAGGGAGACACAAATGTTATTTGGTCGAAATAAAAAGAACCCGATTAAACTGCCGGCAATTGCACAAAATGTTGAGAAATGGGTTTATACAACCTGCGGATACTGTTCAACAGGTTGTTCAATTGAAGTAGGCGTTGATAAGGAAGGGCGAGGTGTCACGTCTCGTGGTGTTGGCGGTGCTGATGTGAACCGGGGTAAGCTTTGTTTAAAAGGCATTATGGAACACGAGTTGTTTAGCTCGGCGAATCGCGGCACGCAGCCACTAATGCGAGACCGGCGTATTGATGAATACCAGCCTGTAAGCTGGGACACTGCGCTGGACAAAACTGCCAGTGAAATAAAGCGCATTCAGGCAACTTACGGCCGAGACAGTTTTGCCATTGTGTCTACCGGGCAGATTTTAACGGAAGAATTTTACACGTTGGGCAAACTGGCGCGTGGTGTCATTGGAACGAATAATTATGATGGCAATACCACCTTGTGCATGGCATCAGCAGTATCGGGGTACAAGCGTTCATTCGGTTCGGACGGGCCACCGGGATGTTATGAGGATTTTGAACATACTGACTGCATGATTGCCTGGGGCTCCAATTTACCAGAGCAACACCCAGTTATATATTATCGCCTTAAAGAAGCGCGTGAAAAGCGTAATTTTCCGTTAATTGTGGTCGACCCAAGGGTTACCATGTTGGCGCAAATGGCGGATATGCATTTGCCTATTACGCCTGGAACCGATGTGGTTTTGTTAAATGCGCTGGCCCATGTAATCTTGGCTGAAGGTTTGGAAGATGCAGAATACATTAAAGCCAATTGTTCCGGTTTTGAAGAATATGAAGCGGTTGTCAAGCAGTATGACCCGATAACAGCATCTAAAATTTGCGGCATTGATGAGGATACTATTCGCAATGTTGCCAGACTATATGCAAAGTCAAAAGCTTCAATGTCGATTTGGACGATGGGTATTAATCAAAGTACGCATGGCTCCGATGGTGTTACGGGTATTAACAGTTTGAATTTGATTACAGGTAATATTGGCAAACCTGGTGGTACCAGTTTGTCCATTACTGGTCAATGTAATGCAATGGGTACGCGGGAATGGTCCTCCTGTTCTGGCTTGCCAGGTTATCGCGTTCTGGAAAAAGAAAAAGACAGAGAAGATGTTGCCAAATTTTGGGGGATTGACCCCGCGTTTTTTCCAAAAAAACGTGGCTTGTTTCAAACCGATATTTTTCCGGCGATTGAAACAGGGCAAATTAAAGGTCTTTGGATTATAGGTACAAACCCAATGACATCCATGCCCAATACATCGCGTATTCGCAAAACGCTGGAGCGTTTGGAGTTTCTTGTCGTACAAGACCCGTATTCGGATGTGGAAACCACAGAGTATGCGCATGTATTTTTTCCGGCAGGATTATGGGCTGAGAAAGAAGGCTGTATGACGAATACCGAGCGACGGGTGAATCTGATTCGGAATGTGATGAAGCCCCATGCGGACTCAAAACCGGATTTGTGGATTTTTAATCAAATGGCAAAACGCTTTGAGCAGGGAAATAAAATCAAATTCCCTGAAAAAGCCAGCGAAGTATTCGATGAAATGCGTGAATTGTCTAAAGGGCGTTTTCTCGATATATCAGGCATGTCACATGAAAAAATCGAGGCTTCTCGTGGTATTCAGTGGCCAATGAAGGAGGATGATGAAGCTGGCTCACGTCGTTTGTACGTTGATGGTAAGTTTCAGCACCCTGATGGCAAGGCAAAATTAATTCCATTGCCATTTGTTGACAATAACGAGCGTCCTGATGATTTGTTCCCATTCTGGTTGAACAGTGGCAGAGTAGTTGAGCATTTTCATACGCGAACACGTACCGGCAAAATTGGCAATCTAAATAAGTTTAGTCCCACACCTTACATGGAAATGAATCCTGATGCAGCTAAAGAATTGGGCATTGAGCACATGTCTTATGCTCGCGTGGTATCTCGTCGTGGCGATGCGGTTGTTTTGGTACAAACTACTCAACGCGTGCCGAAAAATATGATTTTTATTCCCTTTCACTTTCATGAATGCGTAAACAGAATTGCACTGGGTTTGCTTGACCCCCATTCGCGTCAACCAGCATTCAAGCAATCTGCTGTACGCATTGAGCGAATAGAGGAACAGGAAGCGGCTGCTGTTATTAACAAGGCGGCAAGAACTTATTAAGTCGAAAGACAGACAGGAATTGATATGTTTAAAGTAAGAAATGACGAACCTGATTATGCTTTTATCCCTGACGCTGAAGTACCCGAAAAAAATCAGTGGGGAAAAAATATTAGTACCGTTGATGAAAATAGTGAACTTGCTGGTAAAAGTTTGCATATTAACGGTGATGACAGTGTTGGTGAAAACCCCAATCGTTACAAACAACACGGCTTTCATTTCAGTGCAGACCATTGTATTGGTTGTCATGCATGTGAGTCAGCGTGTAGCGAAAAAAATGATTTGCCGCCGCACATCAGTTATCGATCCGTAGGTTACTTGGAGGGAGGGAGTTACCCTGCATTCAAGCGATTGAATATATCCATGGCGTGTAATCATTGTGATGATCCCGTTTGCTTAAAGGGCTGTCCTACACGTGCATATACCAAGTATGCGGAATATGGTGCTGTTTTGCAGGATCCTGATATTTGTTTTGGTTGTGGATATTGCACATGGGTTTGCCCTTATAATGCGCCGCAGCTTGACTTGGAAAAAGGTCAGGTTTCAAAATGTAATATGTGTGTTGATCGCCTTGAAGTTGGATTGAAGCCGGCTTGTGCTTCTGCTTGTTTGGGTGGTGCACTGGATTTTGGTATTATTGAGTCTACACCCGAGCACCGGGAGCAGGCAAAAATTAGAATACCGGGATTTCCTGATCCAACGATTACCAACCCTAATATCCGTTTTCAGCAAACCAAAACTTTGCCTAAAGACATGAAGCGAACAGACACCATGCCGTTGCATTACCAGATTGACACGCAAGGCAAGGGTGAATACAAACCGAAAGCGCGTGAGGATATCAATAAGGCGAAGCAATGGAACCTGTCAAAGCTGCGTTCACGTGAAGACCCTTTAGTGGTATTTACGCTGATTACACAGGCAGTGATTGGTGCTTTTTTATTGTTGTTTTTTGGGCCCTCCTTATTTGGCATGGAAACGTTATCAGTAGAAAACAGCCCTGCTACTCGTGGTATGTTACTTTTTGCTATGATTGCGCTTGAGGTTTACGGTTTGTATACATCGACCATGCATTTGGGGAAACCGCACCGCTTTTATCGCGCGTTTAACAACTTAAAATATTCCCCGGTCAGTCGTGAAGTTGCATCGGTTGCCGTTTTCTTTAATGCATTATTAGTATATGCCATACTGGATACCTTTCCAGGGCTGCTTAACTGGTTGTTGCCAGATTTGTTTGTTGCCGGTTTGGCTACGGTATTTGGTTTGCTTGCGGCGCTTATGGGGCCTGTTGCAATCTATGCGATGCATAAAATTTATCGTATTAAAGCGCGTCCATTCTGGAATCATTGGCAAGTGCTCACTTCATTTTATGGCAGCATGCTAACGCTTGGTGCATTACTGGTTGGTGTTTTCTTTGCGTTAAATGCCTTTGTCAGCGACTCAGCTTCTTCTAATATGTTTGCTGTATTGAGTTTGATAATGTTTATTGGCTTGGTGATAGAGGCTTTTGGCTTGGCAAAACACAAGTCAGATATGCACGAACAGGGTGGTGAAGGTGATGCAGCCATGCATGTGCAGCAAACGAAATTCGGAAAAACCTATCGTGCACGTAACTATGGTATTGCCATTGGTGCCGTATTAACTGTCGCCTTGATTGCATTTGATGTTAATTCGGTCATTGGTTTGATGAGCTGGTTTGTTGCTGCACTGGTAATTGTTACGACCGCCGTTGTGGGGCGTGCTTTGTTTTATGTATTGGTTATTCCGACCACCATGCCTGGTGGGTTTTTCTGGAAGAACGAAGGGTTTCAGCAGCATGCGCGAGAGGCGGGATTGGCTGACATGCCTCAAGTGGGAGTATTGCCAAAAACCGATTATCACCACGAAAGCATCGAGCGTGCAAAACGTGAAATTAAAGAAGAAATTCAGACTATCAAAGAACTGGGTTTTCAAAAAGCGGTGATAGATCGATTTAAGGCAAAGTACATGATTGATTAATCGTATTGTTAAGCAGCTGTTATCGCTGTAGTATAAAAAGGCCCACACTTGACTTAAGTGATGGGCTTTTTTACATATTGGGTATTCGATTAAAAATCAAATAGAGTCAGCTAATGCAAAAATACTTATTTCTTCTTGTCACAGTTGTTGTGGTGTTTTATGTTGCATCGGAATTACGGATAGAGCGCGAGCGGGTGCCTACTGAAGGCGAAGTTGCCAATAAGTTGTTAGAGGATTTTATTGTCATCAGGCCACGAGATGTGGATGTGCTGTTTAAAGAATTTACTGTAGATAACAAGCGCCGTGAAAAGATTTTGGTGATGATATTGAAATCTGATCAAGAATATATGCCGCGGGCATCGCGAGTACCGGAAAAATCCTCCGCCGTTATTAAAATGATGCACGAAAGTTTGCCTGATTACGACTTTGGAACCCCTAAATCTGAAGAAGCTAATTTTTATCGGCTTTTAACCTCCAATAGTGAGTGGATGGTGTCAACCATTGAGACATCAAAAGGTTATTATTCCCGCTGGAAACGTATTACCGATATGTTTAGTGCAACAAGTAATGAGTGAAGCTTGATTGCCATATCATCGGCATGTTCTGGTTGCTTTATGGTTTTTTAGCGCTGGTATTGGCTTTGTTTTCAATTAAGCGCCCAATATCCGTAAAGTATTTATCGTCGGGTTTTATGCTCATGACGTAGGCCAGCGCTAAAACAATGATGACGACGAATATTTTTTTCAGTATGGACACAGTTTTATATTCCGAAAATCAGGTATTGCTGCTTATTGGTTAACTTGGGTTTACCTTGAGTGCAGCGAATATGTTAAACAGGATTTTCTCTATATAACGGTTTAAGCCAGTGAAGTATTAGGGGAAGCTTTGTTTAAAAATGCGTTTTATGCTGTAAACTGCGTTAGTTGCACAAGAGCAACCGAGCCGGCTTCAAGCTTGTAGAAAAAGGAGCATTGTTCGTGTTTGCAAGAGATGCTTGAATATTAAGTTCAGCCAACCATTGCGTCTAGCCGACCTGCCTTCGCGGTGTTTGTAAATTAAAGGAAAAAATGATTGATATTGATAAGGCCGGAGCAGAGGAAGAGGGCTGCTCCGGTTTTATTTGCCTAGGGTACCTCTGAATAATTCCCGGGTGAGATGAGAGCAAGGCAAAAACAATCGAAAAAGCGGAGTTTATATGTAATAAATGAGCATTTTGAGAGTAATTTTAACGCCGCTATCGCTCGCTAGGGAGTTATTCAGAGGTGCCCTAGTAATTTAGCTTGTCAGAGCTAGTCTTCCAGTTGTTGAATTGCATCGAGTAGCCAGTTGTGTTCCTTGCGGTTATCTGGACGAACAAAATACCACGCCTCCTGAATTTTTTCGATTTCGTTATTCTCGTTTTCATGTTCTTTTAGCTCCGCAGTGAATACCACGGTGGCTTCTGTGCTGTTGTTGAAAGTTTCCACGTTAACCAGTGCGGATTTCAGCGTAATAATCTCGGTTTTGCTGTCGTTTGTACGAGCATGAATTTGATCTTGAAGTTCGGCAAAAACGCTGTCGGTGCAGAACTGTCTCAGGTCGGCAAGATCTCCGTTATCCCAAGCTTTTTGAAGTAATTTATAGACATTCTCTGCGCCATTTAGGAAGTCCTTTTGCTTGAAATTGCGAGGAATTTTCCCTGTTTTTAGCCTATTTTCAGAGAGGTTGGCATGCACCTCTTCGTCACCGAAGGTGGCGTCCTCATTGTTGTATTGTGATGTCGATTGACGTGTTTGTGGCGTTTTCTCTGGTTCGCCATACGGTGCGCCGTTTGCGGTTTGGGGATGTTGCCGGCTGCGTCCACCCGCGAAAATCTTAAAGACTAAAAACGCGATGACGCCAAAAAGCAGGATATCCATAAAATTGATGTTTTCAAAGGCGCCACCAAAGAATAAGGCACCAAGTAAGCCACCGATCATTAAGCCGCCAAGTAAGCCCATCATGCCGCCTTTTTTAGACAAAGCCTGTTTGCGTGCAGCATTTTGCGTTTGTGCTTTGCTTGTTTTATCAGCGCTACTTGTACGTTTGGCAGGTTTATTTTGGAATATTTTGCTTCCAAATGATTTCCCTCCACCGAGTCTTTTTGCTTCGGCATCTGATATCGTTGAAAAAGACATTGCAAGACCAATGAAAAGCGAAAAAACCATAACGGATATCTGTTTCATGTGTTTCCTTTGTTGTATATATTATGCATTGGCTGAAATTCTACCTTAAACCAGTAGGCTATTCCATATATCTCCGCTCGGGTATAGCGCATTGGTTTCGATACCATAATGGGTGATAAGCGAGCATGGTGAAACATCAGTATTTCAAAGATCCATGCTGGTATGCGGCTTTTGTCATAGCCGGGGTGGTTTGGGGGTTGATGGATATGTTTGTTCAGCCGATTACGCCCCGCAATTTGCTGCACTCGCCTGAAATCATTTTGTTTCCCATCCTCTTGTATCCTGTTCTTGAGGAAATTGTTTTTCGTGGTTTAATTCAAGGGCAGTTGATATTACGGGAGCCTTGGCGGCAACAGCTTTGGGGGATTAGTGGTGCTAATGTATTAACCAGTGTCATGTTCAGTGCGTTGCACTTTGTGCATCAGGCACCGTTAATGGCTGCGCTTGTGTTTTTTCCGTCCCTTGTTTTTGGTTATTTTCGTGATCGTTATCAACGCTTATTGCCCAGTATTTGCTTGCATATTTTTTATAATGCGGGTTTTCTTTCATTGTTTGTTTTTGTCTACCCCGAATAATTCACCCGGAAGCTCGATGATCACGCCGAGATCGTTGTTAAGAGGCGAATTTGCGATTAAGTCAATAGCCTAAGCTATTAATGATTGAGGCGATATTGGCTCTGGCCAGCAAAATTGGCATGAGGGTGGACTTAGCCAAATGGCCGGTTATCCATTTTGCACTTTGCTAATATTTCAATAGTATCTGTCACTAGCAACAACTTAACCCTGTTTTTCAGCGGTTGGGTAGTCCATTACCGGATTCGCCAATTCTATGCAATAAAACTGCGTGGCAGAGGGAATCGGGATTCTTTACAGCTTATTCTTGTCTATATGGTTGAAAAACATACACTAATCCTAAAGCGCTAAAGAAAGCTGTATTTTAAGTGTTTTTTATAAGTTATTGATATATCTTGCAATTAAGTGCGTCTAATATCCACTACTTAAAGAAGTGATATTGGTGTGCCTGAATGCAGTTGCAAATGTTATGTCGAGCTTCTTTACATATGCTGGTTTTTCTTTCAAGTATCACTCGAACCCTATTCTATCTATTTGTTTTATATGAAAAAAACAAGGTTGGCCTGCAAACTGCAAATAACATGGGTGTCAGCGAGTAGTGCAATCGATGCTTTATTTCTTTCATCGGAGGATGATAATCGGGATAAACGTATTTTGTTCGATTGCCACGGTCTGATGGATGAACCTCGGTTCTCCATATAATAATAAGATAAATAATAATAACAATATCGAAAAAGAATAATAAAAATCAAACCTGGTATGGTCATGGGCGTGTGACAAGGAATCGTCGTGCGTCTATGACTTCTTGGTTTTCCGCTGGTTTTGTTTTTCCCTTTTCCTTATCTTCCTTGTTTTTTTCATGTTTTTTGAATTTTTTGCTTTTAGTTCTATCCAAGGAAAGCCTGACCTTATCATAAGCGGCTTATTAATATTTTATAAGCAATTTGCCTAATTGGACGACAAATAAGCATGGGTGTGGCTTGAATCACATCTTATATTCAATAAATAGGACTAAAATGCTATAATATATAAGGGTTTAGTGCTTTCGTAGCTTTTTGACGACAGTGAAAAAATGTTAAAATCACGGTGGATGTAAATTTATTCAAATGGGTAGAAAAGTACATCAGGTTCTGACAAAAACATGTATTGGCGTGTGTTGGGGGCTGCACAGGCACCACCTGTATCATGAGTATGTGTTACTGAGACAGCTTTCTGTGGAGAATTAAGGTGTACGAACAGTTTTACAGGTTAAAGAATACACCATTTCGGTTGAGTCCCGATCCCGCTTTCTTTTTCGGCAGTCAAGGACATAACCGTGCGCTTGCATATCTGCGATATGGTTTGGCGCAAAAAGAGGGCTTTATTGTCATTACCGGTGCGCCTGGTACCGGCAAGACCACGCTTGCACGCGCCTTGCTGCAAGAAGTATCCCGCGAAAAAATAATTATTGCTGAACTAAATACCACGCATCTTGGTGCTGATGATGTAATGCGCATGGTCGCAGCATCGTTTGGTCTTGAACATGAAGGCTTGCCGAAGGCAACTTTGCTTAAGCGCCTTGAGGCGTTTTGTATTTCCCGTTATCGTGCCGGTTATCATGTTTTGTTGCTGGTTGATGAAGCGCAGAGTTTGCCGCATGACTCCTTGGAAGAGTTGCGTATGCTCTCCAATTTTTATCTTGGCAAGGATGCGCTTATACAGATATTCCTCTTGGGCCAAGAGCAATTTCGAACAATGCTGTATTCCAGTGACCTTGAGCAGTTACGACAACGTGTTGTTGCCTCGTCGCATCTAGATCCGTTGGGTTTGACAGAAACACGGAAATACATTGAACATCGCTTGTCGTTATCTGGCTGGAATAATAATCCTAAAATTTCAGATCGGGCTTTTGCTCGCATATATGCCTTAACTAAAGGTGTGCCGCGTAGAATTAATACGTTTTGTGAGCGATTAATGCTGTTTGGGGCGCTTGAAGAGTTGGCCGTATTCCATGACGATACGGTAAAGGCGGTTGCAGAAGAATTGATGTATGAAGTATCGGCAAAAGGGGTGAAGCTGTCAGATATTAATCCTGGCGTACCTAAAGTCGAGATTGATGCCGTTGAATCTTTGTCTCCGGAGATTCAACTTTCCGAATCGGATCACGACAAGGCAAAACAGGATAAAGTGAAAAATGTCGAGGAGCTTGTGGACTCTGAGATGTTATCGTCTTTTTCTGATGATGTTGCCGAAGACAATACGAAAGCCAGTGACGATGCGTCCAATGAAGATAGTGTTGTGGATGATACCACTGTGCTTGATGAGTTCTCTGAAGACGATGAGTTTGCTACACCGGAAAAAGACCCTGTAGAGGGGGCGGCAGATGGCGATTCAAGCGTTGATGTGGTCCCTGAAAGGCCTGATGATAACTCAAAAGCATTTCCGTTGCGGATTGTTGCAAGAGGTAATGCCGCAAAAGAAACATTTGATCCGATGCCACAAACTGAAGCGCCATTGGTCGATACAAAACCAGACTGGTGGGAGCTGGTTGCAATGGCGGCCGCTTTTCAAAATAACCCGGAAAAATTCAAGTCCATTAGCAGTTCAAAAGCCGCCATTCCGTCGGGGGTAAGTGATTGCTTAAAGATTGCTATCGGCAAAATGCGTGTGCCAGAGTATTTGCGTACAGGCGAACTAAACGCGATGACCGACCAGGAAATCAGAGAAGCGCTTCGTTATTACATAAAAAACGCCTTACTGACCAGCGCAGCTGATTATTATCGCCGACTTGGTGTTGATTCTAACGCCAGCTTTGAACAGATTCGCAGTCACTACAAATATTTGTTTCGTCTATTTCAGCCAGACAAGGAGCAAAATGCATCAAACTGGGATGAGACATTTACCCGTCGCATAAACCAGGCGTATGGTACTTTGCGTTCTACTGAAAAACGCAAAGAATACGATGCTTTTTTGGCTTCCTTGAAGAAGCGTGCCGATAAAATAAGTACGGAAAACGAGGCAGGGAAATCGGTGCCCGCTTCCACAAGAAGTGAAAACACCGCCACCCATGCAGGAAAGAATACGAGCATCACAAGGCCGGCTTTGAAGTCCAAAGCCAAGGCGGCTGCCCCGTCTGAGACCCGACTCGAATCGCTTAACAATAAAAAGGCATTTCCCGTGGGCTTGGCTTTAGCCATTGGCGGTTTAGTGGGTATTTTGGTTGCGGGGGCCTTTTTTTTCTTGCAATCGGATATTAAATTCCAGATTGTCGTCGATGCTGGTTCTGCTGTTGATGAACCTGTTTCTCGCACACCTGATTTATCGGCCGCAGGGATTCCCATGTCTTCCGAGTTTGTCGGTAATGCGGCAACTCCAGCGGTAGGGCATGAAGGGCATGATGCGTTGG